>WBZQ01000808.1_pt1 | contig 23174 bp, 12 predicted proteins | sample 5204251 | NCBI WGS metagenome assembly WBZQ01 (sample SAMN12412402, study PRJNA552823) | activated sludge metagenome | isolation source: activated sludge from nitrification reactor of wastewater treatment plant... | place: USA: Virginia | collected 2017-09
AAGAGGGTGCGCCAATTGTATCGGCTGCAGCCATTCCCGCTCAGATTGAGGCGACAATGGTGTCCGCAAAGGGGGAAAGTGAAAGTGTTCGGGAGTTCCTCGATACGTGTTTTGTATTGATGCCATTTGGCGAATGGTTCGACCGTTACTACAAGGAAATCTATATACCAGCCATAAAAGAAGCGGGCTTCGAGCCACTGCGGGCTGATAGTCTATTCAACTCTGGGTCAGTGATCGAGCAAATCTGGCAACAGATTCGCAAGGCCAAAGTATTGCTTGCCGACTTGACCGGAAAAAACCCAAATGTATTCTACGAACTGGGATTATCACATGCGGCGCGGAAGCCGGTTGTTTTCGTGGCAGGGAACATCGAAGATGTGCCGTTCGATGTGCGGCACCTCCGAGTGGTTACCTTCGACATTCGGGAGCCAGGCTGGAGCGATCGACTCCGTCGCGACATTACCGCGTATCTTAAGGGCGCTCGTGCCGAACCAGACCGCACAATCCCCCAACCCTTTCGAGATGGCGTACCGCTTGATGAGTTGGTCGAAGAAGAGCCTTCTGGAAAGCGTAGGCGCCCTCCTATTGCCCAGAGTGTCTAAACGCGGGATTCATAGGAACACGTCCTGCCTATGACGGACTCAAACACTCCATCATCGTACCTCGACCTTACAGCACCATTGCGCAGATTCACTGGATCCGGGGAGCCAGCTGAGACTCGAACCCAAGGCCCTAGCCTTAAAAGTTCGTTAAGTAGTATTTCTATAGCGGCTTGATTTCGCGAAGGTTTCCCCGTTTTTGTGGGCGAATCAATCGCTTACGTCTCTTCCAGTGATTCCATGGTTTTCATTGAATCGAGTCCGTTTTGAAAATTTTTAGCACAAATTTAGCACACGCTCTTGGGGTGAACCCCTTCATTGAGACAGTTTGGCATTAGCACACTTTGGGTTGATTGCCTTCCTTTCTCTACAAGACTTTTCCCGGTGTTGTTTCCTGTGCGGGCCTCAAAAAACTGCATGCGGGCTGGCGCCAGACGGCGGCCCAGACCCGAACTCTGCCTGAAGCTAGTTGGGTGGCTGAATAAAGCCGGACGCCATGTAATACTCGTAGATGAAGGTAGTGAGGTTCGACCGCAGATGAGCCAGATCGAGATATGCGATCGCGTAGCCCTTCTCCCTCTTCGGTCTTTCTTCAAGGTTGCAAGTTTTCCAAAATTATGTCCGTACGCGCTACTTCATGGTGTCGGCTTCCGAAAGACCGAATCAGAAATGGCACGACAGATAGCCGAGTTCCGTAAATATTTCTCTACTGCATGGGCATCGTTGCCATTGTCAATGTCCATAATATTTTCGATACCATCGGCAAAGCTTTCGGCCGTAAGTCCCTTACCAAGTGTCACGAAATCGTCGCGGTCAACTCCGTTTAGCCAACGCTTTACACCTCCTGGCACACAGCGAGGACGCCCTAGCGCCGATTGCACCGACAATAGCGGTAATGGTGATCCCATGGTTACAAAGAGTGGAACCTCTTGTTTCAAGGCACGCAAAAGCTTAAAAGCAACAACAGTACCAAGGGAATGTGCGACAACAACACAAGGCCCTTTAGCTAGGACTGGCTGAACGATCTCGTCAACTGCCTGCGTTGCGAATGGCCTCTTCAGATAGAAAAACGCCTGTTTCAGGATGCGAAGTGCAAGTTGGCCATGCAATGGCGAGAAGCGTTCGATCGCCCTCATAATCGCGATAAATCGACGGTCGTGCGGCAGGCCTTGTGCTACCAATGGATCGCTTTCCTGAGCACGGATTTCGACATCGGTAACCCCATTATCAAGCGCTAATTGCTGCAGCGCTGCAGCAATGAATTCGCGCTCTTCGTCATCCCCTTCTCCAATCCCTTGAGCGATGACGCGTGAAAGCGTCGGCATGCCTGCCTCTCTTGCCAAGACTTCACCATAGAACGGTGCAATAACGTCAATGCAGTCGAAACTATCCGATGCACCAAAAGCCTCGCGAAGGCTTGCCAGCATCTCATCACGAACTATAACTGCGGACTTAGATTGCTGATTTATACCGTGAATAAGCACAAGTCGCATTTCAGATCAGCTGGGCGTCTATCAGGTCAGCGACCTTGGCCCCAGCCGCCTCAGATAGTGTGGTAAAGGGGAATGGTAAGAGAGCATGGCCGGTCTTGGCCGAAGCAATTATACTAGGGTGTACGGGTAAGTATTGCGCAGTCTCCAGCAGGTCCCAACCTTGTCGAAGCCAAGGAAATCCACCACTGACAGGGGCTGCTGTGATCGCCGGTGTAGCCTGGAACAACATTTGATGCAACGCTTCATCCTCAGTCTTCGAGCTGCGCGCTGAAACCTCTGGGATATCAGCGAGAATGCGTCCGTTGACAGAGACACCTTGCAAATCTGCCAACAGCGCCACATCAAATGGTATCGGCTGCATGCTCGCTGCAAAAAAATATGCGATTCGTCGGATGCTATCGCGATCTCCCACAGAGTCGTAGAGGTAGGCCGCAATAACTCCTAACATCGGATCAATATGCTTCCCAGTTCGTATTTTCGCAGCTACATTCAGGGCCTCCCGCCCAGCTAATCGGCCGGCGCGTAACATAGCAATCACATTTTGTGAGTTTTTGGAGGCCTCATTCACGATCGAAGTCGGATGCAATGAATCTAAAAGCCGGTAGATTACACTGATTGCTCCGCTCTGCGAGTGCGGGTCATCAGCGTTCGATTGCGGTCCCACTGTGAGGGTGACGATGGTTTTCGGTACGACGCCAGCACCGATCCATTGACCGCCGTGGAGCTGAATCAACAGGCTGCCGCCCTGATTCACAACGACCCCAACTTCGCTAGACAATGCCCACCATGAAGTGGATACCCACGCCTTATCTTGATGTGCGCGAATAGGTCGAGTGACTCGAGGAACTGAAGCGACCATCGCTCCAATTACGGCACAGCCTGCTTCAGTTTCGAAATGCGTCGGTCGTAATTCCAATTGATAAGACTGTGCGATAGCCTCTAGTTCTGTCTCTGGTGGCGGTTCTGCCTCTGGGCCTCGCCCTGGAGCAATGGAAGGGCCTAGAGGACGGGGAAATGCACTGCGACGCACCGGCTTGCGTGAAGGATAAGTTTGAGGCGTCGACGGATCCGGGACCTCTGGTGAAACATACCTTATTGGCAAACGCGTATAAATATCGTTAGGGCCAAGAAATCCCGGCTTAAGGCTAGGCGTTACAATTTTCCCGAATCGTTTCGCTTCTTCCGGATAATGATACCCAATCGCCCGTGCGAGCTCGCGAGAGGCCACGACGCGATCACCTTCCCGAGTTGAAACTGCTTCTTTGTATCGGCCGCACAGCGCACTGACCAAAACGGTCGAGAACAGGCAAAACGACGAACCAGATGCGTTGTCGTACACCATGTACGATTCCTGACCATATGGAGCAGCGCGAAAGCGATCCTCTTCAAACTCTTGCGGTTCCTCGTGTGTACGGAAAAGGATGCCACTTCCGTCGATTTCCTCCGTCTTCACCGTCTGGCGAGACCGGCAGGCATCCACAAACAGCGAAACGCGCTTAGGTTGATAGTACTGCAATAGTCTCATGAATTTGCTAACTTTGATCGATTCCATTGGCTGGGTCCACCAATGCGAGAGGAGCAGGAATTGGTCATCAGCATCTCGGGCAACACCGTGGCCCACAAAATGGATGATGAGGTGTTCGATAGCAACCGCAGCATTGTCCAATACCTGCGTGAACGCTTTATTGAGTCGTTCAACGGTGACATCCTCAGGGCCATCATCCGTGATGGCATACGAAAGAAATTTGGCCTCTTTTGCCCAGGCCTCCATGGACGTTGCGGCAACAAGGGCTCCAGGCAACGGTTCCAGTTTTTCCGGACGGGACACTGCTATCGTAAACAGGACCTTGTCAGACACTTTTCTCACTTTGCGTCAATAGCTCAGCAGCTATGCTAGTCCCGAGCATTCAATGACCTTTTTAAAGTTCAATTTAGATCTCTGCTAACGTCCTCCCTAGTCCAAGTGGTCAACACCATTGGCGACTAAAGAATGAGTCAGCCCTTCAGCGACGGTCTTCGCTTTTTCATCTTTCGCCACGATAATATTGAACAACTCTATACTGCTCATCCATTTGATTAATCCTTGAGCGCCCTGATGTATCTGACTTTCAATACGGTTAATAATCTTGACTGTGCCATTGAAGAGCATGCAAGTCCCATCTACAAAGCATGGGTTATTATTTTATTCGCCGAGAAAAGAATCTCTTATAAGACTAAGGGCGTGCCCCCCACCGCTTCCATTTTCGAAACCCTCCGGACCAATGTAGAACCAGAGCATTGCACTTTCCACAGCCATTCTAGGGGTTACACCACTAGTGAGGGGAAACTTTAATTCACCGGCCGTCGGGAATAGGGCCTCTTTTGAGATAAGTTCCAAATCCTTGTCATGCCAACAGCAAAAACTTTCGACAGCACCTAGATATTGTTGTTCTACTCGGAGGTTAGAGTATAGTCCAAAGCTCTTACCTTGCTTTATCTCATTGAGGTAGGCTTTAGCCGTGGAGTTACTAGGGTTAGGGTTAAGCCAAAACTTTACATTTGATATAACTATCGCGTTGCCTTGGAGAGCAATAGTGAACTTAACAGACCGAAGAATTCCAGTAAGTGACCATTCCACCTGAAATGAGCGACCCGAAATAAATAGTTCGGTAAATTGTTCACGGGCAGCAGCTTTTCGAGCATCCGCCTGCTTCGCTGCTTCCTGCTCTGCTGCTTTCTTCGCCGCTTCCTGCTCTGCTGCCTTCTTCGCCGCTTCCTGCTCTGCTGCCTTCTTCGCCGCCGCCTGCTCTGCTGCCTTCTTCGCTGCCGCCTGCTCTGCTGCCTTCTTCGCCGCCGCCTGCTTGGCCGCTTCTTGCTGGGCCGCTTCCTCCCGGGCCGCTTCCTCCCGGGCCGCTTCCTCCCGGGCCGCTTCCTCCCGGGCCGCTTCCTGCCGGGCCGCTTCCTGCTGTGTCGCTGTCTGCTCCTGGCTTTCCGTCAGTGCATCTCTTCGCTCCTTGTTCGCGGTGGCAAACTCGAACACCTTGGCGAAGGTAAAGAAGAAAACGAGGAGACCGGTTAGAAATAACAAAAACTTTGTCACCGGAACCGTATCCTCGATCAGGGCTGAACCTTTATCCTTTCCGATGTTGGGTCGATCGTCCGCATTCCCTGGTTCTGTTTGCTCCCCCTGGCCCGCTAGCAGAGCCCTACACTCTGCCTCAGCCTTCCACTCTGCCTCAGTCATCCACTCTGCCCCGGCCATCCACTGTGCCTCAGCCTTCCACTCTTCCTCAGCCTTCCGCTTTGCCTCAGCTTGCCGCTCCGCCTCTGCCTGCCGCTTCGCCTCCGCCTGCCGCTCTGCCTCCGCCTGCCGCTCTGCCTCCGCCTGCCGCTTCGCCTCCGCCTGCCGCTCTGCCTCCGCCTGCCGCTCTGCCTCTCTTGGCTCCTGAATGTCGAACAGAAGACCATCGGGAGAGCGCATATATAAGACGGGTGTTCCCCACTCAATGTCATCAACCAAACTGTAGATATTTTTTCTTCCCTCTGCCACCGCTGCGTCCACGGGAAAACGATTGGCAAGACCAGAGTAGAAGGCACTAGAGAACGCGATTGCTGCTTCATCTGAAATCTCAAACTGCATAGCAATAACTGCAGGGACGCCTTGGCGAACTAAAGTTGTCGCCACTCCTGCAAATGGGTCAGACGTCGAATTCCTGGCCCCCTCACACGAATTGAGCACAACGAGTCTCAACGGGTCATGATCATAGAGCAACGTACCGAGTCTGTGCGCATCAATGTTCCTACTTCGTCTTTCGTTGTCTTCGAAAACTAATATTCCATCCCCGTCATTTGTGTTAAATCCACCATGCCCGATAAAATGAAAGATATGATATGCGCCCTCCCGCAACGAGTTTTGTAGATTTCCCAAGGTAGCTGTTTTCACGGAAATCACCACTCTCCCTTGCTCGATTAGTGCACCAAGTGCTTGCTCAATGTTCTTCACCTCGCGTTTCACATCCAATGACTCCTGATCGGTGGGAGAGGAATCCATTACAAGGATGTGCAATGGTAGACTTACCGCTAAGGGCCTAACGCTCTCCGGCAAGTCGACATAGCGCACGATCGGTGTTTTCGCAGATTGAGATAAGAATCGGTTGTGCTCCGAGTCAAGCAGAAATTCCCATGGGAGGTCGGCTAATTCAGGGACACCTTGTAAAAACAAACGTACTCTTAATCCTGTTCTCAACTGGCTATTCGCTTTTTCTCGACTGTCTCTAAAAGTAGAGAGTATCTCGTGATTAAACACTGACTCGAACAGCTTGCTTCCCAGCTCACGCGCTGCGGCCATGGGCGGCGAGTATGTCCGACGAGAATGTCTACGTTGATGCCCTATCTTGAGCACTAGGTTCTCTAGCTTCTCCTGTGTGAACGGCACCACAAAAGTAGAAGATGATTCACCGGCCGGCGAGCGTAGTACGCGTGTTCTATAACCTTCCTGGCTTTTCTCAATACTAAGGTCAAAATCGAGATACTTCAGCGGGTCCATACCGCCTCCTGAGCGGGTCTCCTGTTACATTTTCCACGCGGTTGCCATGAGCAAGCGTGTTTTTCTCTCGAGGCCAGATCGACTCTTGAGGGCAAACTATCTGGCAGTGCAGTGTATTCGATCGCTACAAACGGGTCAATTCACCCGTAAGCCTATTTACTCATGTTCTGGTTGGCCTCTGTGCGAAAACGACGGCATACCAAAACTAGAACCTATCTCAAAATAGTTGACGGCCTGAACCTTCCGCTCTATAAGTCCCGGCATGGTGCGTTTGCGCGATGACCAATGGGAGCGGATTCGGGAGCATTTTCCCGAAGAACATATTCCTGATAGTCGGCCCGGCCGCAAACCGATCCCGACCCGGGCGGTCTTGGAGGCCGTGCTCTGGATTCTGAACACCGGGGCCCAGTGGCACTTCCTGCCCCAGTGCTATCCCAACTACAAAACGGTGCATCGCCGATTCCAACAGTGGTGTCACCAAGAGGTCCTGCACGAGGTGCTGACCCAGTTGGCGAACACGCTGCGCGACGAAGGGACGATCGATGAACGCGAGAGCTTCATCGATGCCACATTTGCGGCGGCCAAGGGCGGCGGCGAGGCCGTCGGCCTCACGAAACGCGGCAAGGGCGTGAAGATTCTGGCGATTGTGGATCGGCATGGCTTACCGCTTTCCGTCAGTACGCATGCGGCGAATCATCATGAGGTCACCTTGGTCCAACTGAGCTTCGACTTCTACATGCTCGAGGCCAAGCCCGAACATCTCATTGGGGATCGCGCCTATGACAGCGACAGCCTCGATGACAGGAGGGGATCGATGAAGCGGTTACGATTCTCCGGGGAGCAGAGCGTCTATGCCATCGCGGAAAGCTGAGAGTGGGCTCTGGTTGACCAGTTCTACGGACAACTGTGCATCACTAACGCTACCTAACTCAGCCTGGCAAAAGGAGTATGCAAATCAAGGCCTGGGCGAATTCGCAGACTGCGGGTGGGTGGAGTTGAGAAAAAGCGGGGGAAACGGCTCCTGGCATATCCCTTTTTCAACAAGCATTTACTGGCCGTTGCTTTGCGTAGAGGCCTACGGCCCATTCTCGTAAGCTTCGACGTAAAGTACTGCGTCCCCTCGGATTCGTACCCGGGACCTTCCGCCTTAAAAGGGCCCCAGAGGACAAGTAAAATCAATGATTTACATGCCAGAACATTCCAATCTTCCACACGGTCTTACAACGACTTACAAATATGCTGTCCTATATAGGACGCGCAAAGGAACGGTGGCAATTGGGTTTGCCGCGGTTTCACAGCTGTTGAAGCACTCCCTCCACATAGGGTCTTCGCTTGTCGTCTGGCATGGATGACTCCATGAAGGTAAGGAATGCCTGCCTTGCGTGCCCAACCAGGCCTGATCGAAGAGCAGCGAGGCCTATATTGTAAGGCGGCGTCGGATCCATTGGCTCCAGTTGATGGGCTGTTTCGTATGCTCTGATGGCTTCTCCCCAATTGTCGAGGGCAAATTGGGCGTTCCCCAGTGTTATCCAGCAACACACATCATCTTTCGCTAGCGCCACCGCACGGTTTGCGTACTCGAGAGCCTCCTGCTTTCTTCCTAGCGCACGAAGACAATTGCCGATGTTCACAATACCCTTTATGTCACCACGCGTGGCAAACGAGTCGTATTCCTGCAGTGCTTCCTCGTATCGTTCGAGGTTTTCCAAGCACACGGCGCGATTAAAGGCCGCGCTCTCGTCACCATGTATGGCGAGAAATGAATCGAAAGCCTGTATCGCATCTTCGTACCGGCCGAGGCGCATAAACGTGTTTCCCTGGTCCCGTAACACCCACACATTAGTTGTCTCCGTAGCGGGCTCTGGTACGAATATCTGACGTGCCCCTGCCAAGCGCGAAAGCTTTTCTCGGAAAGCCTGTATATTAGTGAAACGATCCGTCTGACGCTTCTCCAGACACTTCGCAATGACCGGCCATAGAAACGACGGTAGGGGTCGTGGTGAGGTCGTCTGGTGGAGTCTGCTGACGTCAGATAGCAATGAAGAAAAATCCTGAGAAGTCCTCGGAGAGTATTCTGGGCTGAACGGCAAAATTCCTCCACTAACCGCCTGGTAGAGTGTTACGCCGAGGGAGTAGATATCGCTGCGCTGATCGCATTTATCCTGTCCGGCGAATTGCTCCGGGGGCATGAAGAACGGAGTTCCCGCCGCGTAGCCTTCATTGGGTGTTTCGTTAAACAATGGTGCCTGCGTCGTCGCGATTCCGAAGTCTGATATCTGGGCTACTCCCTCCCTGTTAATAAGGATATTACTCGGCTTGATGTCTCGGTGGGCTCGAATGCCTCTTTTGTACGCGTGGGATAAGCCGTCGGCGATCTGACAGAACCACACACAGAGGTTCTCTATACGAACTCGCCCTGAGGCGAGCTTGTCAGCCAAGGATGGGCCAGTACCATCGTCCTCCTCTTCCACGTACTCCATGGTAATGTACAAACTCTGCCTTTCTTCCTCGAAGAAGTAAGCCTTAGCGACATTCGGATGTTCACCCATCGAGATCCAAAGTCCAGCTTCGTCCCTGAAGGCCTGACGGACATGAGTTTCTCTAAGGAGATCCGAGCGTATTGTCTTGAGAGCATAGAATTTCTCGGTCTCAGTGGACCAGACGAGGTTCACTTCCCCACTGCCCCCATGGCCCAACCCCTTAATCAGCTCATACTTCCTTGAGAGCACGGGACGCTTGTTGAATCCACCATGTTCCTCACTAACCTGGCGGGTTCTTCTAGACTCAGTCGCCTTCCAGCGAGCAAACATCCGAAAGATAATTGCAAGGTCTTCGGCCGCAAACACGGGGTCGTCCAGACGAAGTCTTATACGGTCGAGCATACATGTGCCGTTCTCGGAGTCGACCACAGAAGCCCATTGAGCGAACTCTGACATGTGAACTAAGCCACGCCAGCCCGGAACCGATTTATCCAGTTTCGCGAAGAGGGTCGCCCTGCGCCTGCCTTTTGGAGCCGACTCCCTCAGGTCACTGAGAATGTCACCCTCATGTTCAGATCTACTCATTCTGAGGCTTCAACGTCTTACGACACTAACGACCTGGTCAATTGCGTCCGCTATATGTCTTCTCTCAACGACCTGCCACATAGTCCCATCTGCTGCCGCTCTGAATGCAGTTTCACTTGTAAACTGCGTAATCAATTCCGCGGGTAATCCGCCGTGGCGGTTGAAAAGTTTCAGTTCGTAGGCTTCTCCCTTGTTGAATATACTCAAGACGATTGTTCCGTGATCCATGGTCCAAATTAGAGAGACATGAGGTTCTTCCGTGTCTGTATTCACCGTGGTATAGGTAGGCTCAGCAAAAGGAGACAATTCTCCCCTCTTATACTTGTCCGACAATAGCCCCACCTTAAGGTTCAAGGTAAAAAGTTCTGCATGCTCTCCGCTCATTCGGCTTTTTCTGAGGAGATACACACAGTCCTTAGACTGCCATCGGATCATTCGATTTCGGCAAAACTCCACGAGCTCATGCTTGGCCACAATTAATCTACGCCACTCATCAGTTGGAATGGCTTTTTCGATTACTGAATTCAGAGATGTTTCAACACCTATATTGAGATCAATCTGGTCGAGCAGATCCTTCACGTATAGTCTTTTTATTTCAGTAGGGTCATTCGCTCTAATTGCCCCACGGAGCAGTCTCTTCCAACTGGCATCGCGGTCTGAGGCAGTGAGAAAGCTATAGTTGCTCCTTCCCTTGGCAAGCAAATAATTGCCAATCGAAAGCAGTGCCCGCTCCCAGCAATATTCACCGAATTGGTTCAGTCCATCTGCAGAAAACACGGCCGCTGCTTTGAGATAATAGTCAGTAAATGCTGCCCTGTATGCTATGTCATCCTGCTCACTCCAATTGACGGAATTATTTCTGACCCAAAGGTCGAGAATCCCTGCAAACTTGAGCAAAAATTCGATCTGCCCATTGAAGTACCCATGTTGCTCCGCCCTAAGAATGAGTGCACGCCATTCCTTACTTCTATTGATTAACTGCGCCTTAAGCTTCTCCTCCCGAATTTGCTGCTCGTTAAACCCCTGCACTTCTACATTTCTGTCCGAGATATGTTCGAGTATTCGGTGAGATTCATCCAGCATCTCCGTAACCGATCGAATACTGCGCTTGTAATCATCGAGCCTGTCGTAGGTAGTATTGAGGGCCAAATTTTTAATAACCCTCATCCATTCGTTAAATGATTCTGGTAGGAGATTGCTGCGGTGCTTGACGAGGTATGCACAGTAAGCACGAAACTGGACCAGTTCCTCATAGGTCAGCTCCGCGCCGTTCTGGATGACTTTGTCGAAAATGCGCCTCTCATCGAAGTAGTCCGCATTGGGGAGGTGGGTTCTGATACCCTCTGATCCTCCAGCCCATTCATCCAAAATGGCAATCAGCGTTTCTAGCAGCGGTTTATCCAGGCAGCGAGACTCTTGATACTTTAGGAATGAGAATGATACCCAGCTGGATCGCAGCTGCTGCAAGACGGGATCAGCGCCATCCTCGTTTGGATCCCGCGTCACAATCGCAAGAGCCCTTATGAGGTGCATTATCTTGTCGTCAAAAAGATGCGTCCGTCGGTCGCGATGGTGCCAGAACAAATCGGCCCAAGCTGTGTCCAATCGATGACTGAAATAGTCTTTTAGCGAATGCGGCTTTCCGTACAGATCACGCTTTTCCTTCAGAAAAAGATCTCCGAGATGTTGCTCCAGCCTTGCTTTAAAAGTCTCAAACGTAGTCAGCGGCTTGCCTCGTGCGTTCATCTTGATATAGAGATCATCGGACAGGCCGAGGTTTCTGAGGTCAACCAATTGGAATGTGATGTAAGGACGCTCTGTATTTAGAAGCCGGGAATAGAAACCCTCCGCAACGGCGAACTTCTCATGGAGCGCATCCAACATCGCCAAGGCTGCATGGATTGTGGGGTCCAAGCTCCAGGAGCGGAAGAACCACGGTTGATCAGCGATTACCTCTGAAAGCGACAAAACGTGAGCAGGTGTCATGTATGGATACCAACACACCATTGCGTCGAAGAATTCACCGCTGCTTGGACGCACGGCATAGGCTAATCTAGATCTTCCTTTCTTCCTGATAAAGTTGGTAAAGTGATCCCCTTTCCCGTCCCTCCAAGCAAGATACCAATGTAACAAGAAGAGAGTGGTCAACCTTTGCTGGCCGTCTAACGGACAGAATGCTTGCCTATCTGTGCCCTCGACGCTTCCGTAAATGAAATCCAGGTCAAGGGGAAGGCTAGAATCTCCTTCAGGCTTCGACAATGCGGTGTAAAGGGCATCCAGAAACTCTTTACTGACCTCCGACGGGCGACCTTGTACGTAATCGCGCTGAATAATGGGAACTTCTACGATCGAGTGCCTTTCAAACAATTCCCAGAACGTAACCCGTTCACCTGCGACTGGATTGGTAGCGTGGCTCACAGTGCCAGCTCACTCCCTGCCTGGAAGAAACTGACGAGGATTTCGACAATGGCTTCACGATAATTTCCCCTATCTTCCTCAGACCAGAACATCATATTGCCAATATTCCTGCTGTAACACTTCAAAAATACATTCCTGGTACACAGGGGTACGAACCTCCCAGCACGATCAAGTTTAAGAACCCGTCTCCGTTTCACCGGAAACACGGCATTCTTGTAGCTACGGTTAGTCGCAGCATCAAGCAAGGCAAGGTTTCCGATGCCATTGTCGGTGTCGGTGCTGTCAGCCTCGTTAAACTGCTTCAGTAGATCATCGTATAACTGATCGAACTGCTCGGCATCGAGCTTGTCCGCGGCCAGGAGGGATTGAAGGCGTCCCAATAGTCTCGTATCTTCGGCGCTCTCCCTCAAGTAATCGCGCGCATTCTCAAGCCACTGCCTTTGTTCATCGGTACGAGCAGGCTTGCCGGACTCCACGGAACGAACATGCTCGATGTCCCAACTTTCCTTTTTAAAGCTCTCAAATGGAAAGCGAAGGTTCGATTGCGAATTTTCAATAATCGTAGCGATGTTGAATAGCAGGAGGAATGATCGGATCTTGTCGGAATGTGACCCGTACTCCAAGTCCAAGACCATGGTCCCTATGGTGGCATTCAATTCCGCCCGACTGTTGAGGGCAGCAAGCTCATGTCCGAAGAGTCTTTTGAAAATTCTCTGTCTGAGTGTGCGTTGAAATGAACTCTTCGCGATGGCGCCTCCCGCTTTCCGGATCACCAGGATGTCGTCGCCCTCATGAATCAAGAAACCAATTAGATGGTAAAGGATTCTGTCCCTGAACCATTCTTCAAGGGTCATGAAATATCGCTTGACCTTTAGCCATTCGGAATCAGCCTTCGCACCTTCGACGTTAAATCTATTGTTGTAGAAATGGAAGGTTTCATAGGGATCGTCACCGGGCCCCATTGGCTCGCCTTCTTCTCTGGCGATAAGTTGGAAGACGTATTCGATCCGATTAGCAGGAGAATCGATACCGCGATGAAGGAAATACCAGACTTCATCGGACTGCAGCACCTTTTCGATTCCGTCCCATTCCTGCGCAATCTTTAACTGCTGGAGAGTCTTCGTGCCGTGCGCGAAGTTATCTGATCGGAGAAACAAAGCACGGATAAGTTCCGCATTTGTGAGGGGAATCTTCCCAACGTTCAGACGCGTGAAAGCTTCAACAGGATCTTCCGTTTCTGGCAATTCATACCAGATCACTTTGACGTTCCTGCCTAGCTCGTCGTCATTCAACAAACACTGCATAAATTTCAGCTTGTGACTTCCGTCTCTCCCCGCAAACCACTTGCCAATAGCCTCATAGGCACTGCATATGTGGTAATAGTCGATATTGGCTTCACGTTGAGACAGGTCAATATTCTGAAGAAAGGCTCCGCTGGTTTCGCTTCTGGTTTCAAAGGATATAGAAAATCTGGACTTGCCGAGTATTTCGAGTAAGGGCTTCAGACAAGTTAGGATTAAGAAGATGGTGGTTAATCGTTGCTGCCCGTCCACCAATTCCCAGTCGCCATGAATACGTTTCTTCACGACGACGGGCTGCAAACAGTAGAATGAGGCATTTCGCTCATGCTCGTGTTTCGTCTGAAACTCCCAGAGATCATTCAGAAGATCCTCTACCTGTAGTTCGGTCCAGCGATAGCCTCGTTGATAGGAGGGAACGTAGAATTTCTCCTTTAGCAGGTCGTTGATGGGCTTCAGGCAAATGGTAGCGTCACTCATTCAAAATGAAACTCCTGAAGGGATGCGGCCCAAGTTTGTGGCTGAAAGCATCAGGCAAGTCCTAACACCTTCACAGCGGCTGTTTTGGGATCGCCATAAAAGACAGGGTCAACGTGCTCCATGATGTCCGCGCTCACGTCGAGAAAGTTTCGCTTATTCTCGATGGGGATGAGAGCGCGTTTTGCGCCGTTATCCTTCGCAACCTGGAGCGGCTCTGTGAGCGAACGGAGCGGCTTGATGTTCCCTTGGACACTCATGTCCCCGAGGATGAGGAGCGCAGGGCTGACCGGTGCCTTTCGGAGCGCGGAGTAGCAGGCAACGAAGAACGCCACGCCGAGTTCGGCCTCGACACGGTTCGCGAGCAAGTCGATCACCTCGACGTGGACGTCGGAGACGTCGAGGTCGCGCGCGACGCCGAGTTCCGTTTTCTTCGCCTGCAGGAAGCTGAAGGCGCGCTGGACAGACTCTTTCATAGCACCGGCAACTCCGCCCGCGAGCTTGAGCTTGCCCGTACCGCTCGAGACGGACACTTCGACACGGTATAGGCCGACGGTGCCATCAGACGTGACTCCCGCGCTATAGACGGTTCCAGGGGCCAGCGGGTCGGTGGAGATGAGGTCGCGGCCGCCCTGCTCAGGCACGCCGACAAACTTCTCCTCCCCCGAATCCTGAAGTGTGTAGCTGAACGACGTGTGGTAGTACTCGAAGGAACCCATCTTCTTCAGTTGCTCCTTCACGCGACGGCGCCCTTCGAGGGAGAACTCGAGAATCTCTGCCAACTCAACCTTCGTAACCTCCCCGTGGGGAAAGAGGATCTTCATGAGACCCGACACGGTCTTCCTGACAGCCTTGCGGTCTCGGGCATTGAGGTGAGCACCGAGTGAGAAGTGTCGATCAATTACCTCAGTAAAGTTATGTTTCCGCATCTCGCGGAGGGCTTCAGCCAAGTAGTCGACCACGAATCCGTAGTGATCTGTGAAGAGCTCGTTCCGCATCTTCGGAATCTCCCACCCAGGGAGATAGAAATGCATCCGGTCGATGAATGCCATGTCGTCCCGGATGATGTCCGGCATCGGCGCGAAGAGATGCCCAGTCTGGACCATGACATCGATCGGTTGGTTCGTGTTGCCGAATAGCGCAATGCTCGCGTCTCCTGACACTGCTTCTTGCCCACGCTGGAAGCTGCCAGACTCGCAGAATGTCTTCATCGTCGTGATGACTTCCTTCGGCATCTTTTGTAAGTCGGCGACCTCGTCGAAACCGACGACATCCCAAATCTGAACCATACCCTTCTGCCGGCCTGACATGTGACCAAAGAGGTTGGCGACCGTTGTGCCACCCGTCAGGAGAGCGGAGTACGGTGAGACCTCTTGGACGACATAGCTCTTTCCCGTGCCGCGGGGCCCGAGCTCGACGAGATTGTAGTTGCGTTCTGCGAGCGGGATGAGGCGGACAAGGAAGAGCAGCTTGAGTCGTCGAGACATCTCGCTGGGCTCGTATCCCATGCTCCGCACCACCAGGTCTAGCCACTCGTCCGTGGTAAAGTTCTTCCGAACTCGGCGGTACTCTTCCAAGTCAAAGCTCGCGATCTGGATTGGGGTCAGTTTGTCGATCCAGAATGGATTCTTGCCCTTCGACTCTTCATCGTACTCGAAGCGCATATCGATCTGGGCCCACACGCCCCCCATAACAAGACGCTCGTAGTCGCGCACGTAGTGCTCTGGGATGTGCACGTTCTTGTGTCCAAAATTGGTGACCTCGGCCCAGTAATCCGAGTCCACGATCCGCACTTTCACTTTATCGATGAAAGTGTGCCGCCCTCGGTCCTTCACCTTGGCTTGCGCCTTCATCGACTCGTCGGAGCGAATGTAATTGTTGGCTAACGTGTCATTAACCACCTGGAGACCCATCTGAATGGCGACTTCGTCGGATGACGCGCAGTACTTGCCAAGCAGGAACTCTAGAACGAAGACCGGAACGTTCGCGCCTACCTTGACCTTCCGCACGAGGTCTTTGCGGACCACCTTGCCGGAAAATGCGTTATTAACCTTGTCATCGAGCATGTCTCGAACTGGTGATCTATTGTCGCTCATCAGTGCACTCCAAGCTGCACCGGAATTTCTCCGGGCGAGCGGAACAGTTCAGTATCCGTTGAGGGATCTTGGACCACAATCTTTACACTGGAAACGCTCTCATCAGTCAGAAGAAAGGCCACGGTTGCTGTTTTCTGTGGGTGCAAAGTCACGCACCCTGTCACGCGATCCAGTTCGGCGTCGACAGCCATCCCCACCGCACCGACCTGGCGCCCTCCACTAACGAGCAACGGCCGGATCATCGTGTCTGTTGAGTATAGGGCCAGTTTATTAGAGCCCAGCTCCATTGTGACGCTGAACACACGGTTTGTGATTACCTTCGGCGAGCCTGTGACCTGTATGCCTTCAATCGATGGTGTGGCTGTCGGTCGTGCCTTCGTTCGAACCGTGAGCACTGGGACGATGAGTTCCTGGAGCGACGGGCCTCCATGATGGAACGTGAGGTCGCCACCCGCTTTGAAGACCCCGCTCGAGGCAGGAAAGACGAGATCGAGATCGGAGGAATACCCGAGCGACGACGCAGGCACGCGCACACAGCCCGGCGGCGTGGTGCCGCCGCGACCGATCCAGCAGCGGCGGTGTAGCTCGACGGTATTGCCGCCCGGGGCATCGGTGCGCATCGACTCGTCGCGGTCGGTAGCGAAGAACAGGTGACCGTGGTCGGCGCTCACGACCGAATGCTCAATGCCCGCCGCCGCGAGCTTGCGGATGGCGCGTGCGAGGTTGTCGATGACGGTGTCCATCACCTGCCGGGCTTGAAACGTAAAACCTGCCTCACCAGCGTGGTCAATCTCCTGCGAGCGCACGACCACCACCTGAGCACCGTCGAGCTTCTTGCTCAGCTTTGAGGGCTGGAGGCTCAGGAGCTCGTCGAGCGCGACATCCACCAGCTTCGGCACGCGCGCGGCGGCGTGCTTCTTCCTCGCCGTGAGGTCGGGCAGGAAGGCGTCGTCGATGCGAGCGCCAAGCTTGTCCTTCTCCTCGACGACCGAGAAACTCGCCGAGGCGCCGGGCATGAGCGCCGCCATGCCGATGGGCGTAATGCTCGGCAACGCGCCGACGGCGGGACGCACAGCGACCTCAGAGGTCTTGGGCAGGCGCTCGGAAAGCTCGACGCCCATCTCGAAGCGCATGGCGTCGACGAGGAAGTAGGCAACGGGCTTCGGCTTGGCGGCGACGACCTCGCTCCAGATGCGCGTCTGGTGTAGCACACCGGGCACCATCCACCCGGCCTTGCCGAGCGCTTTGGTGAAGCCCTCAGTCATCGCATGAACCGCGTCCTCGTAGGCACGGCGCACAACGGCAAGGGGCCGTTCCTCGGGCTCCTCGTCGAGGTTCGCTACCCACGCCTCAAGGCGGCGCTGGGCCTGGTCGAGGCGAAACCAGCCTCCACCGGCCTCGGTAACGTAGGCGTCGAGCCACGCTGCCACATCGCCTGACGTCTTGCCGACCGATGCCTTTACCTGAACCGCCACGTTGCCGAGCTCGGCCATGCGCCGACTGGCCTCCCACTGGGCCTTCCGAGCGACGTCACGGTCAAGCCAGAAGCTCTGTTCTCGCTCGGCTACAAGGCCCAGGACGACGTCGAACTTGCCGGATGCGATGAGGTCACCGGCGTGCGTCAGAAGCGCGCGTTCCTCGAAGCGGAAGGTGTCGATGGCGCCGAGCGCCCCCGCAGGCAGCTTGGCGTTCTCGAGACCCAACTGCTCCTCGACGCGGTCGGCAAGCGTCGCATAGGTGTCCGCATGACCGGTGCGCAGGCGCCGCGCGATTTCTCGCACCGCCGACTCCTCGTCCTTGGTGGGTGGCTTGGCAACGCTGTCGAGCAAAGCAGGAGCATCGCACGAGAGGTCGAGCCTGAATTCGCCAGCGAGCACGTAGCGCAGCGTGATGGCGCGCAGCTTCGCCAGCGGCGCGTCAGCCACAAGGTCGAGCCCGAGGCTGGCCTTCACGAGCTTGGTCAACTCGCGAGTAGCTTCCTTGCTCACAATCTCCCTGTCGCGCGCATCGCTCGCGAGCCACGCCGTGAGGAGCCCATCGTTACCGATCACGTCGTGGAAGATGCTCTTCAGGATAGAGGGCGGCTCCGCGCCGGAGTTTCCAGCGGCGGCGCGTGCAAGATCCTCGTACGAGACTTTGCGATCGAAGGGTAGCATCTCGTCGACGACGCCGAGCGTGTACTTCTGGAGCAGGGCGTTCTTAGCGAGCTGCTTCAGCTCTGGCTTCCACGTGCGGCCAGCCTTCTCCAGCTCCATCAGCACCGAAGCCTTTGAATCGTGCGCGAGGCCTGGGACGTAGATGACCACCGTCTCTGGTTTGTCGCCGCTGACGAGTGGCTCGACGACTGCGCGTAGCTCGAACAGCGAGCCCGCGTACTCGGCGAGGCTCGCCTTCGTGCCGGCGATAGCCAGTGGCACGGGCTCGCTCGTCGACCGAGGACCGCCGCGCACCTCATCGACGAACGGCCGGAACTCGCCGCGCTCGTCGTACCAGACGACGACACGACGGTCTTTGAGCTTGTCTGCGAGCTGCTTCGCCACGTACTCGTGAAGCGGGTGCATCAGGCAGTTCCTCCCTCGGCGGTAGAAGCCTTCCGATGCCCACCTCTCTTCCGGCTGGCGCTCTTGCCGCTGGTCAAGGGCGCCTCGAGAAGGCTCTTCAACGCGGACTTCACGGCGGGCGAGGTGCGATCGCGCACGAGCTCATCGATGCTGCGAGTGGGCTTCTTACGCGTGGTCCACTTGCCGTCGGATCCCTCGACCCAGAACACGTCTTCGAGGCCGTGGGCGATGGCGAGGCTGCGGTCCTTCGCGCACTTCGGCACTACCCGTTCAGGCCAGAGGTGCATCGCGAGATGGGCCCATTCGTATTTCTCCTCGCAGAGTGCGTCCCAGGTGGACTTCAGCTCCTTCTGCCAGGACTTGTTCTGCGGAACGAGCCGCCAGAGCGGGGCGAAGTTGATGATGACGCCGTCATCGAGATTTGGCTTCCAGAGCGGTGCGACGCGCTTCACCTCGTCGAGAAATGCGCGCAGCTCGTCAACGACTGCTTCCTGCGCGGCGAGGGTCTTGCGCTGGGCGGCGGTCGCGCCGTCGCGCAGCTCGCTCGTGAGCGACTCGAGGCGCCGCTCCTCGTGCGCGAGCTTGGGCGCGACGTAGTCGTTCTGGACGCGGAAGAGCGTGTCCTTGCTGAAGGCGTGGATGTAGAGCCACACCGAGTAGCTCGCGGAGGGCGTCGCGAGCTGCCAGTAGATCGGCGCCTTGCGACGGCTCTTCGAGTACATCGCCAAGTGGGTTTGGAAGAATCCAGGACACCGTTCTGCGCGGAAGAAGGAGCGGAGAGAAGACGCTCCGACCCACTCGACCAGCTTGCTAACAAACGCGGGGCTTCCACTCGTCTTCTCAAGAAGCTCCTCGACTGCCGCCACAAGGTCTGCAGACGCCCCTTCGTCGTCCACGAACTCGGAACGACCCCGCTGGCCATCTCCTGCCGCTAGCGAAGCCACGGTGAGCGGGTCGAATGCGGTCACACGGTCAAGCAGCGAAGTCCGACGCCCCGGAGCATCCGGGTCCCAGCGCCCAAACACGGCGCCTAAAGCGAACGAGAAGACTCCCTCTGCGTACTCCTTCTCAGTAAGAAGGCCGGTTTCATCCCCGTCGTCTTCCCCGTCTTCGTCAGCATCGGCCTCAGTTTCCGCACCGTTGGACAGCAGGTCGTTTCCCCAGCCTGACGAGTCAATCTTGTAGGCCGCGTCTATGGCGGAGTCCCAGGCCGCCATCGCGGTTTCCAGTGAGGACTGGGCTTGCTGTGCGAGCTGACGGGTGTGCGCAAGAGCCGCAACGGCGTCTTGTTCGATTCTGGGGCCGATGAAGTAGGGAGATAGCTCGCGAACACTTCCTGCCAAGATCAGTGCTTGGAGCGCCGTCTTCGTGGATGCAACGAGCACTTCTGTTTCGCTCACAGGCAATGCGACCCAAGGAAGCTGCTTGATGATCCCCGTTGCAAAGTATGAGGCACTCGCTTGCAGATGAATGAATGCTCGAACGAGTCTGGAATTGACCCAGCCGAGAAGAATCTCGTCCTGCACATCCGAGAGCGACAGAATCGCCGGCCCTCGTCCAGAGATTATGTGTCCGGGAGGGAGTGCGCGAGCACTGAAGCCGCGCGCGCTCCGTCCTGAGAAGGTAAGGCCGGCCCTTCCCCAGTAGGTAGAAGCCTGTCGAACCTGAGCCGTCGATCCGTTCTTCTGCAGATTTATCTCTTGCAACTCCCGTCCGTCATCGTGCCAATTCACGACGACGTTCGTCACGCCAAGGTAGTGGGCGAACGCGCCTCCCTTTGCCAGCAGGGTCCACGAAGAATCCTTTCCGAACGCAATGGACTGCGGCTCGACCTCCCATCGCAGCCTGAGGAAGCGTGCATTGTCGAACGTCTTCATCCCTTCGCGAGCGGTTCCGATAGCGGGTTCGAACCGGGTTTGTGCGCTCTTGAGGAGGGCAGAAACTTCGCCGGGGAGCGCATAGAGAACACGTGCTTTCGGCAGGCCTGCGAGAAGTGTCCGATCGGGACGATATGGATTCGGCCACGCGGCGACAGGTGTCGTCTTCTCCGCGTTGCTTCTCAGATCAAATGCTTCAAAGCAGCCGTGCGACAGGTCGCGAGCGGGCTCAAGTACGTAGGCGCAGCTCTCTACGAAGGCGTCATCCATCACGCCCAGCCCGAGATCTGCCAGCAGTCTCGCGGAGGGCAGGAAGTGCCGCAGCCGGAACTCGTCCATGCGTGGCGCGACAAGAAACGCACGCGAAGTGATCGCGCCGACGAGTCCATTGGGCGCAAGTTCCCTAAGCCTAGCGATGAAGGACGCGAAGATGTCATTGTGGGCGCCGGGGTACGCATCACGAATGTACGTGTACGCACTCGACGTGGTTAGACCGAACGGGGGATTCGTGAGCGCGACATCGAAGTGCTTCTCAGAGAGTGCGAGAAGCCCAAGGCCTTGGGCTGCGTCGTCAGCAAACAACCTCCGCTGCGTGTTTGTCGCGCTCGCCTCCTCGCGCACGAAGCGCTCAAGCGCAGCGCGGATGCGCTCCTCGGGCGGCGCGAACAGGTCACCCGTCTGCCCCCGCTTCGCCTGACGCGCAACAAGCTGCTCCACGCGCAGGAGCAACCCGAGGTCGCCTGCGAGGCTCAGCGACTCGACCAGCGACGTGAAGACGCGACCGAGTTCCGCATCGCTCAGCTTCGCGACGAACTCCTTGACGAGCTGCTCGTCAGCGACGAGCGGCTCGGCGACGACGACGTTCGACCTGCGGATCTGCGGGCGCTCGGCGCGCCCGATGCCGAAGTCCCGGTACGCCCTCTGCGCGCGCATCCATAGCGCGAGCTGCGCGATTTGCGCGCAGCGCGCATCGATGTCGACGCCATAAAGGTTGTGCGCGAGCACGAGCCCCGGAACGGCCTTCTTCAGCGCGTCGAGGCTCGGGTAGTCCTCGACGAGCGTCTTGCCCGTGGCCTCGCTCTTGGGGCTCTCCGGGTCGGCGTGCGCCTCCTCGTAGATCGCGAGCAGGAGGTCGAAGGCGTAGAGCAGGAAGTGCCCGCTGCCGCAGGCTGGGTCGAGCACGCGCAGGTCGCGCGGGTCCTTCTTTGCGCGCGGCGCGAACTCCTCGCCGGGCTTGCGGACCATGTACTCGCATTTCTCGGCGAGCGAGGTTCTGGTGGCGCGCATCTCGTACCAGATTCGCCCGAGCGTGTTGTCGGTGAGGAACTGGACAACGTAGCGCGGCGTGAAGAACTGGTTGCGGACGGCCAGCTCCCGGCTGTTGCGTGGCGCCTGGCTCTCCTCGCGCATTTTCCGGCGCTCGTCCTGTCCGTTAAAGAACTGGTAGACCCAGCCGATGGTCTCGTCCTCGCCCCACACGCGCGCGAGCTCGGCGGCGTTCAAGATCTCTAGGAGCTGTTCGAAGGTGGCGCGCTTCGGCCAGAGCACGCTCGAGGGGTCGCGGCGGTCGAAGAGGACCTTCACCTCGGTCGATAGCTCGTCGAAGAGCGACTCGATATAGAGCCGGTAGCCCGCGCTATCGGGCAAGAGCGGCAAGCCCGGTGCCATGCCGCAGAACTCACGGTAACCCCCGGACTGTTCACCTTTGGTGATGCACTCCTGCACCAGCTCGCGGGCCTCGAGCATCTTGAGGGCGACGAAGCGGTTGAGCGTCGTGAAGGCGGCGTCCCGCAGGTAGTCGCGGGCGGCGTCGGCCGCACTCATTCCGGCAGAACGCTTGTGCTCTATGGCGGCAACGATGCGCTCGCGCGAGAACGCCTGGCGGGCTGAGAGGTGCTTGCCCGCCTGGGTGGCTACCTTACCGTCCTTATGCACGTCGAAGTCGCCCTCGAGCTGGGCCAAGAAATCTTCCTCAAGGAGTTTCCGCGCTTGCTGAGTAGCGCGTTCGATGGCGTTGCGTGTGTCCTTATCCATTAGCTCCTAGTTTCCGCGGCAGCGTTCATGGTTGTTGATGAGTTTTCCGCGTAGCGCTCCGCGAACCACCGGACCCGAGCCACGCCGTCCGTGGACGAGTCGGCGGAGGCGTAGAGATGCCGGCCAATCTTGGGAAGGAGCAGGACGAGAAGAATATCCGAAGAGTCTGGGTCGAGCGTAAAGCGGGGGTCTCCCTGCGCCAGGAGGCAGCGTGCAAATGCATCGAGAGCCGCGCGGCCGGCCTCGCTCATAGGCTCCGACAAACTCAGCATCCGACGGATGCTGTCAGGACTCACGAGGCGGATGGGCTGCAGAGCATCAAAGAGCGCACCGGCGTTGCGGCCGAAATCTACACCGGGGAACCATCCCCGCAGTCGAGCTACGAAATCGTAGACATCTGTGAAGGCTCCGCCCTGCTCGCGCTGCCGCCGCTCCGTTTCAGCAAACAGGCTCGCGATGGTACCGTCGCCCATCCGAACCGATTGACCGAGCATCACGAGAAAGTTCCGTTCCTGGTCCGAGAGCTCCCCGGCAGCCGGCTTGTACCCGAGATCGTGTTCGATCTCGTTCCACACGTGAGCCATCATGCTGCAAACCTGCACTTCACAAGTCACGTCCATCACGTTGATGTAGGTCCCGACTCCGTCCGACGCTGTCAGGAAGACCTCGATGTGGCTGGCTCTGTAGAAATTGTTGGGATTGTTACGGTTCTTGTCCTTGAGCTCATGAGT
>WBZQ01000809.1_pt1 | contig 23164 bp, 17 predicted proteins | sample 5204251 | NCBI WGS metagenome assembly WBZQ01 (sample SAMN12412402, study PRJNA552823) | activated sludge metagenome | isolation source: activated sludge from nitrification reactor of wastewater treatment plant... | place: USA: Virginia | collected 2017-09
TCCAGTTGTTGATCAACAGGAACGCCGCCCAGTAACTCGGGTGCGTGTGACCGCGCTGAGAGAGAATTTTTTGCTGCGCCCGCTGCAAGGCCACGGCCTTCGAAATCGCGGGATCCTGAAGCTGCCGATAAAATTCCGAGACGAGTTCCGTCGTTGTTTCGTCGTCCGACGTCCACAAACTCGCCAACGCCGTCCTCGCCCCGGTCTTGACGGCGATCCCCGTCAACCCGAGCGCCGCACGGTCGTCCTCCGCGGCAGTTTCGCACGAGCTCAACGTCAACAGATCCAACGGTTGTTGTCGGTATTGCTGAAGCCCGACCAGCTGAGACAACCGGTCCATCGTAATCTTGCCGTCATGAGCCAGCACAAACGAATCCTTCGCCTCGGTGCCGACAACCGTGTGGGACGCCACGTGGACAATCCCCAGTCCCTGATCCTTGATCTCCGCTTCCAAGGTCGGTACAGAGAACTGTTTGTTCATCAGCAGTTTCCCGCCATACATCGTTCTAATTGCCTGCACTTCAGTCTCCGCATAACGCGGCGCAGCCTGGCCCTCGACTGATTCGGTCAGACCGACCGACAACAGACTGCCTTTGCGCCGTTGAGCAGCATTCATATCCGTCAGCGCCAGACTCGGCGTGACCGCCACGGCGAGTGAATCGACGAGAAAATGTCGGCCATCATGCAACGCGCCCATCGGAATAGTCCTGAGCGGTCCCTCGGCCACCACCACGAGCGTATGTGCCGCGGCCCCTTGCAAGTCTTGCTGAATGGGCGCCACCAGCCACCCGTGCAGAGTCTGCGACGAAGACAGGTAATTCTGCGATTGCGAATCCTGGATCAACCGCCTGAACGAACGAATTTCCTTCGTCAGTTTGTCTCCCGTGACAGGGACTTTGACCTGCTTGAGGCCATTGGTGGTTTCCAGGAGCAGTTCAAGGCGGTCAGGGAACGCAATCGGATAGACCACCGCCGTGCCGGGGGCCAACGCACCCGCGCCGCGATGGCTTGCCACTGTCGCCACACACTCGTCTTGGAAATAATCCTGCAGCTCGGCTGCCCGCGAGACTTCAATCGTCTCCTTGACCTTCACAAGCAACTGTTCATTCTGCTCGGGCGTCTTGGCCGCGGCCGCTTTCCTCAACAAGACATCCTCATACTCCATAAACAACGGCGCCACGGACTCGTAGTACGAATGGTACCGTCCCTGGTATCCAGTGGAATATTCGTAATGAATCGGCTTGAGCAGCGTCACGGCGCGCTGATAGGCGGCCAGGGACTCGTCTTCCTTGCCTTCCGCGCGTAACAACCTCGCCGTCTGCCATTGCCAGCGGTAAAGGGATTCCGGCGCATTGACTTGTTGCGCCGCAAATGTCGCCTTCCGCGTGTACTCCAACGCCTCGGGATTGCGATGCTCCTGCTCCCGTACTCCGCCCAGATACCCCCAGGCATACGATTGCCCGCGCGCATCGCCGATGCGTCCGGCGACTTCAGCCGCCGCGGTAAAGGCGTCCGACGATTGCCGCAACAGACCGGAGGCAGCACCAGGAGAAGCCACAGCCTCCGTCGCTCGTCCCTTCCCTCCATCCGACTTCCGTGCCGCACCGGATTTCCCTGTCGACGCGGCCAACAACTCCTGATAGCCAAGACCGATGTTCAACAGGCCGGCCGTTTTTGCCTGACTGTCCCCCAACCCGCGCACATCGGACCAGGCTTGGTCGAGATGCCGATGGGCTTCACGCAATTGCTGGTTTTGCAGCAAAGCCATCGCACCATTGATCTGTGCCGTGGCCGCCAGTGCCTGCTGCTTCGCTTCAGTGGCAAGGCTCCGGCTCTCCGCATAGACGTCGATCGCTTCGGCAAATTGCCCGCGTGCCGTCAGGGCATTACCCAGGTCGTTCAAAATCCCGGCGACCAGCACGGGTTTTTTTTCTTCGCGCGCCAGCGTCAAGGCTTTGGTCAAATGTTCGGTAGCCGGTTCGTCTTTCCCGAGCACATGAAAGGTGTTCCCAAGCTGAGCTAGAATCGTCGCCGTGAGGCCGCGCTCGCCGGCTTGTTCCGAAAGTTTCAATGCGGCTTGCAACGTCCCCTGCGCGCGGCGGACCTGCCCTTCCTGCTGAAGTGCATGCGCCATGTTGATCAGGGCCTGACTTTGTTCTTTGACCTGCCCGGTTTCTTCAAATCCGCGCGCCGCGTTCATCCAGTGCGCGGCCGCCTGGGCGAACGCGCCTTGCTGAAACTGTGTCGTTCCCTGTCGCATTTCTTGCGCCGGCGTGATCGACGACGCGCCTGAGCCGCCTAACAATTCCAGGGCCATTCCGCTTGCTGGCCAGGTGAGGCCACTCAACGCAAGCACCCCAAGGCTCAATATGGTCAACGGCGACGACAGGGTGCGCGAGCCTGCTGCACCAGCGGTCCCATGGCTCCGCTTCATGCCGCGGCGAGTGACAATATTACGCTTCGTAGGCATGACGTCCTCCTTGGGGAACTAGCACCCCTGCCATGATTCCATAAGTTGTGCGGTCGTCTGACCCTGAATGTGTGTTGCCGAGGAGGGCGGAGCGCCAGGATCGACATCGCCGCCAAGCTCTTCCAGCACCACAGGCGCGGCCAGCGATCGGCCTGGCTGCGCGGGCGTGACGTCGCGCGAAGCCTGCACCAGGCTGCTGAATGCCCCGTCTTTTCGTGCGGCGCACCGGCTGGTCAATAACGGAGCCGGCGGGGCCGGAGCTTCCTGCGGAAGCACCATCGCGGCACGATTCAAAAATGCGACCGGTTCGACCGGATTCGCCGGATTGACGGTGGCCACATTCGCGGTCGCAAGAGGGGGAAGCCCGCCAAGATTCACCCCTACGACCTGGATTTGCGTCACACGTTGCGTAAACGAATTCGTCGTCGAGTTGATCTGCGCGCCCGTCGGCACGGTGACATTCGGACTCACGTCGATCGAGGCGGGAATGACTCCACCACCGCCTGCGACGATCAGCGTACCGGGTAACGCTTGGACCTGGCCATTACCCGCCGCGCCGGAAAAGGGATTTCCGACAAATGCCTGCGTACTCATCTCTCCACCAGAGCTCGTGCTGCCGAGCATGACCCGTTGCGCGCTGATTTTCGACCCGTTGATCTGAATGCCTCCCCCCATCAACCCCAATACCGCCCCGGTCTGCAGTACCGTCGAGGAGGACGAGAGGACGATCGTGCCATACGGCCCCTGGCCTAAAAATCCGAACGCAACCGGTGAACTGGCGGATAAGGTCGAGTCCAAACCCAGCAGGGTGGTGCTTGCGGTGAAAATTCCGCCATCACTCAAACGCAGTTGCTGAGCGGTGCTGAAATACGCAGACCCGGACACATTCAGATGGGCCGATGGGCCGAAGACAATGCCGGAAGGATTCAAGAAAAACAGGTTCGCATTGAGGGCCTGTACGGTGCCGTTGATGTTGGAGGGCGAGCCTCCGATGACCCGGCTGATGACGTTGGACACGCCACCAGGGTTCACGAATGACGCCACATCTCCCGCGCCGACGGAGAACTGGTTGAAGCTATGAAAGAGGTTGGGACCGCCTCCCGGTCTTGTTCCGCCGGTTATGTTGGTCGTATTCCCCGACGTGCTTAGCGTGGTGCCAAGACCGCCCGGTCCTGAGGGAGTGGCGGAGATGTTCGTGGCCTGTCCGTAGGCGATCGACCCGGTCGAGCCCAGGAGCATCAGGAAGGCGAGAGATCCACGAACCAACAGCGGCAATCCTGTGGGGCGACATATCATGGTCAATCTCCTCATGTGATAAGAGAGGCCCCCCTCTCTTACCTTAAACGGTGCACAACTTCAACACACACACGTTGCCGGACTCACGAGCAGACGGTCGCAGACATGGCCGCTCGGCCCTGGCCATTGAGCCCTAACACGATGCAGCACTTCCTTGCGGCACGGTTCGCACGCGATCCGTCAACAATGTCGCCAATGGAACCAAGGCCATCCTCGCGCCCCGGCAGCGTGAGTATCCCGGCGAAACAAACGCTTCCGCCGACGCCTGTCGCTTATCCACTAGAACGCTTCAACCACTAATTGCAGATGGATCCCGTGATCCTGCAGATTGTCGCGATCGGTATCGTATCGCTTCAGCTGCTTTCCGTAATAGAGTTCGAAATGGCTGCCGCGCCAGAAATTCCAGATCACACCGGCACCAAGGCTCGCCAATGTTTTTGGAGGAGTACCGGGCGTCTGGACAGTGGTTTGCCAGCCATGACCAAAATCGAAAAAGGGCGCCAGAAAGACGGAGTCCACCCCGGCCTTCGTCGTATACACCGGCACCCGGGCCTCGATCGATAACATGGCAGCATTGTCGCGGATCAACGTGAATTCCCGATAGCCGCGCACGCTGTAGCGTCCGCCGACGGCGATCTGTTCAAGCGGGAACAAATGATCGTTCGATAATTGAACCAAACCTCGGCTGACCAATTGTGTCCGCCAGAGAGGAAGCTGGCGAATCCACTGGGCTTCGCCCAACCAGGAGAAGAACCGCGCATCCGGCAGGTTGGGATCGCCGTTGGCGGTCGCTCCCATTGCTCCCACACCGACGGACAACCGTGAGAGGAGGGAAATCACCTGTACGGCAGAACGCTGGGCATATTCCTGACCGAAACGCAGCGCCGTCACACGGAATCTCCCGTCCCGGGCGCCCGTGATCAATTCAAACGGGTTCCCGCCCAAGGTGCTCTCATTTCTGGCATGTTCGCCCGTCAGGGAAAAGGCCAGTTCCTGGTCGGCCTTCCGAATCACGGGGTGCCTGACCGCGAGGCCGAATATTTGCGCCTTGTTCTTGATGTTCAAGGTATCGAACGGCGACTCCTCGACGCCGAAATCAAACCGGCGATATTGCAGCGCGACGGTCGTGTCGCGAGGACCTACCGGAATTTCATATTTAAAATTGAGCATGGGGTTGACGCCGGCCGAGCGACCATATTGCAAGCTCAGCGTATCGCCGAAGCCCAGCAGGTTGCGGTGCGCCAGCGTGATGAACCCCTGCTCCGCCCCGACGACGGGAGACTGATAGTTGTTGAATTCCAACCAGGCCTTTAACGGGTTGGCTTCCTTGACCTTCACATTGAGCGTGTTTTCTCCAATAATGGCGCCCGGCAACAATTCGGCATTGATCCGTTCGATCCGGGGGTTCGCTTGCATCACGCGCAACCGTTCCTGGAGCGCTTCGACCTGTAGCGGAGGGCCGGCTGCCAGATTGACTCGGCTCTGAAAATACGAAGGCCGGAACCACTTGGTATCTTCGACATTGACCTGCGTAATCTTTCCTTCGATGATCTGCATGGTCAGGGTGCCGTCGGCGACATCCTGCTCCGGGACCACCGCACCGGACGTCAAATAGCCATGGTTCACGTAATAGTAGGTCAGCGCGAGGCGCAATGATTCCAGATCTTCCGCCGTCAACTCGCGATTGGTATAGGGCGCGGTGATTTCAGAGAGTTGCTGCGACGTAAAGGCGGTATTGCCCACCAGCCGAATATCCTTGACCGTGATCTTGGGTCCCTTCGCCGCCTGATCGAGCGCGCCCGGGGGCGTCGGGGTCGGAAGCTCAAGTGAGGGGGGCTGTGCGGGTGGAGGCACAACAGGCAACTGCGGCGGCTTCGGGGGCAACGGCCCGCCGGTCTGCGGGGGCAACGGGCCGGTCTGCGAATAGGCCGGCACGACCAGCACGCCAAGCAACACAAGCGTCGCCACACTCGCCACGGCCCCACGCCAGCGACGCAGCATGGTCTCGCGTTTCCCGCGACGGGATGAACGGCACGATGCAGCCGAGCACACCTCAGCCGGCCTGTTGATTCCTGCTTCCTGCCCCACTGATGTCTTCACACAAGCCATCAAGGCCTCCCCTCTTTCTTGATGACGGGGCACGGAGATTCGTCAGTCAGTGCCCGTAAAATCATCTGCTTGCAATATGTTTTCTGAATGACTCCGCTGCGGCCCGGCGCATCGCGCACTCTCGAGAAACAACTCGCAGTCGCGCGACAGTCGTCTCTCGGCCGTGGCGATACGTAGGTGTTTGGAGAATCCGTCCTGCGAAGGAACTGCTTATAACATGTCTCGACGCAAATTACTCCAGGGCCCCCAAAGTTTTTTGGTCGGGAGGACTGGATGGATCAGGTTGGCACAGAGCCGGCGGAGACTCACGGTTCTGCGGGAACGGACACGTGGGCGGCGGATCCACGCGGCTGGAATCTTGGTGGAGACAGTGTCTATCGGGCTGGATGGTCTACGTATTTCCAGATGAGTGTCCGCGCGTCATGACAATGGCGCAGCCGCGAACCCCGCGCCGGGCCAGAGAATCCCGACAGGGGTCTCTTCCTCAAATCGGGCGGTAAAATGCCGCAAGCGAGGCGCTTCGTACGTCATCACCAATCCGCCGATGGCATCCCGGCGATGGGACAGATCGATCAGCGCCTCTGCCACAAAGGCGAGGTGCTGGTTCGTGTACACCCGACGGGGAATCGCCAGTCGCACGAGCTCGAGTTCCGGATAAATTCTTTCGTCGGTCGCCGGATTCCGCGTTCCGAACATCACGGTTCCGATTTCGACGGTGCGAATGCCATAGTCCCGGTACAGCGCCACGGCAAGGGCTTGCGCCGGGAATTGCGACTGGTGCAGGTGCGGGAGGAACTCTTTCGCATTCACATAGACCGCGTGCCCACCGGTCGGCTTCACGATCGGCACGCCTCCCTCTTCCAGCAGTGCCCCCAGCGCCCGCACCTGGCCGATGCGATAGCGGAGATACTCCTCATCGAGCACTTCTTCGAGTCCCCGGGCCATCGCTTCCAAATCACGTCCGGCCAGTCCGCCATAGGTGGGAAACCCCTCGACGAGAATCAGCGTGTCGGTGACCACCTGCGCCCATCGTTCATCGTTGAGGGCCAGAAATCCACCGATATTGACCAGGCCGTCTTTCTTGGCCGACATGAGACAACCGTCGCCCAGGCTGAACAATTCCCTGGCGATGTCCCGCACCGGCCTGTCCGCATACCCCGGCTCGCGTTCACGGATAAAAAAACAATTCTCCGCAAACCGGCAGGCATCGAACAACAACGGAATACCGTAGCGGTTCAGCACCTGTCTTGTCGCGCGGATATTGGCCATCGAGACGGGCTGGCCGCCGGCGCTGTTATTGGTGACGGTGAGCAGGGCAAACGGAATCCGCGACGGCCCGACCAGCTCGATGGTCTCCTCAAGTCGAGCCACGTCCATATTGCCCTTAAAAGGCAGTTCGCAATGCGGATCGTAGGCCTCCTTGATCACCAGATCCTTCGCCTCCGCCCCCTGGTGCTCGACGTTGGCCCTGGTCGTATCGAAATGCATGTTGTTGGGCACGCACATGCCGGGTCTGACGATCGTGGCAAACAACACATGTTCCGCCGCCCGTCCCTGATGTGTGGGAATGACGTAGCGGTACCCGAAGAGCCCGCGCACGACTGCTTCGAAGTGATAGAAGCTTTTGCTGCCCGCATAGGACTCGTCACCGAGCATCATCCCGGCCCATTGGGAATCACTCATGGCCGACGTTCCGCTATCCGTCAGCAGATCGATGGCGACACTGTCGGCGGGGACGTGGAAGAGGTTATACCCGGCTTCGCGGAGCAACCGGTCACGCTCTTCGCGGGTGGTGCGTTTGAGAGGTTCAACGACTTTGATCCTAAACGGCTCGGATGGGAAGTTCACGGATCGACCTCCTGAAGTAGGCCAACTGCTCGTGAAACGGACCGGCTCCCTGGTAGTCGAAGACGTAGCGCGTCATGTCGAAGAGCGGCGCCGGATCGAGTTCTCGAATCATCTCCGGCTTCCAGGAAATCTGCAGCCGATTGATCATCGTAATGGGCGTCGGCGTGCCGACCATGCCGAGCGGCACGCTCCCGTACGTTTGCGAAAAGATCAGAATCTCCCGATCGAACATCGCGGTGTTCATATCTTCTGCCGCGCCGTATTTTCTGAAATCCTCTTCCAGTCGCTGGAAGGCCGGCGAGTGAACGAGCGCCTCTCGAAGGGCATAAAACACCTTCACGCCCGCGCGCCGCTGGTCGTCCATCACTTGAATGGCATCGGCCACAGTGGCGTCCTGTTGCATTTGTTCCTGCGTGAGAATCAGCAGCCGCCGGATCCGGACGTGCCGCCGCGCCGCCGCCTGATTCGCCAGCAGATAGTTGGGATAGAGCGCTTCGCCCTTCTTCCAGATGTTCCAACGTTCCATCATGGCATCGACGGACTGTTCCGCCGTCTCCATGAGCCGCACGGCCTCGGCATTCGCCGCCGCCCCTTCATACGTCAGCGTTTGGGCCTCCAACTGTTTCAATTCCCGCCCGATGGCTTCCACCTTCTTCGGCAGATAGCGCGGCCGCTTCGGCACATGCAGCATGACATCCACAGCCGTGAGGGCCAGGGTCCAGTATTCTTTCGCCTGTTTGGGAGCCTTGTCCTTTTGCGCGATCAACAGCAATTCCACCGGATTTTTATCCAGCAGCTTGGCCATTTTGATACAGAGTTCCGGCTTGGGAATCTTCAGGCCGCGCCGCATTAAATTCGCTTCCGGCTGCGCGATGCCGAGTTTTTCGGCCAGCGCGTAATCGCTGCTTAAGTCGTACCGGTCTTTGACCGCATCAAAATACCTAGCAATCTCCATCATGTCGCTCCCGGCCACTCGTGATCTTCACTGAACCGGCGATGCACAGACGCACCGTTCATCCATCACAACCGGCCGATACGCCCGGTTCATCCCCTCGCAGACGCTCCAACCATCCGTTCCTCGTTGGGCGCCAGTTCCTTTTCGACCGCGCGACAAGGAATGATGCCCTCTTCCAGCCACTCGGCTTGCCCCGACAGAATGGCTTTCGCCAGGGGATACAGGGTGGAATCATCGTCCCACGGCGACGTCCGCCATGAGAGTAACGGCTCGGGATCAAATACGGCGCTGGTTCTCGAACAGAAATAGCTGACGAGGCGCTCCATATACGCCTTGCCCTGCTGCTCTGGCCGTGACTTGTACCACAGCACTGTTTCGACGGCAAAGAGATGCATGGCGGCGCTTACCAGACGGGTCATCAACCGTTGCTTTCGTGCCAGCGCCTGCCGGTGTCTCGCCGCCACCCATAACGTCGTGCGTGCCAGGTCGCGACTCTTTCGCGCCACGAAACGCTCCCACCTGGGATCGAATGAACCGGTCTCAGAATCCTGTTTCTCAAAGACCGACATCCCGGCTAGGGATCTTACCGCCGCGTTGACGAAGAACGGAGTCGCCCGCACCATGTCGGCGATGTGAACGTCGAGGAACGCCTGGCCATGGGTAAAATACCGGGACAGCCCCTCTCTCCCGATCCAGAGCGTCAGGATGCCATTGCTGCCCTCCCAAATCACGTTGATGAGCGCGTCCCGTATCATCCGCTCGATCGGCGCCGGCAGGTCGCCATGCAGACGCAAGGAATCCGGTGTCTCAAATGCACGCCCGCCATAGATGCGGAACAGATCGAGCAACGATTCCAGGAGCCATTCCGTCGCCAGGATTTTGGCGGCCGCAGACTCTAGCCGCACATCCTGCTTCGTATCGGCCCAGATGCCGGTGATCTTCACGATCGCTTCCAACGCGAGCACGCGCGAGGCCATCAGCACGATCTTCGCGCCGATATCGGTGTGTTCGCCGATCGAGCGATCGTATTGCACACGCTGCTTCGCGCGCAGACGAGCCAGCCAGAGACATTGTTTGAGATTCCCCAAGCAGGCGGCGGGAAGCGTGAGTCTCCCCACGGTGAGACTTTCCAGGGCGCGTCGCAGCCCCTCCCCCTCTGCTCCGAGCCGGTCCGCGACCGGCACCCACACGTCTCGCAAATGCACCTGGCCGTTATAGATGCCGCGCACGCCCATAAAGCTGAGACGCGTGCAGGTGCAGCCTCGCGCCCGAGTCTCGACGACAAACGCACCGAATCGCCGCTCTTCCTTGGGGCGCTGGATGTCATCAGGCGCATCGACGATCTGTGCGATCACGACAAGCCACGACGCCAGGAATATCTGGTGCCCGCGCGGGGCATTGGTCGTGTACAACTTTTCGCCGGTCAGCCGATACCCGACCAGCACGCCATCTTCATGGACGGGGATCGCATAGGTTTTGAGATCCCAGATATCGCAACCTGCCTCTTTTTCTGTCAGCGCGAATCCGGAGACTTCTCCCCTTGCCAATCGAGGCAGCAATCGTTGTTGCTGTTCAGAGTTCCCGACCAATTTCACCGGTTCGGCCGCCCCGATCGAGTTGTGTGCCGACAGGAGGACGGTGGTGGCCGCATCATGGCTGCCCAGCAACGTCGCCGCCTCGTGATATTCCGATTGCGTGAAGCCGAGCCCGCCGTAGCTGCGTGGAATTTTGATGCCGAACGCCCCCATCTCTTTCAACGCAGCCAACACATCCTCGCCGATGGCGCCCTCTCTATCGATCGTTTCGGGATCCACTTTCTCAATGAGCAAGTGGCGGAGGGTGTCGAGAAACTCACTCGCCGCGTCGCTCCTGGCAACAAGTGAGGCCTGCGTATACAGATGCCGCCGGACATTTCCCTCAAACAGGCCGGAAAGAAACCCCGAATAGCTCCGCGTATCACGCGCCACTTCTGCCGCCGCGAGCGATCCCGTAAACATGCGGTCTCTGTTCGCCATAAAGGCCTTCTGCCGCCCTGGGTCAGTGGGCCTTCCGCCAAGCGGCCCCGACGCCTCCGACACGCACAGATGCCGCTGCGTTCGGCACCACACGCGGGGCCGACGTGCATGCAACGTGATTGAGCCGGTCGAGGCGTTGCACGGCGCGGTCCTCGAAGCGCGTGCGCGAAACGGCCATGCCGTGCGACGCAAACTGCGCGGAGACGCTCTCGAAATGATCCCTGACCAACGTCATGACTGACACATATCCGGCCCGCAGCAGGTGGATCCGATCGCGGTAACTCAAAAAACTGCGCTCGAACAACAGCGCATCTTCTTCCACCGGCGAAATGACCAGGACTTCTTTGGCGGGATAGTCGTGCTGGAACCGTTCCAAGGCCTGGGAGAAGCGCGCGTCAAAATTGATCCGCGAGGCCTGTTCGCCGATGGACAAAAACCCCCGATCCCGCAGACGGCCGACCCTGCCGCCAAGGTCTCGCACATCTACCGGCAGACGGCGCTGAGGCGGGCGCGCCATGGGATTGATCATGATCATGAAATCCACATGCTTTTGGACAGCGACTTCGAAGAACGCCATGCGACCGATTCCCGCGTCGATATAATCGCGCCCCTGGATACGGACCGGGCAGAAATAAATAGGAACGGCCGAAGAGGCCGTCACCGCGCGGGCTATCGGCACCTCCCGCCAGCCGTCATCCCCGAACATGACACTCTCGCCTGTTTCGAGATCAATGGCCGGGATATACAGCTCCTTCGACAGGCCGGCGAAGGAATTGCTCAAGCCTTTGGCCTTGTACAGACCGGCGAGGTAGAGCGCGAACGGTTCGAGTGTGTAGATGCCGCTCGGCAGTGCATCCTGGGCCTTGTCCAGCAGATCGATGAGCGTCATCTCGCCATAGTGCCGCACATAATATTTCAGGAGTGGAACCAGTTGGCGGGTCACGCGCCAGAACGTCTTGAGGCCCTCGCCGATGGCCGGAGAAAACACATTGCGATGATCGAAATAATACGGCCTCGTACCGGAGAGATTCGTGTCGAGGATGTCCAGCGGTCGCACGCCATTGGCGATCAAGGACACGCCCGCCGCACCCGCGCTGACGCCGACGTAGAGATCGAGGTCGTTCATGGTTACCCCGTCCTCGAACAGGTCATCCAATGCGGTCAAGGCGCCGATCTCAAAGAGGTAGCCCGTGAAACCGCCCCCGCCTAAGGCCAAGGCCCGCTTGCCGAATGCCGATGCCATGACAGCCTTTCATCGGCAGAGTTGCCTGCACAGACCTTAACGGTCCATGAAATGCGGTTGACGTTTCTCCAAAAACGCAGCCAGACCTTCCCGTTTATCCTCTGTCTCGCACAGCCCGCCGAACAGGCGCGCTTCCACAGCTAACCCTTCCGCCTGGCTGCTGTCCGCACCGCTGCGAATCGCACGCAACGAGGCGCGCAAAGCCGGCAAACTTTTGGCGGCCATCTTTCGAGCCAGGGCTTGAGCCTGGTGCAAGAGATCTTCAGGCGGGAAGACCTGAGAGACTAATCCGAGCAACTTCGCTTCTTGCGCCGAGATCGGATCACCGGTCAGGATCAGTTCCAGCGCCTTGGATTGGCCGATAATCCGGGGAAGCCGCTGTGTTCCGCCGAATCCCGGCATGATCCCCAAATTGATTTCCGGCTGACCCAATCGGCTGCCCTCCGCCACGAGCCTGATGTGACAACACATTGCCAGTTCCAGGCCTCCCCCAAGACAGACGCCATTAATCGCCGCAATGACGGGCTTCTCCAGGGATTCGATCCGGTCCAGGATGGCCTGGCCTTGCCGTGCGATGGATTCGCCCTGCTGCGAGGAGGCAATCGAGGCCAGCAGGCGAATGTCGGCGCCTGCAACAAAAAACCGACCCGTGCCGGTCAGCACGACCGCTTTGATCGCATCATCCTTGGCGAACCCTTCGAAGACCTGACTGAGCTCGCCTAGCAGTTCTGGCGTGAGCGTATTGGCCGGCGGATGGTGAATCGTGACAGTTGCCACCGCGCCATCCCGGTGACAAGCGAGCATGGAATCGGCTGTGGTCGTCATAGCAACCTCACCTCATTCGAGCCATGATTGGGTCATAGGAGAAAAATCCCCTGCCCGCCGCCTGCCCTGTAAACCCCGCATCCACCAGGCGACGCAACATGGGAGCAGGCCAGAACCGGATGCCCACGCGCTCCTGGAGTTCGTCCAATTCCTGGAGCACGTGATCGATGCCGATGTGATCAGCCAGATGCAGCGGACCGCCCTTCTCGCTCGGAAATCCCGTTCCCGCTACCATCGCGAGGTCGATATCACGCGCGGAGGCGACACCTTCCTGCAGCGCGATGACCGCCTCATTCACCATGGCCAAGAGAGGACGCAACCGACTCCATTTCGTCGGCTGCCGCCCACTGAGCTGCCACACCTGCGTTCTTAGACGTTCGAGATCCCCATCGAGGCTATCTTTTTCGACGCCGTAATCATAAAACCCCTTCCCGGTCTTGATACCGATCCGTCCGGCCTTGACGAACGCCTCCAGCAGCGGTGCCGGCGCCATCCGGGGCCCATACGACCGGTGCAGAATGCGCGCAACGTCGAGTGCGATGTCCAATCCGACGGTATCCAACAGGGCAAACGGACCGACCGGCATGCCGAAGGCCACCATGTCCTGGTCGATTTCCTTGATGGAGACATCACCGTCCTGGAGGCACCAGACCGCTTCATTCAAATAGGGAGAGAGCAATCGATTGACGAGGAACCCTGCGCACTCCTTCACGATGACCGGCTGTTTCCGGAGGCTCTCCGAAAAACCGACGACATCATCGACCGTCTGCGGATCGGTGCCCAGGCCGGGAATGACCTCCACCAGCGGCATCGCATAGGCGGGATTAAAAAAATGCAGGCCGATCACCTTGCCCGGGCGCGTGGTGGCAGACGCGATGGCCGAAATCGACAGCGCGGAGGTGTTGCTGGCCAGAATGGCGCTACGGGAACAGATTCGGTCCAGCTCCCGGAACACCCGCTGCTTGAGCGGTAATTCTTCCGACACGGCTTCGATGATAAGATCGGCGTCATGAAGCCCATCGAGATTGGGCGAGGCCGTCACCAGCAGCATCTTTTCTTCCAATTGTTCGGGCGTCATCTTGCCCTTCGCCACGCGGGCCTGATAGATCGCCCGCACTGTGTCGACGCCTCGCCTCGCCAGAGATTCGTCCCGATCCGCTAACACCACCGGCAGACCGGCAAAACTCACCACTTGTGCAATCTGCGCGCCCATGGTGCCTGCACCAGCCACCCCGACCTTGTAGATATACATGGCGTCACCACATGTGAGTCTTCCAAGATTCAGCCGTCAGCACTCAACACTCAATCTTCCGTCTCAGATCTGCTCCAGCACCATGGCGGCGCCCTGCCCGCCGCCGACACACATGGCTACCGCGCCCAGCGCCGCGCCACGCCGCTTCATTTCGTAGAGAATCGTCGTGACCAGGCGCGTGCCGGTCATGCCGACCGGATGCCCCAGCGCGATAGCGCCGCCGTTCACATTCACGAGATCCCGCTTGAGTCCCAAGACACGCTCCACGGCAAGGTACTGCGCGGCAAAGGCTTCGTTCACCTCGATCAGGTCCAGATCCGTCAGGGTAATCCCGGCACGTTTGAGAGCCAACGGCAGCGCTTCCGCCGGTCCGATACCCATGCGGGTCGGTTCCACCCCAATAAACGCGTAACTCTTGATGCGGCCAAGAGGTCGGCAGGTCAGATCACGTGCGCGCGCGGCCGACATGACCATGGCGGCGGCCGCGCCGTCATTGAGCGGACAACTGTTCCCCGCCGTTACGGTCCCGCCTTCCTTGAACAGCGGCGGATAGAGTGCCAGTTGCTGCTCGGTCAACCCCACATTGGGCCCTTCATCCTGGGTCACGGCAACCGGCGGGACCTCCCGCCCGGCCACCGATTTTGGAACCATCACCGGAAACACCTCATCTTTGAGCCGTCCTTCACGGATGGCTCTGAATGCCCGGCGGTGGCTTTCCACGGCAAAGTGATCCTGCTCCTCATGACTGATACCGAATTCCTCCGCCAGGTTCTCCGCTGTCAGGCCCATCAACTGACCGCAAAAGGCGTCCGTCAATCCTTCCCAGATGCTGTCGATAAATTCCGCGTGACGGAGTCGCTTTCCCCACCGCATATCCCGTGAGACAAACGGGGCACGGCTCATGCTCTCGACTCCCCCGACCACCTGCACATCCGCATCCTCGCTTTGAATGTTTTGATAGGCATTCACGAAGGGCTGGAGGCCGGATGCGCAATTGCGCTGCACCGAATAGGCAGGAGTCCGTACCGGCAGACCGGCCATCAACGCGATCACGCGCGCGATGTTGTAGGCGTCGCTGGTATGTCCGACCGTGCCGATGATGACTTCATCGACGAGCCCGGGATCCAATTCGGCCCGCGTGATCACCTCACGCACCGCCAGTTCGCCCATCCTGTGCGGCGTAAGATCCTTCAGTGCGCCCCCGAAGGTGCCGATGGGAGTTCGTGCAGCGGCGGCAATCACGACCTCTTTCACGGTGGCCTCCCTTCGGATCTCACACGGCTGTACGCGGCGCCTGTGCACTCCCGACAGCAATCTCCGCCTTATCACGCAAAGCCCTTCGCAGCACTTTTCCGATGATGGTCCGTGGCAACTCGGAGCGAAACTCAATGGCGACCGGCACCTTGAACCGCGCCAGAGACGCGCGGCAGTGGTCGATGAGCTCCCGCTCAGTGACGGACGATCCTTCGATTCGCACGACAACCGCTTTCACCGCTTCTCCGTAGTGACGATCGGGAATGCCCACCACCACCGCTTCGTGCACCGCCGGATGCTGGAAGAGAATTTCTTCGACTTCCCGGGGATACACGGTCTCGCCCCAGGGCTTGATCACGTCCTTCTTGCGATCGAGAAAAAAGAAAAACCCCTGCGCGTCCCGCCTGACGATGTCTCCGGTATGGAGCCAGCCGTCTCGCAATACGGCCTGCGTGTCCGCCTCCTTGTTCCAATATCCCTGCATCACTTGGGGCCCGCGGACAATCAATTCACCGGCCTCTCCTGCCGGGAGGTCTCTGAGCCCCGTCTCCTCGTCGACGATCCTCGCGTCGGTATCCGGAAACGGTAATCCCATCGAACCGGGAGGATGGTCGCTTTCGACCGGATTGCAGTGTGTCGTGGGGCCGGCTTCGGTCAGTCCATATCCTTCGGAAATTTTCACGCCGCTCAACCGTTCAAATGCGTCCTGGATTTCGGCCGAGAGTGGGCTCGCCCCGCACAGACAGACTCGTATTGAATGGAGGTCGTATCGGCGGACGTTCGGAAGGTCGGTCATCATCGAAAACATCATCGGCACGCCGGACATGATGGTCACGCGATGTTGCTGGATCGCTTTCACCGCCTCGTCGGCGTGAAAGCGCGGGAGCAGAATAATCTGTGAACCAGTCGCCACTGCCAGATTCTGGCAGGTGTTCAACCCGTAGCAGTGAAAGAATGGCACGGCGCCGAGAAACACTTCCTTCCCCTCGCGGAAATTCGAACACCAGAAGCGGCCCTGCATGGTATTGACCACCACATTGCGATGCGTGAGCATCACGCCTTTGGGCGTGCCGGTTGTACCGCCGGTGTACTGGATTTGCGCTAACGCGCCTGGTTCAAGGGTTGGAAGGGGCTCGACATCACCTGTGTTGTCCTCCCGTTCAAGCAATTCACAGAAGTCATACACCGGAGGCTGCTTCTCAACGGCAATCCACCGGTTCGACCAACGTGCCTTGATCGGATAGAGCCATCGTTTCACGGGCGGGAGAAAATCTTTCAGGCTGGTGATGATGATCCGGCGCGGCAACCCGGTGCGTTCACGTATGGCTTGAATGCGGGGATAAAACAGATCCAATGCGACGATGGTGTCGCTGCCGGCATCACTCAGCTGGTCCTGGATTTCCCGCTCGACATACAGCGGGTTCGTCGGCGTCACAACGGCTCCCGCCTTCAACACGCCATAGTATGCCATCACCGCTTGCGGGATATTCGGCAACATGAGGGCAACTCGGTCGCCGGCCTGAACGCCCAGCCGTCGCAGAGCCAATGCGAAGCGGGTGCTCAGCTCGTTCAACTCCTGGAAAGAAACTCGTGTGCCGTAGAAAAACAGGGCGGGCGATTCGGGAAATCGTGACGCGGAGCGCCGAAGCAGATCTGGAATCGTCCATTCCGGATAGTCGAAGGAACCGGAGACACCGGGATCATACCGGCTGATCCAAGGCCGCGGCATCTGACCCTCCACCCCTGACCCGATCAGGGAGGTTACCCGCGCAACTCGCGTTCCATTCCTTGCACCGGCCGCGGCCGTGACTGCACCGCTCCGACCGGCTTCCGTTCGAGTCCCATCCAAAACCCTTCGAGATAATCGAGCACCGCATGCATGCCACGACGAAAGTCGTCTTTTTCCCCGTCAGACATCGGGGCGCGGGAGACACCCGTTTCGCCATCGATGGCCCCGATCGCATGCTCCATCGCTCGTTCATGTTCAGATTCGAGTTGGCGATGGAAAACGAAATAGGTCATGTCCATATCCGCATACCGCGTAGCCTGCAAAACCGTCAGACCCGGGATCAAATGGTCCCACATGGTGATGGCCATATTCTCCAGACCAAAAGAAGCCCCCAAGGCCATCGCGTGATTGCCGCTGCTGTACAGATGCTCCATGCCTTCGATGTACGCCCTGGTGGTCGGCCGCATCGCGGTGGTCATCGCGCGGTGAATGTCGATTCCCATCGATCGAAGGAAGTTGCGATACAACAACTCATGGCGATGTTTGACGCAGCCGTCACCGAGTTCCGAATAGAGGACCTTCGTCAACTCATCCGCAACGGCTTCATCTTCGGTGTTGACCAACTGGGCGGCGAGGATGCGGGGAAAGAAGCGGGAGAAATTATAAAACTCGACGGCGAACTCACGAACTTCTCGGTCGCTCAGATCGCCGGTAGAAAAACGGTCGAGGTAAGAATTATGAATCGCGCCATGTCGAAGCACGTCCGAGCGCACTTGTTCGTAAAACGACATCGTGCACCTCCGCTCTCGTTCCGCGGCGCCCATGTGTGTGGAGAAACATCATCCTCATGAGCAAATAATACAAAATCTATATTGAATGATGCAACTATTATGTTGTAGAGTGTGGTCATGCGTAAGCGAACAGGACACACCGGGCGATGACCGCGGCTCAGGTTCCCATGAAAATGCTGAGGAGGAACCGCCATGAAAGAAGCCATCGGGGTTGATCACATCACCTTATGTGTGAAGAATCTGGCGGCTACGAAATATCTGTTTACTCAGATACTCGGCTTCGATGTCATCTGGTCTGCCCAGGACGTGGGAAGCGAGAAGTCCAGCATGGACACCGTCGTCGTCCAACGGGGCGAGGCGAAAATCGCCTTGATGCAGGGCCGAAACAAGGAACGGAAATCCCAGATCTGTGAATTCGTCGAAACCTATGGAGAAGGCGTACAGCACATTGCCCTGGAGGTCGATGATATCGAGGCGGTGTGCCGGGAGTGGGAGAAGCATGGCGTCAGATTCAGCGGAGACATTAAAGATGGGCGAGATGGGTTCGGCCCCCTCCGGCAACGCTTCACCTACCCGTTGTTCCCGGGCTGCGGACTGTTTCTTGAACTGACACAGCGGCAGCATGGCGCGGAAGAATCCAAAACGTTCGTCCGCGCGACGGTGGAATCGTTGTATCGGGACATCGAACGGGATCAGATCAACGGGGTGGCACGGACCATCATCGATTACGCCACGCTCCCGCTTCCGTTCGAAGAGGAAGTTGAGGCCGCGTCGTTCCGGCATGCATCGTAAAGACATCGAGCCGCACCTGACCTGTCAGGAGGTTTCCGATGTATCTGGTCAAAAAAGGTCCCGCTCCCAATCAGGCCCACGTGGGAATCCCCGAGGGATTACACGAAGAGGAGCACGGGCGCTGCGGATTCAGCGGGCCTGCTTCGCACCTCTATCACACACACCCGCCTACCGGCTGGAGCCGGATCGAAGGCCCTCTGCGGCCGCGCGCGTTCACCTGCACTGACCTACCGACTCCCGATCACTATGCTGCCGACCGGCGGCCACTCCTGATCTTACAGAGCCCGAATGCCCGTGTGTCGCTTTCGCGACGTGAAACCACCATGACGCATTTTGTGCGTAATGCCGACGGGGACGAAATCGTGTTTATCCACAGCGGGCGCGGAACCTGGGAGACCGATTACGGCCTGCTGCGATATGAGCCGGGCGACTATCTGGTCATTCCGAAAGGCACGACCTATCGCGTCCATGTGGATCACCCCAAAGAGCCAGGCCTGTTTGTGATCATTGAAACGCCCGAGCCTGTCGAGCTACCGGATCGAGGGCCTCTCGGCCGGCATGCGCTGTTCGACCCTGGAGTCATCGTGGCGCCGGAACCGGCCCCACCGCCGGATGAGGCGAACAGCCGTCGTGAATGGGAAGTGCGGATCACACGCGACCGGGAAGTCACGCGCGTCTATTATCCCTTCTATCCCATGGATGTCGCCGGGTGGAAAGGCGATCTGTGGGTGGCCAAGCTGAACGTCCGGGATTTTCGTCCGGTCACCAGCCCGCGCTACCATCTCCCCCCCAGCGTCCACGTCACATTTCAGGCCGGGGGGCTGTTGATTTCGACCTTTGCGCCAAGGCCGCTGGAAAGTGATCCGGAGGCGTTACGCGTCCCCTTCTACCACCGCAACATGGATTACGACGAAGTCCTGTTCTATCACCAGGGAGAGTTCTTCAGCCGGGCCGGCATCCAGGCCGGCATGTTGACCTTACACCCTCAGGGCATTCACCACGGGCCGCAGCCACAGGCTATCGCTGCCAGCAAGGCAAAAGAGCAGACCAATGAAATCGCCGTGATGATCGAATCGCGGCACGGCTTTCAGGTCATGCCGGAATTGGAAACCGTCGAACTGAAGGACTACGCCATGAGTTGGAGCCGGACATGAAACTTGTCAGCTTCGAGGTTCACACACCGGTCGGAACCTTCACCAGAATTGGTGCGCTCCGCGAAGGGACCATTGTCGATCTCAACATGGCCTATGCCAGCCTGCTCGCCGACCAGCGGGAATCGCGGCCGCGCCGCCTCGCCGATGCTCAAGTTCCCGCCACGATGTTGGAGCTTTTGGAAGGCGGCCCCTCCGCAATGGCTGCGGCGCGGCGTGCACTGGATTTCGTGACACAAGGCGATGCGTCCATCACGGGTCCGGCGGGTGAAACGGTCGTCTACGATGCGACCGACGTTCACCTGACCGCCCCTCTTCCCAATCCTGCGTCGCTGCGCGATTTTATTGCCTTCGAAGACCACATTGCCGCCACATCGAAACGGCGAGGCCAACCGATTCCGCCTGAATGGTACAAGGCGCCGGTGTACTACAAGGGGAATCATCGGACTATCGTGGGACCGGATCACTCCCTCCCCTGGCCGTTAAACACGCACAAGCTGGATTACGAACTGGAGCTGGCCTGCGTCATCGGGCGCAACGGCATCGATGTGGCGGAACGCGATGCCGCGCAATACATCGCCGGGTATACGATCATGAACGACTTCAGCGCAAGAGACATCCAGTTTCAAGAGATGGCCTGCCGACTCGGTCCGGCGAAGGGGAAAGATTTCGCGACTGCGACCGGACCCTGCATCGTCACACCGGATGAAATTACGGACCTCCCCTCGCTGCAGATGATTGCCCGCATCAATGGAGACGTCTGGTCGCAGGGGCGTTTCGGGTCGATCCATTGGTCGTTCCCTCAAATGATCGAACATGTGTCGCGAGGGGAAGCCATCTATCCCGGCGATCTGTTCGGTTCGGGAACGGTCGGCGGCGGCTGCGGGCTGGAACTCGACCGATACCTGCAGCCGGGAGACTGCATTGAATTGGAGATTCAACCCATCGGCATTCTCAGAACCACGATTGCCGGACACAACAGAGCCGCGCGCGAGGAGGCATGATGCCCGTCGTCACGAAATCTTCGGAGGCCGCCATCCTGGAGCTGGTTGAACAACAGCGGGCGATCTACGACGGATCGGAGATCGACGTGAGGATGCAGCACCTCATTCGTGACACGCCCCACCCGACCCTGTCCTCCTGGGATATTCAGCGCCTGCTGCGCGCCTCCCGCGCCGTGTATTTCGATAGCCATGTGGAGGTGGTCTCGGGCCACCATACGGAGGTGTACCTGCGCTTCGAATCCATCGCGCGTGTTCCCGACCTCGTGACGATCATCGCATCCAACATGGCAGAGTGGATCCTGCAGACCTTTCACCATGCCCCGCCGGCCGGCATCCTGACCACATCATCGGACGCGCGCCTCCTGGCAGAGCGAACCTGTGAGATCCTCGCGGCGCGTCTTCGCGTGCGCACCGTGCTGACGCCGTTCAATCACGATACGGGCAAGATCGGCACGGAGATCATCAGTGGAAGGGTTGCACCGGGAGAGCGGTTTCTTTCGTTAAACGACGTCACCACACGCGGCATGTGCGTCAACAAATTGGGCAAGGTCATCACTGATGCCGGCGGGCAACTTGCCGGCATGATGGTATTTGCCAGACGGGACAGCGGGCAATTTCCATTCGTGGATGAACTGACGGCGACCTATCCGTTCTACTTCGGGGTCGATCTGGACATGCCGCAGTGGGACCCATCCGATTGTCGCGCCTGCCGGGACGGCAAGCCGTTGGTCTCTTGGAAGGACCTGCCCGCACTATGACGTGAGACGGAGCATCGATATGGAGGAGGCAGCTATGGACCAGGCCGTCGTCGCACAAGACATCAAACGCAGCGACCTCCTTGACATGTATTTCTATCTGCGGCTGACGAGGAGCCTGGAGGATCGGATCACGGCCCTCTACCGGCAAGGCCGGATCGTCGGCGGCGTCTATACCAGCCACGGCATGGAAGCCATTGCCGTCGGCTATGCTTCAGCCTTACAGCCCGATGATGTCATCGCCCCCTTCCACCGCGATATGGGCGCCTTCCTGATTCGCGGCTTTTCGCCCGGCGAAATTATCGCTCAATACCTCGGCAAGCAGACCGGGCCCACCAAAGGCAAGGACGGCAATGTGCACATGGGGGATCTCAAACGAGGCATGATCGGCTTCGTCAGCCACCTCGCCGACAACATGCCGGTCGCAGCAGGCGCGGCACTGGCGTTCAAAATCAGAGGAGAGTCTCGCGTGGCCTTCGCGGGAACCGGTGACGGCGGCACGAGTCGCGGCGATTTTCATGAAGCGATGAATTTCGCGGCCGTGCGCAAACTGCCCGTCGTGTTCTTCTGCACGAACAATCAATATGCCTACTCCACACCGATCCGTTACCAAATGGCGATCACCGATGTCGTGGAACGGGCCAAGGCCTACGGCATGCCGGGTGAGATCGTGGACGGCAATGATGTGGCGGCCGTGTATCTGGCTTCCCGCCGCGCCATTGCGAAGGCTCGATCCGGCGACGGTCCGACGTTTCTCGAATTCAAAACCATGCGCATGCACGGCCATTCCGCACATGACTCGGCCACGTACGTCCCGCGCCAGTTGCTGGACGACTGGAAAACGAAAGACCCGATTGTTCGCGCAGAACAGCTGCTCATGCAGCTGGGCTACGGAGATGAATCATATTTTCATGAAGTGGGGGAACGCGCGAAAAAAGACGTCGATGCAGGTACTGAATTCGCCGAGCAAAGTCCGTTGCCGGAAGGCCGCGAAACCTTGGTCGGCGTGTTCGCCACCGAAGACGAGGTGTTGCCATGACGACCGCGACCGCCGCACAGGAGACGCAGACTACCTACGTCGATGCCATCTCACAGGCACTGGATGAAGAAATGCGCCGCGACGAACGGGTGTTTCTCATGGGTGAAGACATCGGCGCGTACGGCGGCGCGTTCAAGGTAACGGACGGGTTCTTCAAAAAATATGGCGAATGGCGCGTGCTGGATACGCCGCTGTCGGAGTCCGGCTTTGTAGGAGCCGCCATCGGCGCAGCCATGATGGGATTACGCCCCGTGGTCGAGATGCAGTTTGCGGACTTCATTTCCTGCGCCTTCGATCAAATCACCGAGGTCGCTGCCAAGAATCACTATCGCTGGGGCGCGGCCGTTCCCCTGGTGATCCGGGCACCCTTCGGCGGCGGGGTGCATGGAGGTCCGTTTCATTCCGAGTGTCCTGAGGGCTGGTTCTTTCATTCGCCCGGCCTCAAGATCGTCGCGCCCTCGACGCCCTATGATGCCAAGGGTCTCTTGAAAGCCGCCATCCGCGATCCGAACCCGGTTCTCTACTTCGAACATAAGTTTTTGTATCGACGGATCAAGGCGATTCTGCCGCAGGAGGACTACATCGTTCCCCTGGGGAAAGCCGACGTGAAACGGCCCGGCCGCGACATGTCCCTCA
>WBZQ01000370.1_pt2 | contig 23133 bp, 20 predicted proteins | sample 5204251 | NCBI WGS metagenome assembly WBZQ01 (sample SAMN12412402, study PRJNA552823) | activated sludge metagenome | isolation source: activated sludge from nitrification reactor of wastewater treatment plant... | place: USA: Virginia | collected 2017-09
CCGGTGTTCGCGTGGAAGGGCGAAACGCTCGAGGAGTACTGGTGGGCCGCCGAGCAGATGCTGACCTGGCCGGGTGAGCCGGCCAACATGATCCTCGACGACGGCGGCGACGCCACCATGCTGGTGCTGCGCGGTGCCGAGTTCGAGAAGGCCGGCGTCGTGCCGCCCGCCGACGACGAGCACTCGGCCGAGTACAAGGTGTTCCTCGAACTGCTGCGCCAGTCCTTCGAGAACGACAAGACCAAATGGTCGACGATCTCGGAGTCGGTGCAGGGCGTCACCGAGGAGACCACCACCGGTGTGCTGCGGCTGTACCAGTTCGCGGCCGCGGGCGATCTGGCGTTCCCGGCGATCAACGTCAACGACTCGGTCACCAAGAGCAAGTTCGACAACAAGTACGGCACCCGCCACTCGCTGGTCGACGGCATCAACCGCGGCACCGACGTCCTCATCGGCGGCAAGAAGGTGCTGGTCTGCGGCTACGGCGATGTGGGTAAGGGTTGCGCCGAGTCGCTGGCCGGGCAGGGTGCCCGCGTGCAGGTCACCGAGATCGACCCGATCAACGCGCTGCAGGCACTCATGGACGGCTTCGACGTGGTGACCGTGGAGCAGGCCATCGGCGAGGCCGACATCGTGGTCACCTCCACCGGCAACCTGGGCATCATCACCCTCGAGCACATGAAGCAGATGAAGAACCAGGCCATCCTGGGCAACATCGGTCACTTCGACAACGAGATCGACATGGCCGGGCTCGAATCGTCGGGTGCGATCCGCCTCAACATCAAGCCGCAGGTCGACAAGTGGACGTTCGAGTCCGGTAAGTCGATCGTCGTGCTCAGCGAGGGTCGCCTGCTCAACCTGGGCAACGCCACCGGCCACCCGTCGTTCGTGATGAGCAACAGCTTCTCCAACCAGGTCATCGCGCAGATCGAGCTGTGGACCAAGAACGACGAGTACGACAACGAGGTGTACCGCCTGCCCAAGCATCTCGACGAGAAGGTCGCCCGCATCCACGTGGAGGCGCTCGGCGGCACCCTGACCAAGCTCACCAAGGAGCAGGCCGAGTACATCGGCGTCGACGTCGAGGGCCCGTACAAGCCGGAGCACTACCGCTACTGAGCACTACCGCGACTGAGCACTACCGCTACTGGGCACCGAAGCCTTTGTGGCGCAACGTGATACCGACGCCCCCGCCGCACGGTGGGGGCGTCGGCGCGGTCACGGCCGCAGTCGCGTGGCGAGTGAATCGGGGTCCGAGCCGTCGGTCAGGATCCAGGGGGAGTGCCAGTTTGCCTGTGCCAGTTGGTGATACACGCCGTCGACGCGGTGCTGCAGGCTGTCGTCGCGCTCGTAGAAATCGCGCTCTCGGGCGGTGTCCGTGGCTTCCCGGCCCCGCGCCCGCGACATCGCGACCTCGGGGGTGACCCCCAGCAGCACGTGCCGATCGGGGACCGGCAGACCGAACCGGCCGAACTCCAGCTCGTCCACCCACGCCACCACCTCACCGTCGGCGCCCTGCCGCAGCCGGCCCGCGTTGTAGGCGGCGTTCGAGGCGACGTACCGGTCGCAGACCACGATGTCGCAGTCGGCCACAGACGCGGCGATCGCACTGCGCGCCTCGTGCCGGTCGAGCGCGAACATCAGCGCCATCGCATACACGCTCTCGCGCAGGTCACCGTGACCGCCGTGCAGCGCCTCCGAGGCGAGATCGGCGTGCACCGACTGCCCGTAGCGGGGAAAGGTGAAATGCGCGACCCGCAGTCCCGCCGACTGCCAGAGGCCGGTCAGCGCTGTCACGAGAGTGTTCTTGCCCGCTCCGTCGAGTCCTTCGATGGCGATCAGTTGGCCCATGGGCGGTGATGGTATCGGTGGCCGGTGAGTGCGTCATATCCGCAGTTCGGCGCGTCATATTCGCGGTTTCCGGGGCGAAGATGCCAACATGGGATTCATGAAGCCACGGATCCTTGTTGTCGACGACGATGCCGCGCTCGCCGAAATGCTGACGATCGTGCTCCGTGGCGAGGGCTTCGAACCGTTCGTCGTGGGCGACGGCACCCAGGCGCTCACCGCGGTCCGCGAGATCCGGCCCGACCTCGTCCTGCTCGACCTGATGCTGCCCGGCATGAACGGCATCGACGTGTGCCGCGTGCTGCGCGCCGACTCCGGCGTGCCGATCGTGATGCTCACCGCCAAATCCGACACCGTCGACGTCGTCCTCGGACTCGAATCCGGCGCCGACGACTACATGGTCAAGCCGTTCAAGCCGAAGGAACTTGTCGCCCGCATCCGTGCCCGGCTGCGCCGCACCGACGACGAACCGGCCGAACTGCTGTCGATCGGGCCCGTCGAGATCGACGTGCCCGCGCACAAGGTCAGCCGCGACGGCGTACCGATCTCGCTCACCCCGCTCGAATTCGACCTCCTCGTGGCGCTCGCCCGCAAGCCGCGGCAGGTGTTCACCCGTGACGTCCTGCTCGAACAGGTCTGGGGTTACCGGTACCCGGCCGACACCCGCCTGGTCAACGTCCACGTGCAGCGGCTGCGCGCCAAAGTCGAAACCGACCCGGAGAACCCGGAGATCGTGCTGACCGTGAGAGGGGTCGGCTACAAGGCCGGACCGCCGTGATCGGACGTTCCCGGCGGATCAACAGCACCCTGGGGCGCATCACACGGGCAGCCATCCGTTTCGGCCGCTCATTCGGCAAGATCTGGCGTCGTTCACTGCAACTTCGGGTCGTGGTGTCGACGCTGCTGCTCTCATTCGTGGTGCTGCTGGTGCTCGGACTGGTACTTGTCAGCCAGATCACCGACAGCCTGCTCAACGTGAAACTGGCCGCGGCCACCGAGGCGCTCGACCGCGCCCGCGTCACCGTCGAACGCGACCTGTCGAGCACCGACGGCGCGATGTCGACCCAGAACAGGCTGCGTCAGACCCGGTCGCTGCTCACCGACCGCGGCTCGGGCTCCGACCAGGGATCGGAGGACGTCGGCTCCTTCGACACAGTGCTGATGGTGCGCAGCGCCGTCCGCGACGGTAACGAGACCGGTGCCGGACCGGGCAGCGAGATCCCCGGCAACCTGCGCGACATGGTGCAGGGCGGACAGGTGGCCTACCGGTACGCGTCGGTCGACAACGGTTCCGGCACCAGCGTTCCCGCGCTGATCATCGGCACCCCCACCAACTCGGCCATCAACGGGCTCGAGCTGTATCTGGTGTTTCCCCTCACCAACGAACAGAAGATGGTGAACCTGGTGCGCGGCACGCTGCTGACCGCCGCCGTCGTGCTGCTGGGTCTGCTCGCCGCCATCGCCTGGCTCGTGTCCCGGCAGGTGGTGATCCCCGTCCGGTCGGCCTCCCGCATCGCCGTGCGGTTCGCCGACGGCCGGCTCAAGGAACGCATGCCCGTCCGCGGCGAGGACGACATCGCCCGCCTGGCGATGTCGTTCAACGACATGGCCGAAAGCCTGTCCAAACAGATCACCCACCTCGAGGAGTTCGGCGGCCTCCAACGGCAGTTCACCTCCGACGTCAGCCACGAACTCCGCACCCCGCTCACCACCGTGCGGATGGCCTCGGACCTGCTGTACGAGGCCCGCGACGAACTCGACCCGATGTACAAGCGGTCCGTCGAACTGCTCGACAAGGAACTCGACCGGTTCGAGACCCTGCTCACCGAACTGCTGGAGATCTCCCGCCACGACGCCGGCATGGCCGAACTGGCCGCCGAACGCATGGACATGGCCATCCCCATCGACGGGGCACTGGCCACCGTGCGTCACCTCGCCGACGACACCGGCACCGAACTCGTCCTCGACCTGCCCGCCGAACCAGTCCTCGCCGAGATCGACCCGCGCCGCGTCGAACGGATCCTGCGCAACCTCCTCGCCAACGCCATCGACCACGGCGAACGCAAACCCGTCACCCTCACCATGCGATCCGACGGCGACGCCGTCGCCATCACCGTCCGCGACCAGGGCATCGGCCTGCGCCCCGGCGAGGAGAAACTGGTCTTCAACAGGTTCTGGCGCTCGGACCCCTCCCGGTTCCGCAGATCCGGCGGAACCGGACTGGGCCTGGCGATCAGCATCGAGGACGCCCGGCTCCACCAGGGCAGACTCGAAGCGTGGGGCGAGCCGGGCGACGGGGCGTGCTTCCGGCTGACCCTCCCGCTCGTCCGCGGACACAAACTGCTCGGCAGCCCCCTGCCGCTCAGACAACCCGCCACCGGCCGGTCGTCGACAGCAGAAGGAGACACGCCATGAGTGCCCGCCCACGGACCGGGCTGCTCGGCGTGCTGACGGTGGTGCTCGCGCTCGTCCTCGCCGGCTGCGGGGCCATACCCAACAACTCCTCACCCCAGCCCATCCGCGCCTTCCAGCGCGAGAACCCGCCGAACGCCGTACCCGCGCCCCAGGCCGACATGGACTCCGAGGCGCTCGTGCGCGCCTTCGTCAAAGCCACCGCCAACCCGCGCGGCAACTACCGGTCCGCCCGCAAGTTCCTCACCCGGTCCGCCTCCGAGCAATGGGACTCCAGCGGCGACATGGTGGTCGTCGACGAGGTCAACGTGTTCATCGATGAACGCAGCGCCACCACCGTCCGGTTGCGGCTCGTCGGCGACAACGTCGGCACGCTCCGGCCCGACGGCCAGTTGCTGCCCGCCACCGGACGCGTCGCGGCCACCTTCGACCTGCGCCGCGTCAACGACCAATGGCGCATCGACGGCCGCCTGCCCAACGGCACCCTCATCGACAAGAACCAATTCGAATCGCTGTACCGCTCGGCGGTGCTGTACTTCCCCAACAGTGACCGCACCGCACTCGTCCCCGACCCGCGCTGGCTGTACGCCGGCACCGACACCGACCCCGGCACCCTCATCCGGCGCCTCATCTCCGGGCCGTCCACCGACCTGCGCGCCGCGGCCGGTACCGCATTCCCGCGCAACGCCGGACTGCGCGGCAAGGTCGGAGCCGTCGCCGACGGCGGAGTTCAGGTACCCCTCACCGGTGTCGGCGGGCTCTCCGACACCGACCAGCAACTGATGGTCGCCCAAATCGTCTACACCCTCGAAGGCCTCGAGATCGGCGGGCCTTACCAGATCGACAACGACGGCGTGCCGCTGCGCAGCGACAAGGCCGAGGGCTGGCAGCCCACCGACGTCGCCGCACTCGACCCCAACGGGGCCGTCGCCGCCGACGTCGGACTCCACGTCATCCGGGACGGCGCGCTGCTGCGGGTCGGTGACACCGCCACGGCCCCCGTCACCGGCGAACTCGGCACCGGCGACGACCTGCGCAGCGCATCCATCTCACCCGACGGCAAGCGCATCGCCGGAGTCCTGGTCCGCCGGCCCGGCGCGGCATCCTCCGAACTCGTCGTCGCACCCTACGGCGGCGCACCCGACACCCTGGTCTCCGCGGCATCCATCACCCGGCCCTCCTTCGGACGAACCGCCGACACCGTCTGGTCCGTCGTCGACGGACGCCTGCAGCGCTGGCAACGTGAAGAGGACGGTGTCGACCACGTCGCCGCCATCGACATCAGCGCCGTCACCAACCTGGTGCGCGGACCCATCACCGAACTGCAGGTCGCCCCCGACGGCGTACGCGTCGCCATGGTCGTCGACGGCCAGCTCGTCTTCGCCGTCGTCTCCACCAACGCCGAGGGCCGCATCATGCTCACCGGCCCCCGGATCGCCGCCTACAACGTCGGCAACCGCGTCACCTCCATCGACTGGGCCTCACCCACCACCCTCATGCTCGCCCGCGACTCACCCGAATCGCCCGTCCTGCAACTGTCCATCAACGGCACCCAGGCAGTCGGACTGCTCAGCGGCAACCTGTCGCCACCCGTGCGCTCCGTCGTCGCCGACCTGTCCACCGTCTACGTCGGTGACAGCCGCGGCGTCCTCAGCCTCGGCAGCACCAACGGCGAACCCGACCAATACTGGACCGAAGTCGAGACGGCCATGACCCCCGGATCGATACCCGTATTGCCGTAATAATGCGGCGGGCTGTGTTGATGCGGCGGGCCTGATTTTGCCCCTTGTTCCCCGTTCTTCCTCCGTCGTTCGGGGTCGCAGGCTCCCCGCTCACTCCGTCGTCCAGAACGGGGCCGGGGCAAAATCAACTCGCCTGGGCGGCCAAACATGTTGGCGCCCTGGCATCGGCCTGTTGCTGTGTTGATGCGGCGGGCCTGATTTGGGCCCTTGTTCCCCTGTCTTCCTCAGTCGTTCGCGCAGGCTCCTTCGTCGCCTGGCTCACTCCTTCGTCCAGACAGGGGGCGGGCCCAAAACCAAACCCCGCCGCGGCCAAACATGTTGTCGCCTTGGTAGCGGCCCGTCGCCATTTCGCTGGTTGAGGTGCGAGGAGCGCGAGCGACGTGCCTCGAAACCCGGCGAGGCGACAGTGTCCGTAACCCCGGGCTCACGCAGCGGCGATGACGAGCACGGCGTCCAGGTGGATGCCTTGGGTAGTGAGAACTCGTGCCGATTCGGCGGCGGTGGTGCCGGTGGTGATCACGTCGTCGACGAGGACGGTGAGGGCGTGTGGGTGGAGGCGGGCGTCGCTGCGCAGCCGGATCCGGCCAGACAGGTTGCGGGCACGTTCGGGTGCCGACAGGCCCGCCGAGTCCGCGGTCCAGGCGGCGGTGAACAGCGCCGGGGTCACCCGGACCCGCGGGCCGAGGGCCGTCGCGGCCGCCTGCGCCATTGCGGTGACCGTGTCGCCGCCGCGGCGGCGGGCCGACGTCGCCCGGGTGGGCGCGGGCACCAACTGCAGGAACGGGGCGTCGGGGAGCTCGCCCCAGCGGGCCAGGGTGCGCAACGCGTGTGCCAGAGACTCACCGAGGGGAGCAGTCAGATCGGTGCGCCCGTGATCCTTCGCCGCGAGCACCGCGCGGCGGGCCGGGCCCCGGTACCGGCCGCACGCCCACACCGGAGCCGGAACCGGCACCCGGGTGATCACCTGAACGGGTGAATCCTCCAGTGTTCTGGCGCACCGCGGGCACCACGCGATGCCCGGACGGTCACAGCCGCCGCAACACAGTGGCACCGCGAGGTCGATCCCCGCACGAACCACGTTCCGGCAGAACATCTTCAACCCACGCCGCGCTGTCACACGGCACACCTTGCCAGGGCGTGCGGCCAGACCCAAAGGTCCCATCCACACCCCGGCGGGAACGAGTCCGACGGATCAAATCGGTCCCTACCGGCAGACATGCGCGCGGAAACGTGGCCGTCCGGCGAACTTCGGGCTACGGTCGAAGGCACGAAAGGTGGCCGGACGATGATGACGGCACCTGGGACCGCCCGGTGCGGGCGGTTCATGCGTGAGGGAGGTGATAGCGCGTTCGTGAGTGTCAGCCGTCGGCTGGCATGGCCACCATCCCCGTCCTGCGGAGTTCGGAGCTGTCCGGATGCGGTGGGGGACAAGCACAATCCGGCCACAATCCATCAATTCCAGTGAGATCCATTCTGCTGCAGGCGGATTCGGAACACTGGATACACGGCCCGGCTGGGATGTGCCTGACTGATCGCGAAAACCACAGTGACCGCGTGGGCCAGGGAAGCTATTCAGGAGGAAATTGCATGTCCAGTGTCATCCACCGCAAGGGCCAGCGTGAATCCAAAGTCGACGCGCGAGCGATCCGCGACGACGAGGTCGAGTCGGCATTCGTCGTGCCGCCGGGGACTGTCGAATCCGCGGAACCCGCGGAGCCTGACGCCGCCGTAGAATTCACCGGCCGGAACGTGGCGATCCCGGACCACTATCGGGTACACGTCCGCGACAAACTGGCTCGGCTCGAACGTTTCGATCCTGGAATCTTCCGATTCGACGTACGGCTGAGCCACGAACGTAACCGACGGCTGGCCAAGGTATGCCAGCAGGTCGAACTCACCGCCAAGGGCAAGGGGCCGGTGGTCCGCGGCCAGGCCAGCGGTGAGAACTTCTACACCGCCCTCGAGGCCGCCGTCAGCAAACTCGAATCCGGCCTGCGCCGGGTCAAGGACCGCAGGCGCGTCTCGCACGGCAATCGCACCCCGCTGTCCGTGGCCTCGGCCACCGAGGTGGGGGCACCGCCCCTGCGCGGCGACCAGCTCGCGCATGCGCTGTCCGAACCCGTCGACGAGGTCGAACAGACCTGGGACGACGGTGTCACCGAACGCACCCCCGGGCAGATCGTCCGCATCAAGGAACACAAGGCGCCGCCGATGACCGTCGACGACGCGCTGTACGAGATGGAACTGGTGGGCCACGACTTCTTCCTGTTCCACGACAAGGAGACCGACAAGCCGTCTGTCGTGTACCGCCGTCATGCGTTCGACTACGGATTGATCCGACTGGCTGACACGCACTGATCGCGCAAATACGCTTGTAGTTCGTATCGGCTGAACGACCGCCGGGGTGGGTCCGCACAGGTGCCCGCCCCGGCGGTTTGCCGTCGCCGGGCGAGTGTGCCGGTCAGCGTGTACTCAGACGGCCTGAGTACGATGGTCTGCGATCTATGCTCTGGCGATCAGAGTTGGGGATTCGGGGCGTCGCACGACGGATCCGAAGGACTGAGTGAGGATTGGCAACACGGTGCTGAACAAGCTGCTGCGCATGGGCGAGGGCCGCATGGTCAAACGGCTCGATGCGATCGCATCGCACGTAGAGGCGCTCTCCGACGAGATGGAGGCGTTGTCCGACGCGGAGCTGAGCGCCAAGACAGACGAGTTCAAGGAGCGCTACGCCGGCGGCGAGACGCTCGACGAGTTGTTGCCCGAGGCGTTCGCCGTGGCCCGCGAGGCCGCCTGGCGGGTTCTCGACCAGAAGCACTTCCACGTGCAGATCATGGGTGGCGCGGCCCTGCACTTCGGCAACATCGCCGAGATGAAGACCGGTGAGGGCAAGACCCTCACCTGTGTGCTGCCCGCCTACCTCAACGCGATCTCCGGCGACGGCGTCCACGTGGTCACCGTCAACGACTACCTGGCCAAACGTGACTCCGAGTGGATGGGTCGCGTGCACCGCTTCCTCGGGCTGGAGACCGCGGTGATCCTCACCGGCATGAACCCGGACGCACGCCGCGAGGCCTACCACGCCGACATCACCTACGGCACCAACAACGAGTTCGGCTTCGACTACCTGCGCGACAACATGGCGCACACCCTCGACGAGCTGGTGCAGCGCGGGCACAACTTCGCCATCGTCGACGAGGTCGACTCGATCCTCGTCGACGAGGCCCGCACCCCGCTCATCATCTCCGGCCCCACCGACTCGTCGAGCAAGTGGTACGCCGAGTTCGCCCGCATCGCGCCGCTGCTGGAGAAGGATGTCCACTACGAGGTGGACATCAAGAAGAAGACCGTCGGCGTGCACGAGCAGGGCGTCGAGTTCGTCGAGGATCAGCTCGGCATCGACAACCTGTACGAGGCGGCCAACTCGCCGCTGGTGGGCTACCTGAACAACGCCATCAAGGTCAAGGAACTGTTCCACCGCGACAAGGACTACATCGTCCGCAACGGTGAGGTGGTCATCGTCGACGAGTTCACCGGGCGTGTGCTCGACGGCCGCCGCTTCAACGAGGGACTTCACCAGGCCATCGAGGCCAAGGAGAAGGTGGAGATCAAGGCCGAGAACCAGACGCTGGCCACGATCACCCTGCAGAACTACTTCCGCATGTACGACAAGCTCGCGGGCATGACCGGTACCGCCGAGACCGAGGCCGCCGAGTTCGACCAGATCTACAAGCTGGGCGTACTGCCGATCCCCACCAACAAGCCGATGATCCGCAAGGATCAGACCGACCTGATCTACAAGACCGAAGAGGCCAAGTTCGCCGCGGTCGTCGACGACATCACCGAACGCCACGAACTGGGGCAGCCGGTACTCATCGGCACCACGAGCGTCGAGCGTTCGGAGTACCTGTCGCGCCAGCTGGAGAAGCGCGGCATCCCGCACTCGGTGCTCAACGCGAAGTTCCACGAGCAGGAAGCGCAGATCGTCGCCGAGGCCGGCCGGATCGGCGCGGTCACCGTCGCCACCAACATGGCCGGCCGCGGTACCGACGTGGTGCTCGGCGGCAACCCCGACATCATCGCCGACATGCGCCTGCGCAAGGCCGGGCTCGACCCGGTGACCACGCCCGAGGAGTACGAGGCGGCGTGGGACGAGGCCATCACCATCGCCCGTGACGACGCCACCGAGCAGGCCAAGGCGGTCCGCGAGGCCGGTGGTCTGTACGTGCTGGGCACCGAGCGGCACGAGTCGCGCCGCATCGACAACCAGCTGCGCGGCCGTTCCGGCCGTCAGGGCGACCCGGGCGAATCCCGCTTCTACCTCTCGCTCGGCGACGAGCTGATGCGCCGGTTCAACGGCGCCGCGCTCGAAGTGATCATGAACCGCGTCAACCTGCCCGACGATGTGCCGATCGAGGCCAAGATGGTCACCAAGGCCATCCGCAGCGCGCAGACCCAGGTCGAGCAGCAGAACTTCGAGGTCCGCAAGAACGTCCTCAAGTACGACGAGGTGATGAACGAGCAGCGCAAGGTCATCTACGGCGAGCGTCGCACCATCCTCGAGGGCGAGGACCACGCCGACGAGGTGCAGCGCATGATCGACGACGTCGTGACCGCCTACGTCGACGGCGCCACCGCCGAGGGCTATGCCGAGGACTGGGACGTCGACGAGCTGTGGCGGGCCATGCGCACCCTGTACCCGCTCGACCTCGATCCCGATGCGATCTTCCACACCGATATCGACGGCGCCCGCGACGACGTCTCGCCCGACGAATTGCGCGAGGTGCTACTCGACGACGCGCACAAGGCGTACACGGCCCGCGAGGAGGAGATCGATCAGATTGCGGGCGAGGGCGCGATGCGTCAGCTCGAGCGCAGCATCCTGCTCAACGTGATCGACCGCAAATGGCGCGATCACCTGTACGAGATGGACTACCTGCGCGAAGGCATCCACCTGCGGTCGATGGCGCAGCGCGACCCGGTCGCCGAATATCAGCGCGAGGGCTTCGACATGTTCACCGGCATGCTCGAGGGCATCAAGGAGGAGGCCCTCGGCTTCCTGTACAACGTGCAGGTCCAGACCGAAGAGGTCGCGCCCGCGCCGACGCTCACCAAGCCGGTGCCGGCCCCGATGCTGTCGGCGGCGGCCCAGGGCGACGGCGAGCCCTCGGGAACGCAGGCCCCGGCCGCGCTGCGGGCGGTCGGCGTCGACGGCTCAGGTCCGGTGGACTCGGACATGACCTACAGCGGTCCGACCGAGAGCGGCGGCGTCGAGATCCTCACCGACGAGGAGGAAGAGGGCGACCCGGTGCTGGCCTCCCGCCGGGAGCGCCGGGCCGCGGCGCGCGCCGGTGCGAAGGGCGGCGCCAAGCCCCCGAAATCGAAGAAGCGTCGGCATTAATCGCTGAACACCATCCTGCAACGGCGTGTCGCGGAGCGGCACGCCGTTGCATTTTATTTGGTGAAAAAATCTGGCATTCGGAGGGAACCAAACGGCGTTTCATCGCGTCCGATTCCCATGCAGATACCTCGAGTTGTGATCCGGACAGCCCCCGACTACGAACACCCCGCCGGGCTCCTCGCCTCGCGCCGCCGCTCCGCCGGAGCGGTGGCCGCACCGGGTGACCGCCGTACCCCGCCGGCCGCGGCACCGGTCCGGCACGAGGGTGCCGAGGTGCGCAGGTTCGCCGTGGGCGCGCTGACTGTTCTGTTCGAGGCGCTCGACGGCCGCCGTGGCTTCGGGCAGTTGTCGACGTCTGTGGCCCCCGAACTGGCCGACCGGTTCAGCATGCTGCGGCAACTCGGGGTGCGCCCGCACGCGCGTGACCTCACGCCGGGAGCCACGGGCAGAACGGCCGCCGGGGGAGGTTCGGCGGCGCTGCGCAGGGTGCACGTGCAGATGGGTGCCGGCGGGGTCGCGAGGATCTTCGGCAGCTACACGATCGGGGGACGGGTGCGGGCGTTCTGCGGTACCGCCGAGCGCGTGCCGCACAAGATTCCCCGGCCGATCGACGCCGACGTGCTCACACCCGCGCGCTGGGAATACCGGTGGCAGCTCACGGCACTGGATTTCTGCTGAGGCTGATCGTCTCCGGTCACATGATCTCTGTTGGTGTGATCGCTGCCGCCGGTACCGGGTACCGTAATGCCGGTGATAGATCGAGGTGCCCGATGGTGCGGTTGAGTCCCCGGGATGCGACGTTCTACTTCCTCGACGACGCCGGGTCGACGACACACCTCGGTGCGTTGCTGATCATCGCCCCCGATGCCCCGGGTGTGGCCAAGGACGGCACCGCCACGGGGAAGGCCGCCCAGGCCAAGAGGAGGCCGCAGAGGTCGATCCTCGACTACAAGAGCCTGGTCGAACTGGTCGAGAACCGGCTGCAACTGGTGCCGCGGTATCGGCAGCTCGTCCTGCCCGTCACGCTGGGCCTGGCCCGGCCGGTGTGGGCCGATGATCCCGACTTCGACATCAATTTCCACATCCGCAGGGCCGGGTTGCCGGCCCCGGGCGGCCCCGCCCAGCTCGACGATCTGGTGGCGCGGATCATGTCACGCCCGCTGGACCGGACCCGCCCGCTGTGGGAGATGTACCTGATCGAGGGGCTGGCCGGGGACAAGCTGGCCGTGCTCACCAAGTCGCACCGGTGCCTGGTCGACGAGGACTCCCACCGGGAGATCAGCGAGGTCCTCACCGACGAGACCCGGGAACAGGAGAAGATGCCCGAGGATCTGTGGATGGCACGGTCGCTGCCCAGCGGGTCGCGGCTGGCTCTGGGCGCGATCGCCGAGGCCGTCGCACGGCCGGGCGATCTGGTCAGTTCGGTGCTCACCGGTAACGGGCTCATCGCCGAGGTCCGCACGCTGGCCGAGCGCACGGTGCGGCGCACCGGGTCGCTGGTGCAGCAGGTGATGGACTCCGCCCCGGCGAGTCCGCTGAACCGGTCGAGCACCTCAACCCGTTCGTTCGCCGAGGCGTCGGTGCCGCGGCGGGGCTGCGCCAAGATCGCCGAACGCTACAACTGCACGGTCAACGATGTCGTGCTGTCCATCATCAGCGGGGTGCTGCGGCGGTGGCGGCTGTCGCTGGAGGCGACGATCTCGCCGGGCGACACGGTGCGGGTGGTGTTGCCACTGTCCTCGCGCGATCCGTCGGTGCAGTTGCGGATGGACGCCGAACCCCGGACGGTGGCCGTCGGAACGCCCGGATTCGTCACCGACCTCCCTGTGGGAGAAGACAATCCGTCGATGCGCTTGGTGCAGGTGGCGGGTCTGGCCAACCGCTACGCGCATTCCTCGCGGCGGGTCTCGATGGGTATCCGGCCGATCCTGCCCGAACTGGGTATGGTGCCCTTCCCCGAGTTCAGCTCGCGGGCGCTGAGCAGCATCACCAGCCGTCCCTACAATGTGCCGGTGACTATGCCGAGTGCCCCGATCTCGCGCAGATATATTGCCGGGCAGAAGGTTTCGGAGATGTACGCGGTGCCGGCGTTCATGCAGCAGCACGCGTTGGCCATCGGTGTCATCGAATACTGTGGCGCGCTGCAGTTCTCGTTCATCGCCGACCGTGGTGTGTTGCCGGATCTGGGAGCGATGGCGGAGTACGTCACCGAGTCCTACGAGGAGCTTGTCGCCGCGCTGTGAGGTGCGGTTAGGCTTTGGGGCATGAGGGTTTACCTGCCTGCGACCTTGGCGATGCTGATGCGGCTGGGTGAGACGGGGGAGTTCGCGCCGATCGGCGGTACCGCCTTCGCGCTCACCCCGGCGTTGCGCGAGTCGTACCTGTCGGGTGACGACGAAGAGTTGTCGGAGGCGGCGATGCGGGAGGCAGCCCGCGCGTCGCTGCGGCTGCTGGCCGGTGAACCCACCCGCCCAGAAGACACCGATGGTCCTCGTTTTCCGCCGCGGCGGGTGGTGGTGGCCGCCGATGTCGACGGGGTGAAGCTGCGTCCTGATCTCGACGCCGCCGTGGTCAAGGTGTCCGGGCCGGTGCCGCTGTCGGCGATCGCGTCGGTCCACGTCGACGGCTCCGATGCCGAGGATGCGGTGCGCACCGCGGTGGTCGTGATCGACGCGGCCGATCTCGGCGACGAAGACGCCGAACTGGCCGTCGGTGATGTGGAGGACTTCGACCTCGCCTGGTACGCGACCCAGGAACTACCCTTCCTGCTCGAATTGCTCTGACCGCGCGCCCGTCGGCCGAGGTGGCCGTCGGCACAAGGTTCCGGTACCGTAACCTACGCAGGCGTAAGTTCTCGTCGACTGGGATTGAAGGTGCTTATGGTCATGGGTGTGCAAGAGCGTGGAACCGGTGGTGGCGAACCTGGTTCGCGGTCGTGGCGGGAACGTTTCGAGGCGCCGGTCGCGCAGGTGTCCTCGCAGAATCGTGCGGCCAACTGGGTGCGTGCGGCCGCCGCGCGCATCACCACGCCGCTGCTGCCCGACGACTACCTGCACCTGGCCAATCCGCTGTGGTCGGCGCGTGAGCTGCGCGGCAAGATCGTCTCGGTCACGAGCGAGACCGAGGACTCGGCCACCATCCGCATCAAGCCGGGCTGGGGATTCTCCTTCGACTACACCGCGGGCCAGTACGTCGGCATCGGCGTCCTGGTGGACGGACGGTGGACGTGGCGGTCGTACTCGCTGACGTCGGTCCCGGACATCTCCAAGACCGACCGGATCATCTCGATCACCGTCAAGGCGATGCCCGAGGGCTTCCTGTCGACGCACCTGGTCAACGGTCTGGAGCCGGGGGCCATCGTCCGGCTGGCCGCCCCGAAGGGCGAGTTCGTCCTGCCCGATCCGCTGCCGGGCAAGATCCTGTTCGCCACCGCGGGCAGCGGTATCACCCCGATCATGTCGATGCTGCGGATGATCCGCCATCGCGGGCAGCACACCGACATCGTGCTCGTCCATTCGGCGCCCACGCGGGATGATCTGCTGTTCGCCGACGAACTCGCCGACCTCGCGAGCGACGGCATCGCCACCGTGCACACCGTGTTCACCCGGAGCAGTGGCAAGCTGACCACGCAGAGCCTCGCCGAGCTGTGTCCGGACCTGGCGGACAGGCAGGCGTGGGCGTGCGGTCCGGCCGGTTTCCTGGAGATGCTCGAGCACACGTTCGCCGACGCCGGTGTCTCCGGCAACCTGCACCTCGAGCGGTTCGCCCTCGAGCGCGGTGCCTCGGGAGCGCACGGCGGCGAGGTGACCTTCGGCCGCAGCGGAAAGAGGGCCGCGGTCGACGGCGCCACCACGCTGCTCGAGGCGGGTGAGGACGCCGGTGTGCTGATGCCGTTCGGGTGCCGGATGGGTATCTGCCAGAGCTGTGTGGTGATGATCGACAAGGGTGCGGTGCGTGACCTGCGCACCGGGCGTGAGCATGTCGAGGGCGAGCGGATTCAGACGTGCGTCAGCGCCGCGGCGGGGGACTGCACGCTCGACGTGTGAGGTCCGGGACTTCGGATAGGTGTGTGGCCCCGACCCTGTGCGGGATCGAGGGTCACACTTCTATGTCAGGACCGGGGTCGCGGGAGAGTGGACCCGAGGTCATTGCTCGCAGGCGATGCCGTCGTTGTCGTAGTCGAGCTTCTTGTTGTGGTTGTAGATGTTGGTGTTCACGATGTAGCCGGTCACCGGACGCTTGCCCGCCGTGACGCGGTCAGTCGCGCCCGCCCGGGCCACCCCGTGCGGGTAGCGCTCGTTGAGTGCCGTGCAGGTGTTGTAGTACTTGGTCGTCTTTTTCGCTGCCTGCTGACCGGCTGCCGCGGAGTCTCCGGTGGCCGCCGACGCGATGGGGGCGAAGGCGCCCGCCATGATCGCGCCCGCCGCCAGTGCCGAACCTGCGATGACCGGGATTCTTTGCATCTTTGTCATGTGTCACAACGTAGAAAGCGCAGCTTGGGGCAGCCTGCGCCTTGTCTGTGTGGTCGCTGTCCGTTGTCGCCGGGGCCGTGACGCATGCGGGCTGGACAACTACGCAACCGTAACCTACGCTGACGTAAGTTACGGTTACGTAGTCGATGGGTTGGAGACAGAAACACGCGATGGCTATTACTGACATCCCTGAGTACGCGCACCTGTCCGAGTCCGATGTCGAGGCGCTGTGTGTCGAACTCGACGCGATCCGGGCCGATATCGAGGCAGACCGCGGCGAACGCGACGCGCGCTACCTGCGCAACACGATCCGCTTCCAGCGCGGGCTCGAACTCGCCGGGCGCACGCTGATCGCCGGTTCCACGAAACGGCCGCTCTGGTGGGCCGGGGCCTCGGTGCTCGGCGTCGCCAAGATCGTTGAGAACATGGAACTCGGCCACAACGTGATGCACGGGCAGTGGGACTGGATGAACGACCCCGAGGTGCATTCGACCTCGTGGGAATGGGACATCACCGGCCCGTCGGCGCACTGGAAGCACACCCACAACTACATCCATCACAAGTACACCAACGTGCTCGGGATGGACGACGACGTGGGCTACGGCGTCCTGCGCGTGACCCGCGATCAGCGGTGGCGGCCCTACTACCTGGGCAATATCGTTTACAACACGCTCCTGGCGCTGCTGTTCCAGTGGGGTGTGGCAGCGCAGCACCTGGAACTGGGCAAGAAGCGCAAGACCCCCGAGGCGAAGGCCGAGCTGCGGCGGGACCTGCTCGACGTGGGTGCCAAGGCCGGCCGGCAGGTGGCCAAGGACTACGTGGTGCACCCGGCGCTCGTCGCGGCCACCACCGGAACCAAGGTGGGCCGTCGCCGGGCCTTCGCCAAGGCCGCCACAGCCAACGCCCTGGCCAACGTGATCCGCAATGTGTGGACCAACGCGGTCATCTTCTGCGGGCATTTCCCCGACGGCGCCGAGAAGTTCACCAAGCAGGACGTCGACTCCGAGACTCAGGGCGAGTGGTACCTGCGGCAGATGCTCGGCAGTGCCAACTTCCGTTGCGGACCGGTGCTGGCGTTCATGAGCGGCAACCTGTCGTACCAGATCGAGCACCACATCTTCCCGGACCTGCCGAGCAACCGGCTCGCCGAGATCTCGGTGCGGGTGCAGGCGTTGTGCGACAAGTACGACCTGCCCTACACCACGGGCTCGTTCCCGCTGCAGTACCTCAAGTCCTGGCGCACCATCGCCAAGCTGTCGCTGCCCGACAAGTACCTGTCGGCCACCCGCGACGACGCCCCCGAAACGGCGTCGGAGAAGCGGTTCGCCGGGGAGTTCCCCGAGGGCGAGCGGCTGCACAGCACCATCGACCCGGCGACGGGCCGGCGTCGCGGTCTGCGGTCGGCGATCGCCTCCCTGCGGAGCAATAGGCGCAGGTCCGAAGGTATTGACACCCGGCAGGCCGCCTAGCCTGCCACCGGCGGCCCGCCACCGCGGGCGCCGATAACACGACAGCGGGCCGGTCCGTACCCTCGCAACGGCGAGGACTACGGACCGGCCTCGTCATATGTGGCACCCGGCCCATCGCGAGACCCGGCGGGAGTCTCGCAAGCCGGACACCGACAGTCAGGGCATACTTGTAGCGATGGCGATTTCCGATATCAACACCTACGCGCATCTCACCGATGCCGACGTCGAGGCTCTGGGACACGAACTCGACGCCATTCGTCGTGAGATCGAGGCGGATCGGGGTCTGCGCGACGTCCGGTACCTGCACCGGACGATCAAACTGCAACGCCTTCTCGAAGTCTCCGGCCGCGTCGCGCTGTTCGGCAGCAACCGGCGGTCGCTGTGGCTGCTGGGCACCACCGCGCTCGGGCTGGCCAAGATCATCGAGAACATGGAACTCGGGCACAACGTGATGCACGGGCAGTGGGACTGGGTGAACGATCCCGAGATCCACTCGACCACCTACGAGTGGGACATGGTGTGTGCATCACCACACTGGAAACACTCCCACAATTACATCCATCACAAGTACACCAATGTCGTCGGCATGGACGACGACGTGGGCTACAAGGTCCTGCGCGTCACCCGCGACGAACCGTGGGAACCGCGCAGGCTTTTCCAGCCGATCGCCAACCTGGTGCTCGCCTCCACGTTCGAGTGGGGGATCGGCCTGCACGACATCGGCCTGCGTGAGGTCATCGACGGGACCAAACCCCGCGACGAAGGCATCGCCAAGGTGAAAGAGTTCGGGCGCAAGATCTTCCACCAGGTCGGCAAGGATTATGTGCTGTATCCGGCGCTCACCGGACCGAATTTCACGCACACCCTGACCGCGAATCTCACAGCCAATCTCGTCCGCAATCTGTGGGCGTACGTGGTGATCTTCTGCGGTCATTTCCCCGACGGTGCCGAGAAATTCACCGTCGACACCCTCGAACACGAGACGCAGGGCCAGTGGTATCTGCGGCAGATGCTGGGCAGCGCCAACTTCCACGCCGGCCCGGTGATGGCATTCATGTCGGGCAACCTGTGCTATCAGATCGAGCATCACCTGTTCCCGGATCTGCCGAGCAACCGGCTCGCCGAGATCTCGGTGCGGGTGCGGCAGCTGTGCGACAAGTACGACCTCCCGTACACGACGGGTTCGCTGCCGGTGCAGTACCTCAAGACGCTGCGCACCATCAACAAGCTCGCGCTGCCCGACGAGTTGCTGCACGACACGGCCGACGACGCCCCCGAAACCGCATCGGAACGGCGTTTCGCCTCGCTGCCCGCGCCACAGGGTCTGCGCACCTCGGGTGGGCTCAAAACGGCGATCGCGCAGCTGCGTGAACAGCGAAAAGAGCGCAAGGCCCAGCGGTAACGACCTGTCCAGCGCTCGGTAGGCTGACGCAATGGGAACCGAGACCGTGGCAACTGTCCGTGACGCGATGCTCGAACGGGTCTCCTGGCCCAAGGTCACCGACGACGCGCCCACGCACGACGAGCTCGCCGACCTCGTCACCGCCGCGAGCCGGGTCGCCGATCACGCGGGCCTGACGCCGTGGCGCCTCATCGAGTTGCGTGAGGACGACAGGGTGCGTCTGGGCGCGGCGTTTACCGAGGTCCTCGGCCACGACGGTTCTGCCGGCAAACCGCTGCGCGCGCCGCTGCTCATCGCGATCGTGTCCAGCACGAAAGCGCACCCCAAGGTCCCGGAGTGGGAGCAGGAGGCCGTCGCCGCCGGCGTCGGGCACGCGTTGAGCCTGCTTCTCGATGAGGCCGGGTACGGCGTGATCTGGCGGACCGGGCCGTTCACCCGCACCGAACCGGTGGCCAAGCTGCACGGCCTGGCCGCGAACGAGAAACTCCTGGGCTGGCTGTACGTCGGCGGCAAACCCGACGCCGTCCGCATCGGCCGTCCCGTCGACGCCGAAGAATTCCTCACCCGGCTGCCGGACCCCTCGCCGGTTGAGGTGCGAGGAGCGTAAGCGACGAGCCTCGAAACCACGTGAGCGGACAATGAAATCTCACCGGGTTTCGAGGCTCCTCGCCTAGCGGCTCGTCGCACCTCAACCATCGAAGGGGACGGTTCCGGTACGTCAATCGGTTACTGGCGGAGGAGATTCGGCGTCGTCGGTGGCGGGTGCGCCCGAGGTCACCGCGATCAGCAACTGGCGCACAGCCAGCGCCCGCCGCAACGAATGGCCCGACAACGAGTCGAGGGCGCACTCGGGGTCGGCGGGCGGGCCGAGATGGGTACAGCCACGCGGACATTCGTCGATGGTGTCGCGCAGATCGGCGAAGGCGTCGACGATATCGTCGGGTCCGACATGCGCCAGGCCGAACGACCGGATTCCGGGGGTGTCGACCACCCAGCCGCCACATTTCCCCGTCGCTTCGCTCGCCCCGGGCAACGGCAGGGCCACCGACTGGGTCGAGGTGTGCCGGCCCTTGCCCACGCCGGACACCGCACCCGTGGCCCGATCTGCTTCGGGTACAAGACGATTCACCAGGGTCGACTTGCCGACGCCGGAATGGCCGATCAGAGCGGTGATCTTCCCGGACAGTATCGTGGTGACCTCGGCGAGGTCGTCGTCGCGGCCGGCCATCACCACCGGAAGGTCGAGATCGGCGAAGGCCGCGGCGAATTCGGCCGGGTCCGCCAGATCCGATTTGGTCAGGCACAGGATCGGCGACAACCCGCCCACATAGGCCGCGGCCAGCGCGCGTTCGACGAAACCGGTCCGCGGCGGCGGGTCGGCGAGGGCCGTGACGATCAGCAATTGGTCGGCGTTGGCGACGACGATCCGCTCAAACGGGTCGGTGTCATCGGCGTTGCGCCGCAATACCGTTGACCGGTCGGCCACCTTCACGATCCGGGCGAGGGTGTCCTTGCGGCCGCTCAGGTCGCCCACCACCCCGACCCGATCGCCGACGACGACGGGCGTCCGGCCCAGCTCGCGCGCGCGCATCGCCACCACTCGGCGGTCCGGGTCGCCGTCGATGACGCACCCCCAGCGCCCCCGGTCCACCGACACCACCATCGCATCGGCCGCATCATCATGTGCCGGACGGGTTTTCGTCCTGGGCCGCGATCCTTTCCCAGGGCGTACCCGGACGTCGGATTCGTCGTAGCTGGCCGCCGAGCGTTGACGCCTGCTCATGCGGTGGCTCGCATCGGGGCCGAGGTGGTCGCGTCAGGTGTGGACGGTCGCCGGACCCTTCGTGACCCTCGCTCCCGCGTCGCATCGGCCTCAGGGATCAAGATGGTGGGCTGGGCCCCTAGCCGCCATTGTGGTTGTTGTGGGGTGGTCGCCGCCGGCCGTCGTGAGTGCTGAGGAGCGGTCGCGACCAGCCATTGTGATTCCTGAGGGAGGGTCGCGACCGGCCGTCGTGAGTGCTGGGGGGTGGTCGCGACCGGCCATCTTGATCCCTGAGGAGCGGTCGCGCGAGCTTGCGAGCCGACCGCGTCACGAAGGGTCCGGTGAGATGAGGCTCCCAACGGTTGTGTGACGGTGCTCGGAGCTATCAAGCGGTGCCCGCGATCATCTGCTGCCACATGGCGGGAAAGTCAGGGAGGGTCTTGGCGGTGGTCTCGATGTCGTCGACGTCGACATCGTCGGTGACCAGGCCGATGAGTGCGCCTGCGGTGGCCATACGGTGGTCGGCGTAGGACAGCCAATGTCCCCCGTGCAGCGGTGCGGATTCGATGCGCAGCCCGTCGTCGGTTTCGGTGACCTTGCCGCCGAGCCGGTTGATCTCGGTGGCCAGGGCCTCGAGCCGGTTGGTCTCGTGGCCGCGCAGATGGGCGATGCCCGACAGCACCGACGCCCCGTCGGCGAGTGCGACCAGCGCGGCGATCGTCGGGGTGAGCTCGCCGATGTCGTGCAGGTCGATGCTGACGGGGGACAACCGGTCCGGCCCGGTGACCGTCAGGTTGCCGCCGGACAGTGTTACCTGGCAACCCATGTCGCGCAGGACGTCGGCGATCTGGGCGCCCGGCTGGGTGGTGACGGTGGGCCAGTACGGGACGGTGACGGTGCCGCCGGTGGCCGCGGCGGCCGCCAGGAACGCCGCCGCATTGGACAGGTCGGGCTCGACCACCCAGTCGACGGCCCTGATCGGCCCGGGCGCCACGCGCCAGGTGTTGGCCTCTGCTGTGTCCACCGAGACCCCCGCCGTGGTGAGCATGTCGACGGTCATGTCGATATGCGGTGTCGATGGCACCGGCTTGCCCACGTGGTGCACGGTCACGCCGTCGTCGAACCGCGGCGCCGACAGCAGCAGCCCCGACACGAACTGCGACGACGCCGACGCGTCGATGGTGACCGCGCCACCGGTGGCCCGGCCGGTGCCGTTGACCGTGAACGGCAGCGTGTCGCCGTCGACGTCCACCCCCAGCACCCGCAGCGCGCCCAGGATGGTCGACTGCGGCCGCGTCCGCGCCTGCTCGTCGGCGTCGAAGCGGACCGGTCCGTCGGCGAACGCCGCGACCGGCGGCAGGAACCGCAGCACCGTGCCGGCGAGGCCGCAGTACACGTCGGCCCCGTGCAGCGAGGCGGGGGTGACGGTGACGGTCGTCGGGTTATCCCCGGATTCGATGCCCACCCCGAGCGCCGACAGCGCGCCCAGCATCAGGTCGGTGTCGCGGCTGCGCAGCACCCCGCGCACCGTCGACGGCCCGCTGGCCAGCGCCGCCAGGATCAGGGCTCGGTTGGTGATGGACTTGGATCCGGGCAGCTCAACGGTCGCCGTCACCGGCCCGGTGACCCTGGGGGCACGCCATACAGTCATGCGTTCAGTCTGTCATCACGCCGGAGCCGGCTAGGTGCGCAGGTCGCGCCGCAGCGGATGGTCGTCGGGGATCTCGACGACGATGAGGGTGCGGCCGTCGGGATCGGCGATGTGCATCTCGATCAGGCCCCACGGTTCGGTGACCGGTTCCCGCGTCACGCTCACCCCCGCGTCGCGGAGTTGTTTCTCGGTGCCTGCGATGTCGCGGACCTGCAGCCACAGCAACGCACCCGAGGTGCCCACCGGGTCGGTGGACATATGCCCCGGTACCTCGATGAAGCCGGAACCGGCGTGGAAGACGATCCCGCCCGGATACTCGCGCGCCACCGCGAGCCCGAGCTGGTCGCGGTAGAACCGTTGCAGCCGCACGGGGTCGGGGGACCTCAGCAGGACGCGGCTGCTCAGGACCTCCACCTGATCACCGGCCCTCGGTGACGCCGCCGCTGCCGCCCACGGCGTGACCGCGGTCGATGGGCGCGGAGGTCCGCGCCGCGTCGTAGATGGCCTTCTCCCGGGCGATGCGGTCGGTCTCGCCGATCGGCTTGGCGTCGCCGAATGCGAACGGTGACTCGTGTTCGTAGGTGTGCGGGACGTCCGGGTCGGGTTCGGGAGCGGGCTGCGGATGCTCTGTGCTGGACATACCTTCCACGATAAGCGCGATACCGGCGCGATCGGTGTCGTTGAGGCTATCTGTGTGTTGCGCCCAGAACCGTGGACACAGCGAACGGCGCCGCCACCGGAGAGACCGGTGGCGGCGCCGTCGGATGCGGGTGCTACTCGCTGCCGCGTTTGGAGAAGTCGCCGTGCGTGTAGCCGTCCCATTTCTCGAACAGCCGCAGCACCTTAGGGTCGCCGAGACCCTTGATCCAGTCGCACAGATCCTTCGGCGCCGACGGGTTGGTGACGATGAAAGGGTGCAGGCCCTCGTCCCGTTGCGCCAGGTACCGCAGCGTTTCCTCGGTGGTCGCCGGGTC
>WBZQ01000813.1_pt1 | contig 23128 bp, 19 predicted proteins | sample 5204251 | NCBI WGS metagenome assembly WBZQ01 (sample SAMN12412402, study PRJNA552823) | activated sludge metagenome | isolation source: activated sludge from nitrification reactor of wastewater treatment plant... | place: USA: Virginia | collected 2017-09
AGCGTCTGGCCCATTTCGCCTCGGCGGCGTTGGCCGTGGTCGGCGCGTTGTGCCTGCTCGTGGCGGGCAACCACGGCGGACAGCTCGTCTACTCGTGGGCCGCAGGCGTGGGCGTGCGCAGCGGCGACCCGGCCGACGTGGGACGGCTGCTGCGCGCTGGCCTGTATCAGCAACTGATGCTCGAGCGTCGCAACGGCAAGACCGAAGACGCCGCCCTGCTGGCCGAGTTCGCTCTGCGCCGCTTCCCGGACGACCTGGAGGTGAAGCTGCTCGCGGCCGAGTCGTTGACCGTCGACAGGCGCGATCCAGCCGCGGCCCTGCGCGCGCTGCAGGCCCTGAGCGTGCCCAAGGAGGCGCGCCGGCTGCGCGTGCGGCACGCCCTGCTGACGGCCGATGCGCTCGCGGCCAGCGCGCAGGTCGACGGCGCGCGCGCGCTGCTGCAGGCCCTGCTCACGGAGTACCCCGGCGACCGCCGGCTGACGCGCGCGCTCGAGAAGCTCGGTGCGGGCGCCCGCCAGGCACAGTAGCGATCGCTACTCCATGTGCAGGTAGGCAGCGCGCATGCGGCGTTGGGCGGCCGCCGCGCGGCGCCCGAGCGCGCGGTGCGCCTCGTCCACCGCACGACTCAGCGCGTCGGCCGGCGCCGGGGCCGCCTGGCGCACCTGCAGGCCGCCCGACGGGCGGAAGTTCAGCAGGATCGAGCACTGCGCCAGGCGGCCCGGCGATCCCGACGGCGAGGGCTGCAGGCGCACCGTGACGCGCTGCACGTCATGCCCCACGCCGTCGAGTTGCGACGTCAGTCGTCCTTCGATGCTGGCACGCAACGCGGGCGTGATCTCGAACTCGTGTCCGTGGACTTCCACCTGCAACGCCTGCCCCCCGCGCTCTGCTCTCGCTGTCGTCATGGAGGCCTCAGTCGTTGGCCGCCAGCAGCCGGCGTTGCACGCTGCGCCGGCGTCCCAACTCGCGCGCCACGCCCCGCGCCAGGCGCGCGGCGGCGCAGTCGATGGCCGCGTACACGTCGCTGTCCGAGGCCTCCACGCGCACGGGCGCAGCGCCCCGCAGACGCGCGCGCAGGCGGCAGGCCTTGTCGACGCCGCCGCGTGGGCCGTTGGAGTCCTCGACCCGCACGCGCACCGCGTCGATGCGCGCGTGGAAGCGTCCCAGGGCGAAGCGCAGGCGACGCTCGACGTGACGGCCGAGCGCCGGGGTCAGATCGAAAGGCCGACTGCGCAGATCGACGTGCATGGCTGCCTCCCTGCCGCCGCTTCGGGCGCGGCGTACAGGGCTCAATCTAGGGCGCGCTGCATGAATAGGCAAATAGTTTGTTGTGCTGGAATTCATAGAGAATATCGATTGTAAGGAGCAGCCCATGGACTGGCTGAATTTCCATCACCTGCGCTACTTCTGGGCGGTGGCGCGCGAGGGCAGCGTGACGCGCGCCGCGGCGCGCCTGCACATCTCGCAGCCCACGGTCAGCGCCCAGATCCGCGAGCTCGAACAGGCCCTGGGCGACCGGCTCTTCGTGCGCGAGGGGCGGCGCCTGGTGCCGAGCGAGACGGGCCGCGTGGTCTTCCGCTACGCCGACGAGATCTTCACGCTCGGCCAGGAACTGCTGCTCAGCCTGCGCGACGCGCCCACGGGCCGACCGCTCAAACTGGTGGTGGGCGTGGCGGACGTGGTCCCCAAGCTGATCGCGTACCGGCTGCTGGAGCCGGCCCTGCGCCTGCCGGAAGCGTTGCGCCTCGAATGCGTCGAAGACCAGCCCGAGCGCCTGCTGGGCGAACTCGCCGTGCATGGTCTCGACCTGGTCCTGACCGACGCGCCCGTGCCGCCCAACGTGAAGGTCAGGGCCTACAGCCACCTGCTGGGAGAGTGCGGCGTGACCGTGTTCGGAGCCGCGAAGCTCTTGGGCCGACGGCGCGCGCCGCTGCGTCAGCTCATCGAGACGCTGCCGTGGCTGCTGCCGGCGTCCGGCAGCACGCTGCGGCGCTCTCTCGACGACTGGTTCGAGGCCCAGGGCATCCGCCCGCACGTGGCCGGTGAGTTCGCCGACAGCGCCCTCATGAAGGTCTTCGGCGAGGCCGGTCTGGGCCTGTTCCCCGGGCCCGCCGCGATCGAGTCGGCCATCGCCTCGCAGTATCACGTGCGGCGCTTGGGCACGCTCGCTGGACTCACGGAGCGGTTCTACGCCGTGAGCGTCGAGCGCCGCATCAAGCATCCCGCGGTGCTGGCGATTTCCGAGGAGGCGCGGCGGCGGCTCTTCATCTGAGCACGCCGCGCGGCCCGTCCACGTGGCCGAACCCACGCGCGCGCAGCCTGTCCGCACGTTCACGCGCGGGCAGCCCCCGAAGCTGCTCCCAGTGCCGCAGGTTGGGGGGACCACCGGCCTGCAGTTTCTCGGGCTGGGCCTCGTGCCACAGGTGCACGAAGGGCAGGAAGCCGAAGGGATGGAGGCGCAGCAGCGCGGCGCGCTCCCAGAACTCGTTGTCCTCGCCGCCCCAGCCCACGAACGACTCGTCGAAACCGCCGATCTCACAGAATGCCTGCCGCTCGACGGCCAGCGTCCCGCCGCGCGCGTTCTGCAGCACACGCACGAGCGGCCCGGACAGCCCATCGAGGCGGCCCGCCTGCGCCGTCAGGCTCTGCTCCCGGCTGAGCTCGAACAGGAAGCGCTTCAGATCGATGACTTGCGCCCCGCCAGCCTGCACGTCGAGCAGCGCGCGTGCGTAGCCGGCCGGCACCAGGATGTCCCCGTCATGGAACACGAGCAGCCCACCGCGCGCCAGACGCGCGCCGACGTTGAATGCCCAGGCCCGCGAGTAGCGCCGTTCGTCCGCCGGCGGCGGCGTGTGCACGTGTCGCACCCAGGCGGGCAGACTCGGGAGCGCGTCGGGACGCGCGGCCTGCTCGACCAGCAGGCACTCGATGCGCGCGTCTTCCTGCGCCGCCACGCTTCGAAGCACCGCCAGCAGCGAGGGCAGGCGCTCGAGACCGCGGTGGCCGATGACGAACGTCACGTCGACGGCCTCGGGAGCGGTCACGGGCGCATCGGCGAAGCGGATCGGCCAGTCGCGCAGCGCGCGACGCATCAGCGCGCGGCCGAGCGCCGGGAAGACGTGCGCCACGTGCAGGTCGGACGTGAAGCGCCAATCGCAGGCCACGCCCCGGCCGTCAGGCGCCGGCAGCAGGCGTTCGCGGCGGTTGCGCACGAAGAGCCATGGCGCGCGCGCTCTCTCCCGAGCGCTCGGGCGCAGGCCGCCCAGCGCGCGCGGCACGTCGTAGGCGAGCGCACCGAGTCGACGGCGCAGGCGCCCGCTCATCGCGCGGCCGCGCCGCCGGTGCAGCGTAGGCGTGCAAGCATCAGCGCAGCCAGTGGTCGCACGCTCCAGGGCCGTTCGCGACGCGCCTGACACAGGTACGGCCAACAACGCGGATCGCGCCGATCGAGCAGGCACTTGCCGATGAAGTAGGCCGGGCCGAGGTCGCCGGCGGCGAGCGGCACGGGAGGCTGCGCGGACGCGCGTTCGGCCTCGGCCAGCAGCGCCGCTTCGGAAGACCCGCTGCCACGCGCCGCGCGGCAGGCGCGCGCGAGCTCGCGCAAGCGGAGTTGCTGCGCGCGACGCGCGGCCGACAGGGAGCCCGGCGACACGCGGAAGGCGTACAGGAACTCGGGCACGTAGCTCAGGCCGCCGAGTTCGGCCAGGCGCAGCCACAGGTCCCAGTCCTGCGCATAGCGGAACTGGGCGCGGTAACCGCCGGCGCGCTGGTAGGCCTCGGCGCGAAACATGACCGAGCCGTGCACGGGCGCCTCGTCGTGCGTGTCGAGGCGCCGCAGCGCGAGCGCGTCGTCGCTCGGGCGCCGCGTCTCGAGCAACAGCTCGTCGCTCGGCCCGAGCACTTGCACCCAGCACGAGACGAAGGCCAGCTCTGGACGCGCGCGCAGGCGTTCGACCTGCAGCCGCAGACGCCCAGGCAGGGAATAGTCGTCGGCGTCGTGACGGGCGATGAACGGCGCGCGGGCCTCATCACAAGCCCGCGCCAGCGCGACCGTCAGACCGCGATTCTCCTGGCGCAACACGCGCACGCGCGGGTCGCGCCCGGCCAAGCGCCGAAGCAGCTCGCTGGAGCCGTCGCTCGAGCCGTCGTCGACCGCGATCAGCTCCAGTTCGCGCAGATCCTGAGCGAGCACGCTGGCGAGCGAGCGCTCGAGGGTCGCGGCGCTCTGCCAGACGCCGGTGACGACGGATACGAGAGGCGCGCTCACGCGCGCATTATCGCCGCGCGGACGGCGGTCAGAGTTGCCAGGTAGTCACGTCGGCGCCTGCCACCGGGTCGACGGGGCTCGCGGCCAGCGTGCGCTCGACGCGCTGCTGGATCAGGCCGTTGATGGCCTGCCAGACGGCTCGTCCCATGGCGGGTTGCCCCTGCGCCGCGGCCAACACCTCGCGCACGAGCTTCTCGTTGCGCGCCGTGATCGTGTCGAGGATCAGCGCGTCCGTCTGCGGCTCGTTCGCGGCTCGACCCTGGCTGCGCAGGTACAGGTCGATCACCGCCAGCGTCCAGCCGCCGCCGCTCGCGGCCTCGTCCGGCCACGCCCAGCCGCCGGCGGCGAAGATCGCCTCCAGCGATTCGTCACGCGACTCCACTTCGAGGAAGTTGTTGGCCGCGCCGCAGAACAAGCGTACGCCCGCCGCGAGCAGACGCGCGACGTGGACCGGTTTGGTGTTGTTGCCCAGCCCATTGTTGATCCAGACGTCGAATGGTCCGTCCGTGGCGAGCTTGGCGTAGAACTCCGCGTGCGACAGCGCGTAGGTCTTGTCGAGGTGATACTTGTCGCGCGCGTACTTGCACACCTCGGCGCGCGGGTCGAAGGCGACGATGTTGCGGCCAGGGACGCCGAAGCGCTCCGTCAACGCCTCCAGAGTGCTCAGGCTGACGTTGCCGAGCGCTTCGACGAGGAAGCGCAGCTCGCTCGCAGGGCGCCCGTCGAAGCAGCGCTCCGCCAGGCGCATCGTCGTGGTGGCGATCCCGTAGCCCGTGGGTCTGGCGGAAGACGACAGGGGCCCGCCGAGACCATCCGGGAGGCAGGTCACGGCGCGCAGATCGAGCCCGCGCCGTTGCCACGTGCGGCACATCTCCGGCCAGTACTGACCCGAGAGCACGTCGGGCGAGGCGGAGTCGGAGCGGATGTAGTTGCGCTCGGGGAAGCGCTTCAGCCAGCCCTTTTCGAGCAGACGCTGCTCTTTGTAGGCGTTCAGGAACTGGATGCCGAGCGGGATGACCAAGGTCCCGAGCGCGTAGATGGCGGTCTCCGAAAGGCCGTCGATCTTGCGCCCGAGCGAGTCGAGCACGATCCACTCGCCTTTCTTGCCGCCGTGCAGCGTGGGGATGTCGGGGAAGATCATCACGGCCTTGCGCAGCATGGCCGTGGCCAGGTCCCGGGTGCGACGAAAGATGGCCTCCAGATCCGGCTGATCCTTGCGATAGCAGTCGCCGCCCACGTAGACCGTGAGCTCCTCGAGCGGACGATAGTTGAAATGCGTCACCGCATACGCGAGGTAGACGTCGCCGACATGGCTGAGCAAGGCGTCCAGCTCGGCCATGATCTTGAAGCGCTCGTCCATCTGCGCGGTGGCCTCCTCGGCCAGGCCGTGGTCGAGCCTGAGCAGCGTCAGGGTCAAGGCGTGAACGCGCTCCTCGCGTCTGACTTCGTCCAGCACCTCGACGCCAGCCAGCGTGTGCAGGTCGTCCGGGCGCAGGCTCGTGCTGACCTTGACCACTCCCCCCGTGTCCTCGGAGCAATGCAGCACCGCGCGCGTGGCGTTCAGCGTCTCCAGGACGAAGCGCGGTAAATCGTTGATCTGAGGGGCCATGCTCACCTCCGAACTGGTTGTCCGTGGTTCGATAATCATCAATAAGAGCAATTGTAGTACGAATAGATGACAGGATCGTAATCTTGCGTGCGACACGGGCGCCGGATGGCGCCACCTGCGCGAGTGTGATCGAGGCCCGCAGATGCGCCATGCCACGGCTCCGGCACGGCGGCACTCCACGCCGCAAGTGCCGTGGGCGAACGGCTGGGTCTGGCGCCAGGCGTGGGTTCCGAGTGGTGGCCGCGCGGCTGGTGCCGGAGGTCGCGTGCTATCCTCGCGGCCATGTCCGCGGCGGCTGCCTCGCGCGTGCTCGTGATCGAGGCCAGCCGAGGCTTTCCGCGGCTGGCGCTGCGCGAGCTGTGGGCGCACCGCGAGCTGCTCGGCGTGCTGGCCGGCCGCGACCTCAAGGTGCGCTACCGCCAGACCCTGCTGGGCGCGGCCTGGGTGCTCGCCCAACCGCTGCTCGGCATGCTGATCTTCACCACGCTGTTTCATCGCGTGGCGCGCTTCGACGGACCGCCGGGCGTGCCCTATGCGCTGTTCGTGCTGGTCGGCCTATTGTCCTGGGGGCTGCTCTCGGCCGGCGTCCAAGGCGCGGGCAATGCCATGCTCACGAGCGCGCACCTGGTTTCGAAGGTCTACTTCCCGCGCCTGGTGTTGCCGCTCGCCGCGCTGCTCGTGACGCTCGTCGATCTGGCCGTGGCCGGTCTGCTCGTGGCGGCGGCGATGGCCCTCTACGGCGTCGGGCCGACGCGCGGGATGTTGCTCGCGCCGCTGGCGATCGCCCTGTGCGCGGCCCTGGCGCTCGGCGTCGGCTTGTGGCTGTGCGCGCTCAACGTGCGCTACCGTGACGTGCGTGTGCTGATGCCGTTCTTGCTGCAGGTCTGGATGTACGCGACGCCCGTGGCCTATCCGCTCGACGTGCTACCGGCCGGCCTGCGCTCCATGGCAGCCTGGAACCCGGCCACAGGCGCGGTCGAGGCCTTGCGCGCGGCCGTGCTGGGTACGCCCCTCGAAGCGGGCCTGGTCGGCCTGTCGCTCGGGCTCACCGCGCTGCTGCTGGTCAGCGGCGCGTACGCGTTCCGGCGCGCGGAGCGGTCGCTTGCCGACCTGCTCTAGCGGGCGACGATGAGCGCGGCGCTCGAGATCGAAGGGCTCTCCAAGCGCTACGTCCTGGGACGCGAGCGCGAGCATGGCTACGTCACGCTGCGCGACACCCTGGCGCGCGCCTGGCGACCTTCGGCCTGGAGACGCGCAGAGGCGCCCGAGCTGTGGGCCCTGCGCGACGTGTCGTTCACGGTCGAGAGCGGCGAGGCGCTCGGGCTCATCGGCGGGAACGGGGCCGGCAAGTCGACGTTGCTGAAGATCCTCTCGCGGGTGACCGAGCCGAGCGCGGGGCGCGCACGCCTGCACGGACGTGTGGCCTCGCTGTTGGAGGTCGGCACCGGTTTCCACCCGGAGCTGACCGGGCGCGAGAACGTGTTCCTGAATGGCTCGATCCTGGGGCTGACGCGGGCCGAGATCCGCCGCAGCTTCGACGCCATCGTGGCCTTCGCCGAGGTCGAGCGCTTTCTCGACACGCCGGTCAAGCGCTATTCGAGCGGCATGTACGTGCGCCTGGCCTTCGCCGTCGCAGCGCATCTGACGCCCGAGATCCTGCTCGTCGACGAAGTGCTGGCGGTGGGCGACCACGCTTTTCAGCAGCGCTGCCTCGGACGGCTCGGCGACGTGGCGCGCAGCGGCCGCACGGTGCTGTTCGTGAGCCACAACCTGGGCGCGGTCGAGGGACTGTGCTCGCGCGCGCTGCTGCTCGACGCGGGCCGAGTCGAACGACTGGGGCCGTCGCGCGAGATCGTGGCTCACTACCTGACGCGACGCGCGCTCGAGAGCCGCCCGGACGCCGACGGCGCCGTCGATCTGTCGGCCGTCTCGCAACGCGAGGGCACCGGGCGCGCGCGGCTCACGCGGCTGGAGGTGCTGGCGGCCGAGAGCGAGCAACCGGCGGGAAGCGTCGCGCTGGGACGCTCGTTCCGCGTGCGACTGCACTACGACGCGCCGGCGGCGCTGCTCGGCGTCAGCGCCGGCCTGGCGCTGCTCGGCCCCGGCGGCGGGCGGCTCGTATGGACGTCCAACGAGGAGAGCGGCGACGCGCTCCCGGTGCTGCATGGCCGTGGCACGCTCGAATGCCTCGTGGAGAAACCCAACCTGCTGCCCGGCGCGTACGGCTTCGAGGCCTGGCTGATCGATCCGCTGGCCGCCGACTATGCCGACCACGTGCGCGGCGTGGGCCGGCTCGAGATCGTGGTGGACGAGCGCGGCGGGTCGGGCTCGTTGGCGCTGTTGACGCGCCGTGACCGCGGCGTGGTGTACGTGCCGTGCCGTTGGCGCGCCGGCTCGTGAACGCGGCCCGCGAAGCGCTCGCCGCCTGGCTCGATCCACGGGGCGCGCCGCGCGCCGCGCGCTACGCGACGCTCGACGCCTGGCGCGGCCTGGCCTGTCTGATCGTGATCGTGTTCCATGCCTCGTACTACGCGGCGCCCCAGGAGCAGACGCCCGACTCGCGCACGCTGGCGGGTTTGGTTGTCGCGGCGCTGCGCTGGACGTGGGCCGGCGTGCCGATGTTCTTCGTGATCAGCGGCTACTGCATCGCCGCCACGGCGGACTCGACGCGCCGCTCCGGAGCTGGGCTGGGCGACTTCTTCGTGCGCCGCCTGCGGCGCATCTTCCCGCCCTATTGGGCCTTGTGGCTGCTCACGGCGCTCGCGATCACGCTGCGTCCCGGGCTCTTCCCGACCCGCGATCTCGCCATTCACGCGCCGTCCACGCTGAACGCGGCGCAGCTCGTCGGCAACCTGACGCTGACGGAGCTGTGGCGGCCGCAGCTCGGCGGCGGGCCGGCGCGCTTCGTGCTCGAGCACGCCTGGACGTTGTGCTACGAGGAGCAGTTCTACCTGGCGTGCGGGTTGCTTCTGTTGCTCGCGCGGCGCCGCTTCTTCCTGGGCGTGCTGCTCGTCAGCCTGGCGACCTGCGCGCTCGCCCCCTGGAGCTTCAAGGACGTCGGCCTGCCCGTCGACGGGTTCTTCTTCGACGGCAGCTTCCTGCTCTTCGCGGCGGGCGTGATGCTTTACCTGCGGCGCAACTACGCCTCGCCAGCGGGCGGACGGGTGCTGGACGCGCTGCTCGTGCTCGGCGCGCTCGGCGCCTACTTCTTCCGGCGGCACGCTCTGGCGCACTTCGTGATGGGTGGCTTCGAGCGTCTGCTGGCGGCGCAGCTCATGCTCGGCTCGGCCTTCGCCGTTGTGCTCGCAGCGACGCAGCGCTTCGACGCGCTGACCGCGCGCTGGCGGGTGGTGCGCGCGCTGAGCTTCTGCGGTCGCATGTGCTACAGCCTGTACCTCGTGCACTACCCGATCGCCAGCGTGCTGGGCGCGGCGCTTGCGGCCCGTGGCGTGCGCGGCGTCGTGCCAGTGCTCGGTGTGACGATCCCGCTCGTCGTCGCCGCGGCGCTCGTCGCGGGCTACGCTTTCCACGTGACCATCGAACGGCGTTTCCTGAACACGCCTGGCCCGCGCCCGGCGTCCGCCTGACGATGCGCACCGCCTTCTTCGCGACCCAGACCTACGCGCCGGTCGGCGGCATCCAGCGCTGGCTCGACCAACTGGCCGAGAACTTGCCGGCGCGCGGTTGGCGCGTGGTCGCGGGCCTGGCCTGGGGCGCGCGCTTTCACGATCCGCACGCTTTCCGGCGCGCGCACCCAGGTCTCGACAGCGTGCTGCTCGACGGGCGCAGCGGCACGCGCGCGGGTCGCCTGCTCGCGCTCGACGCGGCCCTACGGCGGGTGCGTCCCGACGTCGTCGTGCCGGTCACCCTCACCGATCCGTTTGCCGCCGTGGCCGGGGCCAAGACGCGCGGCTCGAACGTGCGCCTGTTGTTCGGCTCGTACGAGGTCAGCGCGCCGTTGCTGCTCGACGTGCGGCGTTATCGGGCCATCGTCGATCAGGCGCTGGGCGTGAGCCACCTGACGACGGCGCTGCTGCGCGAGGTCGCCGGGCTGCCGGCCGAGCGCGTGGCCTACGTGCCTGCGGGCGTGCCGCCCCCGCTGCGCGTGGCCGCGGGCCGCCAGGCGCACGCGCCGCTGCGCATCGGCTACGTGGGGCGCTTCGATCCCGACAAGCGCGCGCTCGATCTCGTGCCTCTGGCGCTCGAGCTGCGACGGCATGGCGTGGCCTGCACGCTGCTGGCGATCGGGGCGGGCTCGCAGGCGGCCGAACTGCGCGCGCAGGCGCAGGCCGCGGGCGTGCTGCACGCGCCCCTCGAGCTGCGCGAGGCCGTGCCGCGCGAGGAGCTGTATGCCGACGTCTACCCGCACCTCGACGCGCTGCTGCTGTTCTCACCGGCCGAGGGTCTGCCCAGCGCGCTGCTCGAAGGCATGCGCCACGCCGTCGTGCCGGTCACGTCCGATTTCGCCGGGCGCGCGGAGCAGGGCCTGGTGCGCGACGACGTGACCGGGCTCGTCTTCCCGGTGGGCGACGTGCGGCGCGCCGCCGAGCAGCTCGCGCGCCTGGCGCGCGAACCGGAGTGGCATGCGCGCCTGGCGCAGGCCGCGCGCGCGGAAGCCGAGCGCGGCTACACGCTCGACGCGATGGCCGACGGCTGGGCGGCTGCGCTTCAGCGCGCCTGCGAGGGCGCGCCGGCGCGCGGCGAGGTGGCCTTCGAACCAGCCCCGCGGAGCCGCCTCGAACGCGCGCTCGGCGCGCGCGCCGCCGAGACCGTGCGGCGTCTGCTGGGCCGGCGCCACGTGCACCCGGATGCCAGCGAGTGGCCCTACTGCGGCGCTGCGCCGCAGGCCGAGCTGCGCGCGCTCGAGACACGCCTGCGGGAGCGCGCGCGCGCATGACCCGCAGCCTGTTGATCTTCACGCCCAGTCACGCCGTGCAGGGCGGCGTGGAGCGCATCATCGAGGCGCTGCACGACGGTCTGCCCGAACACGGCTGGCGCGTGATCGTGGGCCTGGCGCGTGGCGCTCGTTTCCACGACCCCGACGCCTACCGGCGCGCCTATCCGCAACTCACGACGCTCGACGTCGAGGCCGGCACCGGCACGCGCCTGGGCCGCGTGCGCGGACTGACGCGCGCGCTGGCGCGCGTCAGTCCCGACGTGGTCTTGATGGCGCGCCTGTTCGACGCGTACGAGGCTGTCGCGGCGGCCAAGTTGCGTGGCCTGGCCACGCGCCTGGCGGTCACCATCCAGGCCACGCAGGCCGAGTACGTCGACGATTTGGCGCTCTACGCGGACTTCGTCGACCTGTGCGTGACGAGCGGCGAGCGCGTGGCGCGCGAAGCGCGCGCGCGCACGTCGCTGCCGGCCGAGCGCGTGCTCAGCCTGCCGGGCGGGGTGCGGCCCGCGCTGCATCCCGTCACGGGGGACGCGGCTCGCCCGCTGCGGCTGGGCTATGTCGGCCGCTTCGATCAGGAGCAGAAGCGCGTGCTCGACCTGCCCGAGATCCTGGCGCGGCTCGACGCGCGCGGCGTCCCGTGGACCTGCACGCTCGTGGGCTCGGGCCCGGCGGAGAGCGAACTGCGCCGAGCGCTCGCCGCACACGGGTTCGCCGGGCGCGTGCGGATCGAGAGTTGGGCCACGCCCGAGCGGCTCTACGCAGAGATCTACCCACGGCTCGACGTGTTCGTGCACTGCGCGGCGTACGAGGGCGTGACCATCGCGCCGCGTGAGTCGATGGCCCACGGCGGCGTGCCCGTGGTGGCGCGCTTTGCGGGGCTCGCGGAGGAAGGCCAGTTCGTGGAAGGGCTCACGGCCTTGACGTTCGCCGTGGGTGACGTGGACGCTGCGGCGCGGGCCATCGAGACGCTGCACACGCAGCGCGCGCTCTTGTTGAGCTTGTCGCGCGCGGCCTGCGCGTCCCAGTCGGGCGTGCGCTCGCATGCGGGCGCGCTGGCGGCCTGGGCGACCGCGCTCGAGCAGGCCTGCGAGGGACCGATGCGCCGGGGCGCGGCGTTGCCGCGCCTGCCGCCGCCGCCCGGTCGGCTGGCGCGTTGGGGCATCCCGCCGGCCTGGGCGGAGTTCGCGCGCCGCCTGCTGCGCAGGCGCGTGCGGCATGCCGACCCGGGCGGCGAGTGGCCACACTGCCGCGGCGCGATCGTATAATCCGGTCACCGGCTGCGCGCGCCGCGGCCGTCGATATGCTCGCTGAACCGCATCGCGCGGCACACGTCAAAGGCGCAGGTTTGCGTCCAGCGCTGGAGTGGTATGCGGCTCGCCACGGTCGCCAGCGCGTGCTGGCGCTGCTCGAAGCGCTTCCGCCGACGACGCGCGCCCTGTTCGATTTGCGCGACGCGCACTGGGGCGTGCTCGTCTCACACTGGTACCCGGCGCCTGACGTGCACACGCTGCTCGAAGCCATGACCGCGGGCCTGCCCGTCGCGGAGCGCGTGGCGGCCGCCCGTGAAATCGGCCGCGCGGCCGCCGAGTCCACGCTGACGGGCGTCTACCGTCTGCTGTTCCAGGCCATGCTGACGCCCGAGCGCTACGCGCGCCACGTGCAGACGCTCTTCAACCGCTATTTCGACGATGGCGTGATCGCCAAGCAGGCGCTGGGCGCGCGCCTGCACCACACCACGATCCACGACTGGGGCGGTCACCACCCGCTGCTGTGCGAGCTGTTCCTGTCGTCGAGCCTATACGTGTACGCGGCCTTGGGTTGTCGCGAGGTGCGCTCGCAGCGCCTGGCGTGCGTCTCCGACGGCTCGCCCGCCTGCGTCTACGACATCTCCTGGGACGACTGAGCCGCGCGCACGCTACGCCGGCCAGGGATGGAAGCGCTCGAGGATCGAGCCACCGATGAACTCGCGCAGGATCGAGTTGTCGGGCACCGGCTCGGGCGAGGCCGGCGTGAACCACTGCAGGAACGACAAGAGCCGGTTGGCCTCGACGAACTCGGCGCTCTCGGGACGTACCTGCAGCAGCAGCGGCTCGCAGAGCGGCCGCAGCACCGCCAGCTCGTGCACCAGGGCCGAGTTGAAGATCGCGTCGCCGTGTTCCTGGAAGGCGAAGATGTTGTGCTTCTCGGCGCGCGTGACGGCCTCCCAGCGCCCGAGCGTGGCGCGCGCGTCGTAGCCGCGCGTGGCGGCGTCGCGCACGATGCGCCGGACGAGTCGGCAGTCGCTGGTGCTGACGCGGTTGTGGCGGTCGAGGTTGAGCTGCGTCAGGGCCGAGACGTAGACGCGGTACAAGCACTCGCCCGGCAGGTCTGGCACCAGGCGCGGGTTGAGGCCGTGGATGCCCTCGACGATCAGCACGTCGTCGGCTCCCAGGGTTACCGCAGCCCCGGGTTGGCTGCGGCCGGTCTTGAAGTCGTAGCGCGGCAGCAACGCCTGCCGGCCCGCCAGGAGCGCGCTCAACGTGCGGTTGAAGAGCGGCACGTCGAGCGCCTCGAGCGTCTCGAAGTCGGCTCGCCCGTCCGGCCCGAGCGGCGTGCGCGCGCGGTCGACGAAGAAGTCGTCCAGGCCGAGCGGCAGCGGCCGGCGGCCGCGCGCCAGCAGTTGCACGGCCAGGCGCTTCGCAAACGTGGTCTTGCCCGAGCTGGACGGCCCCGCCACGAGCACGACGCGCACGCGGCGCGCGTCGACGATCTCGGCCGCGATTTCGGCGATGCGTGCCTCGTGCAGGGCCTCGGCCACGAGCGAGATCTCCGGCAGGCGCCCGGCGTCGATGGCGTCGTCGAGCATGCCGGCGCTGCGGATGCCCAGGCGCGCCAGCCAGTCTCCGGCCTCCTCGAACACCGCGAAGAGCTTGGGATACGGCGTGACCGGCTCCAGCGCGTCGGGCCGCGCCTGGTGCGGGAAGTGCAACAGGAAGCCGGGCGGCTCGGCCTGCAGGCCGAACTGGCGCAGATAGCCGGTCGACGGCAGCATGTAGCCCTGCATGCGGTCCCAGCGCCCACGCAGACCATAAAGCGCCAGCTCGTCGCGCGAGGCGTGGGCCACGAGACGCGCCTTGTCGTGCTCGCCGCGCGCCCGGAACAGCGCCTCGACCTCGGCCACGGGACGCGACGCGCGCAGGATGGGCTCGTCGGCCGTGACGATCTCGCGCATGCGCTCTTCCAGCCGGCGCAGCTCGTCCGGGCCACAGGGCGCAGGGCCGAGCGCGCGGCAGAAGTACCCGGCCGTCGAGGCGACGGCGTGCTCGATGTGGATGGCGGTGTCGGGCAACACCTCGGCGGCGGCCGTGACCAGCAACAGCACCAGCGAGCGGCGATAGATGCGCGCGCCGTCGGCGTCGGCCAGCGTCACCGGCCGCGCGTCGACGTCGCGCTCGACCGGCTCGGCCAGGCCGCGCAGGCGCCCGTCGACCACGACCGCCACGCACAGCGGCTCGCCCGGCCGCGCCGCCTGACACACGAAGTGCGCGAACGCGACGCCGCGCGGTCCGGCGAAGACGCGGCCGTCCGGCAGGCGCACCTGCACGTCGTCGCGCGGAGCGGCGGGGACGATGCGTGGAGCGGAGGGCACGTCGCATTATCGTCCGGCAGGCGGGCGTGAGGTAAGCTCGCGCGCGTATGCCTGTTCCCGCGGCCCTGCGCTGTCAGGGCGTCGTGAAGCGCTACGGAGACGTCGTGGCGGTGGCCGGCCTCGACCTCGAAGTCGCTGCGGGCGAGTGCTTCGGCCTGCTCGGACCCAACGGCGCGGGCAAGACGACGACCGTCGAGATCCTGGAAGGTCTGACGGCGCCCGACGCGGGCGAAGTCGAGGTCCTCGGCGAGCGCTGGCAGGGCGACGGCCAGCGGCTGCGCGCGCGACTGGGCGTGCAGCTCCAGGAGACGCGCCTGCCCGAGAAGCTCAGCGTGCGCGAGGTGCTCACGCTGTTCCGCAGCTTCTACCCGAGCGGCACGAGCGTGAGCGCGGCGCTGGCGCTCGTCGGCCTCGAAGAGAAAGCCGGGGCCTACGTGCGCACGCTCTCGGGCGGGCAGAAACAGCGCCTCTCGCTGGCCTGCGCGCTGGTCGGCGATCCCGAGGTGGTCTTCCTGGACGAGCCCACCACGGGGCTCGACCCGCAGTCGCGCCGGCAGACCTGGGAGCTGGTGGCCGGGCTGGGCGCGCGCGGCCGGACGGTGCTGATCACGACCCACTACATGGAGGAAGCCGCGCGGCTGTGCGACCGCGTGGCCATCGTCGATCGCGGGCGCGTGATCGCACTGGGCACGCCGCGCGAGCTGGTCGCGTCGCTGGGCGCCGAGCACGTGGTCGAGTTCGCCGCGGAGCTGCCGCCCGACGCGCTCGACGAGAGCGCGCTCCTGGCGCTGCCCAGCGTCGAGTGCGTCGGGCGCGCGGGCGCGGCCTTCCGGCTGACCGTGCGCGAGGTGCATCGCACCGTGCCGGCACTGCTCACGGCCCTGCTGGAGCGCGGCACGGCGCCGACGCACCTGACCACGCACCACGCCACGCTCGAGGACGTCTTCATGGCCCTCACTGGCCGGAGCCTGCGCGATGCCTGAACGCGTGCGCCCCGCGCTCTACGAGCTGACCCTGGCGCGCGTGCGCGAGCTCGTGCGCGAGCCCGAGGCGATCTTCTGGGTGTTCGTGTTCCCCATCGTGCTGGCGGCCGTGCTCGCGCTGGCCTTCCGCAGCCGCCCACCGGAGGCCCTCGACGTGGCGGTCAGCGCGGGCGCGCACGCGCAGGCGCGCGTGGAGGCGCTGCGCGCCGCGCCCGAGCTGCGCGCGCGCGTGCTGCCGGCCGAGGAAGCGAAGCAGGCGCTGCGCCGCGCGCGCGTGGTGCTCGTCGTGAGCGACGACGAACCGCCCGTCTACGTGCTCGATCCGACGCGGCCCGAAAGCCAGGCCGCGCGGCTAGCGGTCGACGCCGCGCTGCAACGCGCGGCGGGGCGCGCCGACGCCTTCGTCCCGGGCGTGCTGGCGCTCAGCGAACCCGGCTCGCGCTACGTCGATTTCCTGGTACCCGGCCTGCTGGGCCTCAACCTGCTCGGCACGGGCATGTGGGGCATCGGCTTCTCGCTGGTGGTGGCGCGTCAGGGCAACCTGCTCAAGCGCTTCATCGCCGCGCCGGCGCGGCGCAGCCACCTGCTCGGCGCACAGCTCATCTCGCGCCTCCTGTTCCTGGTGCCCGAAGCCGGCGCGCTGCTGCTGTTCGGACACTACGCGCTCGACGTGCCGCTGCGCGGCTCGCTGTGGCTGCTGTCGGGCGTCTGCCTGCTGGGCGCGCTGGCCTTCTCCGGGCTGGGCCTGCTGACGGCCTCGCGCGCGCGCACGATCGAAGGCGTCTCGGGCTTGATGAACCTGGCCATGCTGCCCATGTGGGTCTTCTCCGGCGTGTTCTTCTCCACCGAGCGCTTCCCGGCCGCCCTGCAGCCCTTCGTCCAGGCACTGCCTCTGACGGCGCTCAACGACGCTCTGCGCGCGGTCATGCTCGACGGCTCGCCGCTCGGGCCGCTCGTGCCCGAACTGGCCCTGCTCGCGGCCTGGGGACTGGTCTCGTTCCTCGTGGCGCTGCGCATCTTCCGCTGGCAGTGAGGGCGAGGTGCGCTCGGAGTTCACCTGGTCCCTGTCGCGCCACGACACCTTCGCAACCTGCCGGCGGCGTTACTTCTACGCCTACTACGCCGCACACGAAGATCCCGAGGTCTATCGCCTGAAGAAGCTCTCGGCCCTGCCGATGTGGGCCGGCAGCGTCGTGCACGACGCGATCGAGCGCCTGCTGAAATCGCGCGAGCGCTTCCCCTCCGCCACGGAGCAGGAAGCCATCGTGCGCGCGGCCGTGCACTCGCAGATGGTGGGCGACTGGCGCGACAGCGAGCGCGGATCGCTGCGCTTCCGTCTGTTCGAACACGAGTACGCCGTGCCGGTTGCGCACGAAGACAAGAAGATCGCGGTGACCGTCGTGACGCGCTCGCTGCGCCATCTGTTCCGCAGCGCGACGCTGCGCGAGGCCTATGACGCCGGCCGCGAACGTTGGCTCTCGGTGGAGGAGCTGGTCTCGTTCCACGTGGGCGGAGTGCCCGTGTACCTGCGCATGGACCTGGCCTACCGCACGCGTGACGGCCAGGTCGTGATCGTCGACTGGAAGACGGGCCGCAAGGAAGGGCGCTTTGCAGCCATGCAGGTCGCAGGCTACGCGCTCTACGCGCGCCAGCAAGGCTGGGTGAGCGAGGCCGACGAGCTGCGCACCGAGCTCGCCTACCTGGTGCTGCCGCGCTACGTGCGCCGCGCCGTGCAACAGTCGACGCTGCAGGCAGCGCGCGCGTTCGTCGAGCGGAGCGCCCAGGCCATGCGCGCGCTGCTGCGCGACCCGCTGGCGAACGTGGCCCACGTCGACGACTTCCCCATGATCGACCGGCCCCAGGTGTGCCGGCGCTGCAATTTCCGCCGCTTGTGCTTCCCGCGCACAGAGGAGGCGCGCGCCGCCCTGCCCTGACACGCGCGCCGCGGGCACCCGCGCGTTGGCTGGTGGCATCGCGGCGAGTTTGGGGGCAGACTGACGACGGGGCTGGACTTGCTCCGAGGTGTGTCCATGAACAGCAGTCGGCCGGAGCCCGCTCGTCCGCGCTGCGCGCGCGCGGCGACGCTCGCGGCTCTCCTCGCGACGTTCGCTCCGGCGTCCCAGGCAGCGGAGGGGCTGGCGCCGGGCGACAACCTGGTCGTGCGCGGCGTGCCCGCCGTTCCGCTCCAGCTCGTCGAGACGGCCCGGCGCTACACGGAGTCACGCGCCGCGAGTTTCCAGAGCTGGCACCCGTCGAAGCGCGAGCTGCTGATCCTGACGCGCTTCGGCAACACGCCCCAGGTGCACCGCATGAGCGCCCCGGGCGGCGCGCGGCGGCAACTCACCTTCTTCCCCGATCGCGTGCAGGGCGCCTGGTTCCCGCCGGCCGGCACGGGCGATTTCTTCGTCTTCGCGAAAGACGTGGGCGGCGGCGAGTGGACCCAGCTCTACCGCTACGACATGGCGGACGGCGCCGTCACACTGCTCACCGACGGCCGCTCGCAGAACCGCTTCGGCGCCTGGTCGCCGAGCGGGAAGCGCTTCGCTTACGGCTCCACGCGACGCAACGGCGAGGACCGCGACGTCTACGTGGTCGACCCGCGCGACCCGAGCAGCGACCGACGCCTGGCCGAGCTGCGTGGCGGGGGCTGGGAAGCCGCCGACTGGTCGCCCGACGAGCGCACGTTGTTGCTGGTCGAGGGCGTTTCGGCCAACGAAGGCTACCTGTGGACGCTCGACCTGGCGAGCGGCGCGCGCACGGCTCTCACGCCGCGTGACGCGGGTACGCTGCCGGTGTCCTACGGCACCGCGCGCTACGCCCCCGACGGCAAGGGTCTGTTCGTGATCACGGACCGCGATGCCGAGTTCCTGCGCCTGGCCTACTTCGATCTTGCCACGCGCAGCTTCGCCTACCTGAGTGCGCACCTGCCCTGGGACGTCGAGGACTTCGAGCTGTCTCACGACGGCCGCACCCTGGCTTTCGTGACCAACGAAGCCGGACGCAGCGTGCTGCGCCTGATGGACGTCGCCACCCGTCGCGAGCGCGAGGCGCCCGCGCTGCCGGCCGGCGTCGTCAGCGGGCTGGGCTTCAGCGCCGACGATCGCGAGCTGGCCTTCGCCATGCAGGGCGCGCGCTCGGCGTCGGACGTCTGGTCGCTGGCGCTTGCGACCTCACGGTTGGAGCGCTGGACCGAGAGCGAGGGCGAGGTCGATCCGTCGCACTATCCGGAGGCCGAGCTCGTGCGTTGGCCGAGCTTCGACGGACGCGAGATCACGGGCTTCCTGAACCGGCCCCCGGCGCGCTTCGAGGGGCGACGTCCGGTGTTGATCGAGATCCACGGCGGCCCGGAAGGACAGGCCAGACCCGGCTTCCTGGGCCGGCGCGGGTACTACCTGAACGAGCTGGGCGTGGCCGTGCTGGCGCCCAACGTGCGCGGCTCCACGGGCTACGGCAAAAGCTTCCTGAAGCTCGACGACGGACGTCGTCGGGAGGACTCGGTCAAGGACGTCGGCGCGCTGCTCGACTGGATCGCCACGCGCCCCGACCTCGACCCGACGCGCGTGATGGTGACGGGCGGCAGCTACGGTGGTTACATGACCCTGGCCGTGGCCACGCGCTATCCCGAGCGCATCCGCTGCGCGCTCGACGTGGTCGGCATCTCGAACTTCGTCACGTTCCTCGAGAACACCCAGGCCTATCGCCGCGACCTGCGCCGCGTGGAATACGGCGACGAGCGCGACCCGCAGATGCGCGCCTTCCTCGAGTCGATCTCGCCGCTGCATCAGGCCGAGCGCATCGCCAAGCCGCTCTTCGTGGTGCAGGGCCGCAACGACCCACGCGTGCCCAGCAGCGAGGCCGAGCAGATCGTGGCGGCCCTCGAGAAGCGCGGCGCGCCCGTGTGGCTGCTGATGGCCAACGACGAAGGGCACGGCTTCGTCAAGAAGGCCAACCAGGACTTCCTGTTCTACGCGACGGTGCTCTTCATGCAGGAGTTCCTGCTGAAGTAGCCGCACACGACGGTTCGCGCGTGTCCGGCGCGACGTTTGCAGTGCTTGCATATTGATCGATTAAAGATCGATCAATATTGACTTGCCAATGCACGTCGACTCTAATCGTGCTCGTTGGTACAGCGCGAATGGAGAGCATGTGCTTAACGCCTTTCGTGGTTTGCTCGGCGGCTCTATCGGTGTGGCGCTCTTGTTGGGCCTGGTCATGGCGGTTTGGATTTTCGTCGATGCGGAGCGCCGGCGCGCGTTCTTCGAGATGTTCTGGATGCACGAAGGAGCACCCGAGCCACGTGTCGAGCTGACGACCTACGACTTGCAGAACTGCGGGCAGCCGACGGTCAAGCGCAGCGTGAGCTGCGAGCTGTCCGCTGGGGGGTCGCGCATTCGAGGAATCCACTCGCAGGGACCACTGCCGGTTGTCCTGGGCGAAGAACTGAGCGTCGACGTAACCCGCACCGTCAGCGAGGAGCTGGAATTGCCGACCCCCGCCGAAGGCACCCGTAGTCGTGTCGTGGTGGAGCGCACCTACTCGCTGGCACCCGATCCTGCCAATCCCGCGCGCGACACGGCCCCCTATGCCTTTCGCGTCGCGCTGCATTGCAGCGTGGCCGTCAGGTCGATCGAGACGCTCCCGTGCGCGGGGATATCACCTACGCCATCGCCGTCGCCATCGCCATCGCCATCGCGGGATGATGACCTGCCACGGCAGGTGCGGGCTTGCGACATCGGGCCCGACTCGGCGATCAGAATCGCCCTCGACTCCGAGATCAGCACCACGACGCACACGACGGGCACCCGCTTCACGGGCCGCGTACGGAGCCTGCTGCCGGATGACGGGAGCAGCCGCAACTGCCTGGGCGTGACGGCGTTGGGCAGGATTGTGGACCTCGCGCCGCAGCAGAAACAGGGGGCCTTTGTCGTGTTGCAGCTCCGGGGCCTGTCGACTGCGAACCAGCAAGCCAGTTTCGAGAGCCACCCTCTGCGCCTCGAAGCCAAGAAGCGCAGCCTGCTCGGGTCGATCCTGGGCGGCGCCGGTGCCGGCGTAGTGGTGGGAGGCATCGTCGACGGAAAGAAGGGCGCCGCCAGAGGGGCCGCGCTCGGGGCAGCGGCGGGCGCGATCGCGGGAGCCCGCATGCAGGGCAAGCACCTCGTGCTGCCTGCCGGTACCGAGTTGAACTTCGTGGTGGCGTGCTGCCACGCCAAGCTGCAACTGGCGAACTGACCTCGGCCTAGTCGGGCCGGCTTCGCGTGCGGCGCGCCCGCGTGCTAGTGCGCGTGGCCATCGTGTCCGGGCGCGCCGAGGCTCGGCGGCGGGAGCAGGTCGAACGCCGGGTCCTGCGCCGAGCCCTTGGTCAGCACCATCGCGTAGAGGAACGGCGCGCTGGGCGAACCCTGGCGGCCGTTGATCAGCACCAGGGGCGTGCCCGTGATGCCGTAGCTCTCGGCCAGGGCAACGTCGCTGTCGAGCTTGCTCTGCGTGGCCGGATCGGCGATGCAGCGCTCGAGCTGCGCGCGTGGCACGTAGGGCGAGGCGAGCTCGTAGACCATCTCGGGCTGGAGCTGACGCTGGCGCTCGAACAGGACGCCGGCCAGCACGTCGGCCTCGGGCCGGCCCTCCATGCAGATGAGCGCCTTGGCTCCCAGGCAACGCTGCGGCAGGCCACGCATGCGCACGCTGCGGTTGCACTCGCCGTCGAGCGGGAACTGGCGCGGCTCGACGGAGAAACTGTCGGGCGGGAGCTGGGCGCGCAAGGTGGCGAGCGTCTCGTGCAGATCGGCGCAGTGCGAGCACAGCACGTCGGTGAACTCGGTGATGCGCACCGGAGCCGCGAGCTTGCCAAGCAATGCGCGCGCGGGCGGCACGCTGCGCGGCGGCTGGTTGCGGTACACGAACAGGGCGTTGCTGAGCGCTTGCTGTTGGTCGAGCGGCAGCGCCGCGATGAAGTCGGCGAGCTTGCCCGAACCGGGCGCCGTCGGACGTGCGGGAGCGTCGGTGGTCGCAGGGCCGGGCACCGCGGGCTGCGCCACGGACGGCGTGGCCACGGCAGCGGACGATGGTTGGCCCGCGGCTGCCGCCACGGCGGCACGGCCGGCGTCGTCGCCCTTGCGCGGCGTGCGCTGTCCCGGATAGACGAGCAACAGGTAGGCGCCGAGCGTGAGCCCCAGCGCGGCGGCGGCGGCGCGCCCGAGATCGGGCCAACCCGTCGCGCGCAGGTTCCAAAGGGCCATGAAGGCGTAGCCCAGGACCAGCAGATACGTGCCGACGCAGCCCAGACACAGCGCTCGTTCGGACACGCTGGCGGCGATCATCACGACGACCGTGACGAGACCGGCGGCCGCCGTCAGACGCGTGGCCGAGAGCAGCTCGGGGGCCGGGCGACCCTGGTTCTGGCGCGTGCGGGCCAGCAGCGGCAGCAGCAGCGCGACGACGCCCCAGGCCAGGCCCCAGCCAGCGATCGGCACGCCCGTGAAAGCGTGCACGGCCGACGCCAGCGGCCCGTCCCACACGGCGGCGCAGTCGAGCGCGCCGCCCACCGCGCAGAAGGGCGTGCCGCCCGAGCGCAGGCTGACGAGCTCCCACCACAGGAACAGCGCCCAGAGCGCGGCGGCTGCGCCCAGGGCGACGAGAACGAGCAGGGCGCGCGACGAGGTGGCGCTTGCGGCGGCGGGCGCGGCTTGGGTCTGGGTCGAACGCTGGGTCATGCTGGTTCCTCTGCGAGTCGCAACGTGAAGCGTCGATTGTGGCCGAGTCGCGGGCGCGCGTCGAGCGCGCGGCCCGTCACTGGCGGCGCAGCACGAGACGCAGGCCTGTGGCGCCCACTCGCACGCCGTCTTCGATCGCGCTGGCGTCGCCCGGGTCGCGCGTCATGGCGTTGCCGTCGCCGTCCAGACGCGCCTCGATACGCGCGGGATCGGGCAACGGCTCGCCCGCCATCGAGTCCTGATCGGAGAGTTCGAAGCGCAACGGAAAGCCGGTCGCGCTCAGGCGCTTGACCGCCGCGGGCGGCCCGCGCTGCACGCGCGCCTCGCGCACGGTGATGAAGAGCGTGGCCCCTGACGGCACCTGACCCGCCAGCGCAGGGTCGAGCTCGATCACGCCGGCCAGGCGCCGGCTGGCGTCGGCCACGGGCGCGGACTCGGTCCCTTCCTTGGCCACCTGCGCGCCAACAGGGGATGCGCTGGCCTGGGCGTGCGCGTCGCCTTCCTCGGCCGCTTGACGCGCCACGCCCGACCGGATCTGCTCGAACACGGCGGTCAGCGGACCGCGCTGTTTCGGGAAGCGTCGCAGCGCGTCGGCCATGACCTTGTCGGATTCGGCGTCGCGTCCCAGCCTGCGGTAGACGAGCGCCAGGTGCACGTAGCCTTCGAGCAGGTCCGGACGTGACGCGAGGGCCTGCTTCAACATCTGCTCGGCCTGTTCGGCCTGGCCCATGGCGACGCGCACGAGGGCTTGGTAGGCGAGGGCGCGCGGTTCGCCCGGTTGGCGCTCCAGGACGTACTGCGTCTCGTTCCACACGCCCATCATGTCTTGCCGACCGAGCAGCACCTGCGCCAGGCCGATGCGCGCGTCGAAATCGTCGGGATTCTTCTGGAGCGCGGCGCGCAGGCCCTGTTCCTCGGCGCTCTGTGGCGCCTCGGGCGCATCGCTGGCTGGAGCCGCGCCGCTGGGACCGGGCACGTCGCCCGTCACCTGGCCGCTCTCGGCCCGCGGCTTGGCGCTCTGGTTCACGAAGAAC
>WBZQ01000815.1_pt1 | contig 23119 bp, 27 predicted proteins | sample 5204251 | NCBI WGS metagenome assembly WBZQ01 (sample SAMN12412402, study PRJNA552823) | activated sludge metagenome | isolation source: activated sludge from nitrification reactor of wastewater treatment plant... | place: USA: Virginia | collected 2017-09
GGCGCTCGCGCCGCTGGTATTCAATCAGCGCGACCAACGTTTCGCGTCGACGGAAATCCGGCCAGAGAGTCGGGGTGAAGTAGAGTTCCGTATAGGCCAGTTGCCATAACAGAAAGTTGCTGATTCGGGTCTCCCCGCTGGTACGAATCAAGAGATCAGGATCGGGGAGATCGTGGGTATAGAGCGCTTGTTGCAAGACCCGTTCATCGATATGGTCGATCGAGAGCCGGCCTGCTTGCACGGCCCGTGCGAGCTCCTTGGCTGCATCGACCAGCTCCGCCCGTCCGCCGTAGCTGAGGGCGACGTTGAGGATGAGCTTATCCAGGTGTGCGGTGTCCTGTTCGGTCGTGCGGACCCACTGCAGCGCCGACGCGGGAAGCTCCGTGACGCGGCCGATCGTCTGAAAGCGTACGCCTTTTTCAACGAGGCTGGATCGCTCGGTCGACAAATAATGTTCCAATAACCCCATGAGGGCCGTGATTTCCTGGGCCGGCCGGTTCCAATTTTCCTGCGAAAACGCATAGATGGTCAGGACTTTGATGCCGAGGTCGAGCGAGAGTGAAATCAGCTCCCGCACCGACTTAATGCCTTCTTGATGGCCGGCAATGCGCGGGAGTCCGCGGAGCTCTGCCCATCGGCCATTGCCATCCATAATCACGGCCAGATGTTTGGGCAGCAAGTCGGGGTCGAGTTGCGAGAGCAGGTCAGCGTCGGGTGGTGGCTCGATTTCGCGGGACTGGGGATCGTTCATGGAGCGGCGTGGGCACCTGTTTCTGAAGCAAGGTTCGTCTGCAACGGAAGCCCGAATCTCGTACGCCGAGTCTAGCGGTGGGGTCATGGAAAGTCAAACAATATTTCCCGATTTCGCTGTATTTGCAGATGGTTCGAACGTGTTCGCATTGCGCCGCCAGAAATGAGTACGTTATACTCATGCACTGTACGAGAGGAGAATTTCCATGGCCAAGGACGAGTCCGGGGCGTTGGCGCGTTTCGGGGTCACTGATCGAGACATCGAGCAGGCGTTGGGGCGGGTGAAGGTCTCTAACGTCGACTACGCCGACCTCTATTTTGAATATTGTCAGTCCGAATCGGTCTCCATGGAAGAGGGGATCGTGAAGCGGGCGACGAAGAGCATTGGCCAGGGTGTCGGGGTGCGGGCGACGGCCGGTGAGAAGACCGGATTCGCCTATTCCGACGAGCTGACCTCCAAAGACTTGAACATCGCGGCTGATACAGCACGATATATCGCCAATTCTGCTCAAGGCACCGCTCCCGTCCCGGTCACGCACCGACCGGCCCTCGCGCGTAATCTCTATCCTCATGATCGCGCGCAGGTGGAAGTGGCAACCCGGGATCGAGTCACACTCCTGAATGCCATCGACGCAGAGGCCAGACGTTACGATCCGCGGATCAAGAACGTCATGGCGGCGTACAATACCGAATACAAGGTCATGCTGGTTGCGACGTCCGACGGCTTGATGGTCGGCGATATTCAACCCCTGTCCCGGCTGCAGGTGACCTGCATTGCCGAAGAAAACGGCAACCGTCAGGTGGGCACGTTCGGCGGTGGGGGACGGATCGGCTTAGAGTATTTTCAGAACGACCAGCGGTACCTTCAATTTGCCCGGGAGGCAGCCCGGGAGGCGATTTTGAATCTGAGTGCGGTCGATGCGCCGGCCGGGGTGATGCCCGTCGTTTTGGGCGGAGGCTGGCCTGGAATTCTCCTGCATGAAGCGATCGGCCACGGACTGGAAGCGGACTTTAATCGCAAGAAGACGTCGGCATTTTCCAATCTTGTGGGGAAACGCGTGGCGTCCGACGTCTGCACGATTGTGGACGACGGCACCCTGCCATTCCGTCGCGGCTCGCTGAACGTAGACGACGAGGGGACACCAACCACGCGCACGGTGCTGATCGAGCGGGGGATTCTGCGGGGCTACATTACCGATAAGTTGAATGCGCGGCTCATGGGCATTCCCCTGACGGGCAACGGCCGTCGGGAGAGTTATCAGAGTGTCGTGTTGCCTCGCATGACCAACACCTTCATGCTGGCGGGCGAATCCGACCCGCAAGACATCATCAAGTCGGTGAAAAAGGGGTTGTACGCTGTCTCCTTCGGCGGCGGGCAGGTCGACATCACCAACGGCAAGTTCGTATTCTCGGCCAGCGAGGCCTACCTCATTGAAGACGGGAAGATCACCCAGCCGGTGAAGGGCGCCACCTTGATCGGCAGCGGCCCGGACATTCTGACGAAGGTCTCCATGGTAGGCCATGACTTGAAGCTTGACGAAGGCATCGGCACCTGTGGGAAAGAGGGGCAGTCGGTGCCGGTCGGCGTCGGCTTGCCGACCATCCGGATCGATGAAATCACCGTGGGTGGAACGAAAGTATGACCATGACACGTGAAATCGCAGCGCCAGATTATACGAATGTCGCTCAGGACTTACTGTCACGCGCTAAACAGCACGGAGCAACAGCCGCAGACGTCATGGTCGCCGACGGGGAAACTCTTTCGGTGCAAGTCCGAATGGGCGCCGTCGATCGTCTGACGAAGGCGCGTGAGAAGCGGCTGGGGTTGCGGGTCTTTTTCGGCCATCGCTCCGCGAGTGCGTCAACCTCAGATTTCTCTCGCGATTCCCTTGAGCGATTTGTGGGGGAAACCTGTGCTCTGGCCAAGGCCGTCGTTGAGGACCCCGTGTCCGGATTGCCCGAGCCCGGGCACTATGCCACTGACTGTCCGGATCTGACGATCTTCGACGCCACGAAACTTCAAACCGATCAGCAGATCGATCTCGCACTCCGTGCTGAACGCGCGGCATTTGCCGCCGACCCCCGCATTACCAACTCGGAAGGGGGCGAATGCGATTCCTCCTCCGGGCGCATCATCCTGGCGAATAGCCATGGATTTTTCGGTCAGTATGCCAACAGTAGTTTTTCGCTGTCGGTCTCGCCCATTGCGTCTAATGACGCCGGCATGCAGCGGGATTATTGGTACGGAGTCAATCGCTGCTTCTCGAAGCTGGAGAGTCCGGAAGCCATTGGACAGGAAGCTACGAGGCGGACCGTCAGAAAATTGGGGGCGCGCAAGGTGCCGACCGGGCGAATGCCAGTGATTTTCGATCCCGAGGTTGCAGGGAGTTTGCTCAGCCATCTCTGCAGCGCGCTGTCGGGGTATGCCCTCTATAAAGGTGCCTCCTTTCTCATCGGTCAGCTGGGGCAGCAAATTGCTCCGGAGTTTGTCACGATCTACGATGATGGGCGGATGCCTGGTGGGCTTGGCACAAGGCCGTTCGACGGCGAGGGGCTACCGACGCGGAAGCAGGCGATGGTGGAACGCGGCCGTTTGACCAGCTATTTGTTAGATACGTATTCGGGGAAAAAGCTCGGATTACCTTCCACGGGCAATGCGTCGCGCAGCATCGGCGAAAGTCCTTCCGCCGGACCAACCAATTTTTATATGGTGCCGGGGACTACGGGGCCGAAGGAGATTCTCGCCACGGTCAAACAGGGGCTTTATGTGACCGACCTGATTGGATTCGGTATCAATATGGTGACCGGCGACTACTCCCGTGGCGCGAGTGGATTCTGGATCGAAAACGGGGAGTTGGCCTATCCCGTCGAAGAGATCACCATCGCTGGTAACCTCAAGCAGATGTATGCCACCATTGAAACCATCGGGTCCGATCTGGTGTTCCGCGGGCGGATTGCGAGCCCGACGGTCAAGATTGCGGAAATGATGGTGGCGGGGAACTAAATCGGTTGGAAGGCCGACTGCGGAGCTTGGGCCCCTGCTCGAGGAACTCCGCGCCCGGCAATCAGCAATCATCAGCACACAATAAGGATACACACTATGGCGTTGGATGCTGAACTCGGACAGAGCATGTTGCAGTTGATCACCTCGCGGTACGACGATCGACATTGGCGAAAGAAAATCGAAAAGACGCTCAGTTTGCCGCAGAGCGGCGTCGGCGATGAACGGCAGCAGCAGATTTTTTTGTACTTGAAGCTGAATCTCAAGGCATACAAGTCGAGGCGGGCGGACCCGGACTCCTGGATCCTCGGCGGGTACGCCACGAAGGAAGTGATTGATCGGGCCAAGTTCCAGCCGCATCTCGTCGGGCAGGGGATTACGGCCCAGCAGGTTGAGTTCCTTGGAACCGACCCAGGTCCTGACGTCAATGAGGCCTGGTGGGAAGAGATGCTGGTGCAATGGTTCGGCGCACCAGAAGACGAGGAATCATTGGACCAGACGGCTGAAGGGACGACCTCCGAAGCCGACACGGAGAGCAGCTCCGCCCGCAGCTAGCCTCGCGTCACGCCGCCGTCCGCTTCTCCTCTCGTGGCGAGGCGGGCGGCTCCTCATCACTCCACTTACGATCCGAACAGATCCATCTGTTGCGCGGCGGGGGCAAGACGCTCGACCTGCACGGTACGAGCGGCATTGGATGATGCCGCCACTTCAGGCTCAGCAGCCTTGCTGTGCCGGTCGAGAAACTCCTTCAGTTTCTGAAAATCTTCGCGCAGGGGTGGCAGCATGGCTGCCTGGTGCAATGCTGCCGCGGGGTGCAGCAAGGGAAAGAGCGCGAACTCTTTCAGGTAAAACACTTGTCCCCGTACTCGCGTGATGCCGACTTTGCGTTCCAGTAACGTCTGTGTGGCCCAGTTGCCAAGGGAGCACACGATTTTCGGGCGGATAAGCGCAATCTGTTTCAGGAGAAACGGTTTGCAGGTGTCGACTTCCTGTGGTTCGGGGTCCCGATTGTTGGGTGGGCGACACTTGATCACATTCGCGATATAAATATCCGCGCGGGACAATCCTGCCGACTGGAGCAATTCATTGAGCAACTGGCCGGCTGCGCCGACAAACGGCTCCCCCTTCTGATCTTCGTGATATCCCGGCGCTTCTCCGACGAACATCACCGAGGCCTGCGGGTTGCCGACGCCAAACACCACTTGCCGTCGTCCGAGCTTGGCGAGAGGGCAGCGCTGGCAATCGTGCAGGGAGTCGGCAAGTTCTTGCAGCGCGACCTGAGGTGAGGACATCGGTGACAGATCCGGGTGGATGCCGAATCTTAGTCGTGGGCTCCCGCCTTGTCAACGAGAGGATGGACGGTGGCGGCGATTACGCCTGTGAAGCTGGTGGCGCGGCAGCCAGCGCGAGTGCACAACGCTGGCCGCTGAGAATGGCCGATTCATAATTGGCGGGCCATCCCGTATCGGTCCATGCACCGGCAACCAAAAAATTGGTGAACGGGCTGGTTGAGAGCGGACGAAATTGTTGTGCGCCGGGCCTGGCGGCCAGCATGGCTGATGGCAGGCGAAGGATCTCGGCGTCCAGAACATGGGGAGCTCCCGCCTCGGCCGGGAATGTGGCCGCCATCTCCTCCTGTGCGCGCCGGATCAGGTCTTCCTGATCATGCGGCAGGAGATCTGCTTCTCCGACCGCGACAGCCCAGATTACCGAGGCGTGATTGGGGCGTGTCTCGTCGGCGTGCCGGATCATCCAATGAAAGGTTTTTCCTTCCAGCAGAATGAGCTGGGTCTGTGCCGTTGGCCGGTCAAGATGGAGCCGAACCACCAACATCGAAGATTCGCTGAGATGGCTCAGTTGTTGGAAATACGCATAGTGGGTCACGATCCGTTCCGGCAGCAGCGGAGTCAGCCGGTTGTGGGGCAGTGCGGAGATGAACCAGTCGGCGGTGAGCCTGCTGCGATCGCGTAATTCGACACTCGTGACGCGGTGGTGGGTAAAGTGCAGCTGTGTCACGGTTGCATTGAACCGGATCGAGACGCCCAGGGTCTGGAGGCGTGCCCGAAGCGGCTCGAGCAGGAACGTGTCGATCCCACGTGGAGGCACGATCAGCTTGGTCGCGCGGGCACCGGTCAGGAAGCATCGCCGTAAGGTGCGCATGAACAGGCCTGCGGACACCATCGGCAGCGCGGCTCCCAACAACAACCGGGCGAGGCTGTTCCAGACGCCGTGGCGAGCCTGCTGCGACTGGCCGATGCTGGTCAGCCATTCGTCGGCGGCTCGCGAGTCGAGGTCGTTCGGCAACGGGGGATCCTGCTCCCAGGTCCGTTCGAGGAACGATAGCAGGTGCCAGCGATCACGCATGGAGAGACCCTGGAAGAGGGTTGTGCCGAGCAACGTGTTGAGCGGGCTGGGCAGGGGAAGGTGAAGAAACTGGACGCGTGCTCCGGTGGCTTGCAGGAATTCGAGTGGCGTGTGTCGAATCTGTCGAGCGGCGGGTTCGTTGCCGAGTGTCTTGAGGAGGGACCAGGTGGCGCTGTGGGCTTCGAGGAGAATGGGGGGCGGGGAGCGGCGGAGGCGTCCTCCCACCTCGTCGGCCTGTTCGAGCACGGTCACGGAGTGGCCGTCGGTCGCAAGATGCAGGGCCGCGGTGAGACCGGCGAGTCCCCCGCCGAGAATGAGCACCTGACAGGTCATGGAGTGGACGCGGGCAAGCGTGAACGCAGCCAGACGCCGGCGGCCACCGCCAAGCGATGGCTGGAGGACAAGGTGACGCGATCGCCCAGCACACGAAATCCGGACTCCTCGATCCGATGCAGGATCCGGCTATACACGCCGCGCATGATCTCGGCGACGGTCAGGGCCCGGCGCTCGTCCCGCGGCAACGAGTCGAGTGCCCGTGCGGCTTTGGCGTAGAATTCCTTCGCCCGCTCGACTTCGAACTTCATGAGTTCCGTGAATTCGGGTTTGTACCGCCGGTGAAACAGGTCGTCTTCGCGGTAGCCGAAGCGCGCCAGATCCTCCTGGGGCAGATAGACGCGTCCGCATTCGGCGTCGTTCCCCAGATCACGCAGAATGTTCGTCAATTGAAAGGCCATCCCGAGATTGACCGCATAGTCCTGTGCTCGAGGGGAGGTGGTCCCGAACACATGGAGACAGATCAGCCCCACGACAGAGGCGACCCGGTAACAGTAGAGCGACAATTGATCGAACGTGGCGTACCGCTTGGTCGTGAGGTCCATCTCCACGCCTTTAATCAGCTCTTCAAAGTACGCCTGAGGGATGGAGAGGTCTCGAACGTGCCGGGCGAGGCTGATGGTCACGGGAAAAGTCGGCGTGCCGTCGTACGTCGCAGCCAGTTCCCGTCGCCAGCGCGCCAACTCTTCCTGAGGATGGCTGCCCGGAGGCGGCTCGTCGACCGCGTTATCCACCTCTTTGCAGAAGGCGTAGACGGTGTACATGGCCTCGCGGCGGGCTTTCGGTAAAAACAGGAAGGAGTAGTAGAAATTACTCCCGCTTTTTTTAGTGAGTGTCGTGCAATAGGCTTGAGCTTGAGTCGGTGTCATCATCATGTCATCGGGGTGGACGTCTGAGGCGTTGTGAGTCGTTCGACGGTAGCTGGGAGCCGGTGGCCATAACAGGACGGGTGAAGGATGGCGGCCAGTTGTTCCACGCCGTCGATCAGTCTTGGGCCCGGGCGACTGAAATAGGAGAGGGCGTCGACCAGGTAGACCTCCCCTCGTTGCACGGCCGGCAGAGACTTCCAGGCTGGATGTCCCGTCACTGCGGCCAACTCAGTCTTGGTGCGTGCCACCGTGAAGCCACAGGGCATCAGGATGATTACATCCGGCGCGCTGGCCACGAGCGCGTCCCAGGCAACTTTCCGAGAAGGGGTTCCCGCAGCAGCCAGTGCATCTGTGCCGCCAGCGGCCTCCACCATGTCAGGCACCCAGTGCCCGGCGCTGTAGAGCGGGGAAAGCCATTCGAGACAGGCCACTCTCACGTCTCGTGAATCCCTATGCACTGTTGTTCGCACTGCCTCGAGTCTCTGGCGTAAGGCGGCGGTGAGTTGTCGTCCAGCCTCGTTCCGTTCCATCGCCTCACCGAGCGTTTCGATATCGCGCAAGATATCGTGCAGCCGATGTGGATTGAGGGTGACCAGGCGTGGCGTCGGTGACAGTGCGTGCAGGACCCGGGTGACCTGCGTGGGTGTGATGGCACAGACATCACAGAGATCCTGGATGATGAGGAGGTCCGGTCGAGCGGCCAGAAGGCGTGACTCATCCAATTCATAGAGACTCGTACCGGTTGAGAGCAGTGCGCCGACCTGCGCATCGATCTGCGCGCTCGAGAGGGTCTGACTGTCGACGCGTCCTCGCACCATCACGGGAACGTGGGACAGGCTGTCGGGGATGTCGCATTCATGGCTGAGACCGACGAGGTGGTCTTCGAGTCCCAGCGCCGCCACGACTTCGGTGGCTCCCGGTACGAGTGAGCAGATATTCATGACCGGCCCTGGGCTGGTCCCCACAGCCGTGCCTGGAGGTCAGAGAGTTGCGTATCGGCAAGGGAATGGGTAATCGCGTCGGCCTCACCGAGGTCCTGGATGGTGTGGGTGTTAGCGACGGCCAGCACCTTCATGCCTGCCGCCCGTGCGGCTCTGATGCCGGGCAAGGAATCTTCGATCACCAGGCAGTCCCGCGGAGTGAGCGCCAGCTGAGCCGGCTGCCGATTCAATCCGGCCATCGCGTGGAGAAAGGGCTCAGGCGCGGGTTTGCCTCGTGTGACATCCTCGGCGCTGGTGATATGGCAAAATGCTTTCCTGAGGCCGGCTTCCTCCAAAATCACTTCGATCTCGTTCCGTAACGCTCCGGAGGCGATGGCGAGCGGCACGCGCGCCGCCGCCTCCTGGACGAGTTCGCGCACCCCGGGGAAGATGGCGAGGTGATCCTTAATGGCGGCCAGGTAGGCGTGCGCCTTGCGGTCCATCAATTCCACGACGAGCGAGGGGTTGGCCTCACGGCGATGGGCGCGCAAGGCTGCCAGAAAGCAGCCGCGATCATCGAACCCGAGATAGTCTGCATAATACTCTGCTTCTGTCAGCGTGATGTCGATGTCTGCCAAGACCCGCTGCAGGGCGGCGAAGTGGAGCGGTTCCGTATCGGCAATCACTCCGTCGAAATCAAAAATAATGGCGCGCAATTCGTTCATGGTGTGTGCAGATGCATCCTTGTGTGGAGAGCCCCGCGGGCCGGTGGTGCAGGCGCGGCATTATAGCAAGGGTGAACCGGCAAAAAAAGACAACGGCCCGTTCCGAGGAGGAACGGGCCGTTGCACGGGAGGCGCAGGAGCAGGAGGACGTCAGCGTTTCAGCTTCAAATGGCGCTCGGAGATCCAGCCCTTTTTGCCATCCTGGGTTCGTACGGAATAGACCCACCCGCTTTTCTGATAATCGCCGTCCAGGATTGTCAGTGTGGCGCCGGTCGGGACCGTCGTGCTGGTCTTGCTGCCGACAGCATCGATGAACAACGGCATGGGAGCCTTGGGCCGGGTGGCATCAGCAACCACCGTCACACGTTGGCTCTCGGCGAATGCGGGACCGGCCACGCGGACAGCCGCAGGGGCTGGCTTGACGACCGGTGCGGGAACGGGAGCGGCGGCTGCAGGCGCTGGCTTCGCCGCCGGCATGTCCACCGGTGCCGCGGGTGTGCTGTCAACCACTGTGGGCGGGGCGACAGCCGGAGTCGCGGCCGTGGGTGGTGCCGGTGCGGCAGCCGGTTTCGGCACCGACGGTGCAGGGCGTTGAGCGACCGGCGGCGCTGTCTCCGCACCACCGTCCAGATACGGCTGGATCAGTTGCATTGCTGCATCGGGATCCATCGCCACGTATCCGATGCCCCCGACGAGCAGGAGCAGCAGGATCCAGAGAAACGGACCTTTCTTCGACCGCTTCGGTGCGTTCATGGGCGGGGCCGGCGGCGGGGCCGCTTCGTCCAAGTCTTCTTCGGTAAATTCCAGGTCAGGCTCGGGCTGACTCGCGAACAGGAGACGCCAGTTTGTCCACTCACTGCCGATCGCGGGAATGCCCATAGATGACACCATCGGAGGACCTCCTCATTCGGAACCAACGCTGTCTAATTGTAGGTACTTATCACCGGTTCCAGGGCCTGTCAATTTTGTTCGAAAAAACGACAGTATGCGAATATCGCGCGTTCCAGGTTCAGGAGGGGATCCTCCCTGCGCGGCGGGCAGAACGCGAACCGGGCGGCGTCATGCCGCATCGAAAACCAGGACATGGATGAGTCCCCTCCGGGGTGCGAGGGCTTGCAACTTTGAACAGTGCCGTTGCAGAATCGCGCACCACCTGAATGTTAGGGAACGATGAAGTCCTATCGCGAGGAACTCTGGTTTGAAACGAACACCAGACGGGCCTATCTGAACATTACCCCGCAGGTTGAGGCGGCCGTGCGGAAGAGCGGCGTGCGTGAGGGGCTGGTGCTGGTCAATGCCATGCACATTACCGCCAGCGTCTATATCAACGACGACGAACGGGGGTTGCTCCAGGACTACGATGCCTTTCTCGAGCGGCTTGCGCCGCATGAGGCGACGTATCGCCACAACGAAACCGGCGAAGACAATGGCGACGCGCACATCAAACGACAACTGATGGGGCGGGAAGTGCTGGTGGCGATTACGGATGGAAAGTTGGATTTTGGGCCCTGGGAACAAATCTTTTATGGCGAGTTTGACGGGCGGCGGCGTAAGCGTGTGTTGGTGAAAGTGATTGGAGAGTAAGCCCTCGGAAACGCACGGGATGGGGCATCGATTCCGACGCCACGAAGAACCGCATTCACGCTTGCCACGTTCCGGAAAGTTTGGCAACATGGACAACAGGATGACCGCATATTTAGCATCGCGACGTCGCATCGACCTGGGAGGCCAGCCATGTTGAGTTGGTCACGACCGGATCCGCTGACGCGAGATTTGATTCACCTCATTAATGCCCGTCGCCACGACCATGGGGATACCGATGCGGCGATTGATACGCTGCAGGCGTTCATCGAGCAGGGACGTGAACAGGATCTGCTGACGGTCCTGGCCGCGCTCGATGAGGAGATGGCGGAATGGATGTTCGACCTGGTGGCGGAAGCCTCCTGCGCCGTCATCATGGACGGACCGGACGAAGACAAGGGCGCCTATGCGGTGATGGCGGCGTTGGAGTTGCCGCTGCAAGCGAATCTGGGCCAGCCGCTTGGCCTGAAGATCGATCCCGTGGCCACCGCCGATCTGCTGCACCGGCATTTGCAGATCCCGTCCGGAGTGGTGGTGCGCGTCGAACCCCGCCTCTTGACGGACGCCACGCTCGAAGGGTTGACCCTTCAGACCTTGAATGAACACCTTGTCAGCATCGCCGATTCTCAACGAACACAGGCCATCGCGTCGCGCTTGTATCCCCCGGTGGAAAATACGGCCTTCCTGTTCTTCCAGCTGATCGGGCTGCCTGACCCGGGATTGCCGGATGCTTTGGAGGAACCAGAGCGCCGTGCACTCCTCGAGGGCCTGGTGGCTCAATGTTCCGAGCTGGCCTTGGCCCCCGATACGCTGGAAGTGCCGGTCTACGCGTCCTATGCCTTGTTCGATGCCCAGAATGCCGTGCGATTGCATCGGTTGGCTGATGAAACGGCCGCGGTCTGGCGCGATCTCGATCCCATGGTGCGGGCACGCACCATTGTCCATCTGCACACGCAATGCGGGAACGGCGTCTATATGCCGGTATGGACCGACCTCTTTGATCCGGAACTGCCCGAGGATCATGGTCCTGTCTGGACGTCCCCCGACGTGTGGGTGTTCACGGCTGACCTTCCGATCGAATGGCCCGGCGAGATGTTGACGAATCGTTTGTTGGCTGAGGGCTGCACTCGATTCGAGAATCACATTGTAGAGGCGCCGGAAAACTGACCGGCGATCGGCTCGCGGCATCTGTCGCGAATACGGTTCTGCGTTGTGTGCGACGGTGACCGCCCAGCTGCTCCATCGGGCGTCCCGTTGATTCATCGGCACCGAATCTCTGTCACCGAGGGGTTCCTTGGCTGGCTCATCCCGAATCGGCGCCGTCATCCTGGTCACCGTGCTGAGTTGTGTCGTTCTGGGTGGTGTGTGGGGACTGGTCGTCCTGCTCCTGCCGCAAAGCGATGTCCTTCCTGACCCCGCGCCAGTCTCTGAGACGACTCCACCGGTGGCCTCTCCTTCATCCGACAGCGCTCCCGTCAAGACCGTGCCAGACGCACTTCCACCGCCGGCGGTGGTGCAGGCGGATGCGCCGGTCGTGGTGCAAGAGCCTCCTCGTCCGGCCCCAATGGAAAGTGGGTTCAGTCAGCAGGGCAGGGATGTCAAGTGTGACCTGGAAATCGCCGCGCTCTGTCCCGAGGAAGAGGGGGAGCGACATGCCTGTCTGCAGCGCAAGGCGGCACAACTATCCGCGCCCTGTCGACCCATGCTGCGGGAAAAGCTGGTCCGCATGAAGGAGAGCATGCAGCAACTGCGAGTTGCGTGCGAGGCGGACCGGCGGCAGTTTTGTCGGGATGTGCCTGCAGGCGGCGGGGGATTAGTCCAGTGTTTGGAGTCTCACGCCCAGTCCGTGTCGGACCAGTGCTTTCAACTTCTGCCGAAGCGGGGGCGCTTGCTCAATTGAGTCGATTCGCACAGGGAAGCGGCTGTGCGGACCTGTATTGCAGGTGAGGCAATCCTGTCGAGAGGCGAGATTGTTTGTTCGAGGCTCAGGCTGCGCTCGTGCTCTGGTCTCTTAACAGAAACCGCATCGTAATCCCCGCCACTTCCACGACATCCCCGTGACGTAATGTCTGTTCGCCTTGCGCCACTCGGCCGTTGATGAGAATACGCTTCCCGCTTTCCGTCTGACTCACGGCATACCCTTCGTTTCTGCGGCTGATCAGTGCGGCCGACTTCGGAGCCAACCACCCGGTGAGGGTGATGACGGCGTCATCCTGTGCGCCGACCAGCGACGTGTGCCTGGTCAAGTGATACTGTGCCTGCCCGGTTTTTCCGGAGAGAATTTCTACGATCCCGATTGTGGGATCTGGGGAGTGAACCGGCTTATCAGGTCGCTGTGGCGCGGCGAGGGGCTTCTCATCGGTCAGCGCGCCCTGGGAACCGGCCGACTGTGTCGCGGCTGTGTGGTCGACTCGGAACATCAGGCGGTGGGTACCAAGTTGGATAGTGTCCGCGTCACGCAACTGGTGGCGATCAATCTTCTGTCCGTTGACGAATGTGCCGCTGCTGCCTCGCAAGTTCTCAATGAATCGCACGTCCCGCACCGTGATGATTCGAGCGTGAGAGGCGGAGACGGCAGGGTCTTCTAAACAGAGATCGTTCCCCTGCATGCGACCGATGGTAAAGGGGCTGTGTGAAAGTTCACAGACTCTGGTGCCGCCTTGCGGCGGCCTCACGAGTAGTGTGGGGAGGGCATGGTGCTGGGGCATGGTGTTCCTTACTCTGAGTCCATAGTGGGGGCGGAAAACAGGCGGTCGTAGAGGCGATTCCACAGGCCTGGCTCCGGGTGCGTCACTTTCACGGCCACCACGGTCGTATTGTCGGCACCGCCGGCGTCATTGGCCAAGGCAATAAGGTGGTTGGAAACCGTCTGCGGATCTGGCGATTCCAGGACCACGCGGAGGATCTCGTCGGGAGAGACTCCGGTGGTCAATCCGTCGGAACAGAGGAGGAGGAGATCGCCGTGCAGGAGAGAGAACTCTCCCAGTTCCACATCCACCTGGGGCTGCACGCCGATGGCGCGGGTGAGCACATGTTTGTGTGCGGCGTGTGCGGCTTCGGCCTCGGTCAGCAGCCCGGAGCGCACCTGTTCTTGCACCAGGGAATGGTCTCGCGTGAGCACCTGAATGGTCTGGTCCCTGATGAGATAGAGGCGGCTGTCTCCGACATGGGCCACGGAGACCGTGGAGCCCACCAGCCAGGCCGCGACCACCGTCGTGCCCATGCCGGCATACGCCAGGTGCTGGGCGGCCTCCTGATAAACCCGGTGATTGGCTAGTCGCACGGCACTTGCCAGGCGGTTGGTCGCAACCGACCATTCAGGCCGTATCATGCCGATCAGGGGGAGCGTCGGGTCGGCAGTCAGTGCGGCAATATGTTGCGGAATCAGCGCCACGGTGCGGCTGCTGGCGACTTCTCCGGCCCGGTGTCCACCCATCCCGTCGCAGACAATGAACAAGCCGGCGGTGGGATCGGCATGAAAGCGGTCCTCATTGTGATGACGGGTGAGTCCGATGTCCGAGGCGGCTCCATGTGAGATGTGCCAGGCGTGCATGGGTGGGGTTATCTCGGCATGACCTGGAAGATATCCCGGAGGTCTTGCGCCATATCGCTGGCGTGGCGGTATCGGTTCGGAATCTCTTTCTGCAGGGCTCGATCCAGAATGCTCTGGACGCGTGTCGGCAGATCTTGGCGGTATTTCAGCAACGGCGCGTGTGGACCTTTGGTGATGCGCGTCACGAGTGCGGGCATGTTGTCGGCGTCGAAGGGTCGTTCTCCTGTCAATAATTCGAACAGCACGACTCCAAGCGAAAACACGTCGGATCGGCCGTCCACGTCTTTCCCGGTCGCCTGTTCCGGCGACATATAGCGCGGTGTGCCGACGATCAGGCTGGGCTGGGTTTTCGAGGCGGTGGCCAGCTTGGCAATGCCGAAGTCCATCACCTTCACGAGGCGCTGCTTCAGAATCATGATGTTCGGGGGCTTCACGTCCCGGTGAATGACACCTTGGCCATGCGCATAATCGAGCGCATCGGCGACGGCCGCCACGATTTGCAGAACCTGCTTGGATGGTAACAATGTTGATTTCTGGCAGTAGCAACTGAGCAAGGTGCCTTCCAGGTACTCCATAGCAATGTAGGCCAGGCCTTCCTGTTCGCCGGCATCATGCACGGTGACGATATTGGGATGGGAGAGCCGTCCGGTCGATTCCGCTTCCCGGAAGAACCGGTCCCGAAACTCCTTGAGTTCCTCCGGGCTGTCGATATCGTCCAAGCGCATGGTTTTGATGGCGACGAAGCGTTGGATCGTGGGGTCTTTTCCCAGATACACCACACCCATGGCGCCACGCCCCAATTCTTTGATGACCTGATAGCGTCCCAACGTCGCCGGTGCGCTTCCGCCGTTTCGCACGACGACCGTCGAGGCAGGGCGCCCTGGTGCGGGCACGGCGGTCTCGGCGGTGGCCGGTGGCTCGGGGGTCTGGGGCGCCGAGGTGACGTCCGGCTTCGTCTGGCGGCGGCTGGGGCGACGCGTGAAGGCCTGAGTCAAGGCATCGACATGGCGGACCCAGGCGAATGTGAGCCAAGTCGCCGCGCCGATGAGTCCGCTGGTGACCAACCAGGTGTAGAGGGGCTGTTTGGGCGGGCCCAACACCGGAATCCCGTGCGCCTCATACGCGCGAGATGCCAGCACCACCATCAGCAGCAGCGCGAAAGGAGATAGCATGGCGCGGACGAACGTTTGGCCCCTGCCGTTGTCGCGCAGGTCGTCTCTGGCTCGAGTGGCGACGCCCCAGACCATGAGCAGGCAGATGCCGTCGGCGATCAATTGCACGATCTGCGAGACGTTCATGCCTAGGGGGCGGATGAAGGTATGGCTAAACAGCGGGAGGGACGCCAGAAACGGTCCCACCAGGAACGCGAGGGCAATGACGATGAAATATGGGCCGATCCAGCCCCAGGATGTGGTCATGAGTTGGCGTGACGTGTCGTTGTGTCTCAGTGTAACGGAAGGTCCGGGGGTGTCAATGAAACGCAGGAATCATGCACTGATCCGGTCGAGGCGAGGCTCTGCCAGAGGTGCGGGGGCGGCGGGGGGCGAAGGGGCTAGGCGGCGGTCGCGGCTTTTCTCAGGGGGTCGAGTAGTTTGTGGGACACCTTCAACTGGCCACGCCCGATGCCGACTTCGATATCCGGTTTGGTGACGCCGTGAAAATCGCTTCCTCCGGTCACGAGCATGTCGCATTGCTTCGCCAAAGCCAGATACTCGGTCGTTTGGCTGAGGGTGTGGGTGCTGTAGTGAACTTCGATGCCTCCCAACCCGACGGCTTTGAGGTCGCGAACCAGCGTGCGTAGTCCGTCGGCGGATGTCCGAACCCAGGTCGGATGAGCGAGAACCGGGACGCCACCGGCCTCACGAATCCACCGTACCGCTTCGGCCGGTTCCGGCAATTCCCGGTCGACGAACGCCGGTCGGCCGTTGGCCAGGTAGCGATCGAAGGCTTCCTTCGCCGAGGTCACGAACTTTTTCTCCATCAGCAGGCGTGCGATGTGCGGGCGCCCCACGGACTCCGTGCCGGCCAGGGCCCGGACTTCCTCATACGTAATCGGGATCCCCAGTTCATTGAGGCGTTGGACGATCCGCGGATTACGCAAGTGACGGCTGTCGCGCAGCGTCTTTAGCCGTTGCGCCAGCCGCGCATCTCTCCAGTCCATAAAATAGCCGAGGATGTGGAGTTCGCTCTCGCCGAGGCGGGAACTGATTTCGACGCCTGGCACGACCTCGATGCCAAGCTCCTTGCCGATGGCTGTGGCCTCCGGAATGCCGTCGACGATGTCGTGGTCCGTGATGGCCAACGCTTCGACACCGGCCTGTTTCGCGAAGTCCATGACCTCGCGTGTCGAGAAGCTGCCGTCTGAATGGGTCGTGTGGAGATGCAGATCAATGCGGCTCATGATGATGTCTCCGGCCCTGCTTTCTGCGCGACGAGACGCGCGGTATAACTTGGTCCGCTGCCGTGGCCGCCCTCATGTTCGCCTTCGTCGTAGTGGAGCACCCGCAGAGGGGATGTGAGGCGAAGCAGTTCGTTCGGCGCCAGGCAAAATTCCCATCGGCGTGGATGGCGATGGCGGAAGTAATTGTCGATGGTAAACGTTTCATATAGGAGGATGCCGTTCGGCTTCAACGCCTCGATGAACGACGGAAACAGCGGGCGGTGCAAATAAAAGGAGACGATGATGGCATCATAACAAGCCTGCCCTAAGCTTGGCGCGTGGTCAGGGTCGGCCTCAAGATCGAGCACCCGCGTCCTGAGTCCGGTCAGATGGCGAGCCTGTGCTGTGGCGCTCAGTTCGGCCAGCGCCTCGACATCCCGGTCGATGGCCTCCACCTGCGATCCGTGAGAGAGCACATAGAGCGTGTTGCGGCCGCGCCCTGCGGCGACATCGAGAATGAGGCCCTTGGGAATATGGCTGAGTTGCTCGACGATGAACGTCGAGGGCATCGGGAGTGTCGATGGCGAGGTGGGGCGGGTCCGTTCGACACGAACGCCGACCGAGCCGGTCACCATGGCCAACGGCGCGCGGAGTTTGCGAATCCAGAGACGGAGATGCTCGATCGGAAATTCGGCGAACAACATGGAAATCAGTTGCTCGGCGAGGGTTTCCAGGAGCTGGCACGTGAGGCTGTTGCTGAGAGTGACCACGCGTTCCGCCACGCGTGCGTAATCGATGGTGTCGTTCAGGCAATCCGACAGGCCGGCCGGTTCCACCGCCGCGTCGAGTTCAAGATCGACCGCGAGGAGCTGGGGTTTCCGGCGTTCCTCCTCCGTCACGCCACAGCGGCCGTACAACTCCAGGCGTTCGATAATGATGCGCGCGGCCATGACGCATTGTCATGGATGGGCTTTTGGACTGTCAAGCTGAGTGGCGGCATCCTGAGCGCTGTGGTGCGGCGAGAGGGCAAGGCGCGAGGAACATCATGGTTGGCGCAACACCGAATGGGTGGTTGCGTGTGCAAAACGCGCGACAAGGCGTTTCGCGAGGCTGTTCGCCGACGACAGCAGGCGGCGCAACGACGCAGACAGGGTGGCGGGGTTCAGGTGTGCCGCGAGTTCCTGCCGCAGGCGCACGCCCACGATTTGCAGGAGTTCCACCATCTGGCCCATTGCCGGTTGCGAGGGATGTGCGAGCCGGAGTTGCTGCAGCTCCGAGCGGTAGAGTTTGCGCCGGCGCCAGGCGACGTGAATGGCGACCGCGGCGACGAATGTGAGCAACAGGGGATTCGGTGTCATCGAAAACAGCCATCGCCACCACTCGTACAAGGCCAGCAGCGCGAGGCAGAGCGGAAGCGACAAGGCATCACCCCAGGCACCCTGCAGGGCGCGGATTTGCTCATCGACGGATTGATGGGTCGAACGGCGAGGCGTCCACTGAAGCGGTGCGCGGCGGTTTTTGGAACTGAAGAATCGGGCGGGGCGGAACATGTCGGCTACCTCCTGTTGAGAACAACATGCCTGTCAGGAGGCATTGTAGGACAGGAGTGCTGTACGCGATAGCAAAGATGGAATTTCTGCAGGTCAGGACTCAGTAGTTTTGCCTGGTGGCGTGGCGCACCAAGCCGGCGGCGGGAAGAGCGTCCGGGGCAAGTCGCCCAACCGTCGGGGCAACGTCTCAGCGCAATCGGTGCAGGACGCCTTCGGCGACGACGGAGTTGGGATCGCCGCCTACGAGCATGTCCTTGTCGCCGAAGTGGCTGGCCGTGCGCGTAGTGATTCGCAGCTTCAGGCCATCAGGCACGAGCGTGTATTCGAAGAGGGCCGCTTCCTGCCGTTGGTCCAGATATCCCTGGCGCGCCCGCTCGAAGGACCCGACAATGCCCACCGACAACCGGCCCGATCCTTGCTCGACCGTCTTCACCGTCATCCGCTGCACGCCGCCTCCCGGCGGGACGTATTCGAGCTGTTGGCCGACCTGGGACAATTCAATCTGCCGCGTCAAACCCTGATTGTTCGTATAGGAATACAGTGGGAATCCCTTGGGGCTGAAGTCGATCTGCACCTCGGCACGGCTGCCATCGGCGCTGGCCAGTTGGCCTTTCCAGGTACCCGACAGATCCGCCGCAGAGAGCAGGCCGGAGACCGTTACCACGGACACCAGCATCGTGGCGAGCGTCATGAGATATTTGCCGGCCATGGCTCTGCCCTCCTCGGTGATGCGGACATGGAATGTCGCAGCCAGCCTCAGACGCTGAACGGCTGCTGCCGGAGAAACTTGGCGACGGCTCCCAGGGTGAACAGATTCGGTGTCTGGCTGGAGGGGAGTCCGGCTTTGACCGCCGCATGGAACTTGGCATAGTTCCCGAGGTACTTCCCGTGATTCCAGACTTTCAGGACCTGTTCAGTGAAGGCCCCGTTGTGGTCGCCGTCCATAGAGGTCTGGTTATCCTGGCAACCCGAGATCAGGATCACGGAGGCGTTGAAGTTCTTGGCGATGGCGGTCAGGCGCGGGCTCACCGCCAGTTGCGCCAGCACGCTGTCCGGGTCCACGGCGGCCGCCTTGCCCGCGGCCTTCGCCACGTCGCGTTGGAGCCGATCGTAGAACTGCTGGTGTTCACGGTAGGTGCGGATCGCGACGGCTGGCGGCATCATTTTCGATCGACCGGTCGAGGCGGTCCCATCGGTGGGGCGCGGGACGGCGCGCGTGACGGTTCCGCTATGACAGCTGTCGGACAAGACGAGAATGCGCACGCCCGCCGCGAAGCGGCCCAATTCGGCATACAACTCATCGTCGATCACCTGTCCGTCGTACAGGCACCAGGTTTCATCTTGCTTATCGTCTTCCTCACCGGTGACATCGGGCACCTGTCCGCCGTGGCCGGAATACGTGAGAAAAAAGATGTCGCCTTTCTTCAGCTGCTTGGCGGCGCTTCGCATCGCGGCCAGCATTTTCGCGCGCGTGCCTTGCTTGGTCAGCAGCACCGTGGGCTTCATGCCCTGAGACTTGGCGATGGCGGCCATGTCCTTGGCGTCGAACTCGCAGGCGGTGAGATCGCCGCTCCACCCGCCGTAGGCAGAGGGGCTGACGGCATTGAGGCCGAGGTGCAGCGACAGCGCTTTGGGTTTGCTGCTGGATGATGACGTGGTGTTGGCCATACGTACCTCCTTGGGCGGCTGGCTCGAGTCTATGAACGAGTGCAAATGACGAAGGGAATGATGGCGGTACGGTAATCGTTACGACGACATCTGTCAACGGAGCCCTGTGGCTAATACTGGGATTTTGCGCGTCGGCAGGCGCCTGCGGTTAGCCTGGTGACGTAAGGAGCCGCAACTTGTTACGCGTCCGCCTCCTCGATGGCCTCGATCGAGTCTTTGAGCGCGGCCACGAAGGCCTCCGGCGCAGCGAGGGCCTGTTCGGTCAGTTGAAACTCCGACACCAGCACCCCATCTTTATCCACCACAATCAATCGATAGCCTTGTTTCACGGCGATGCCTTTCTCGTAGATGTTGGTTTCGGGCCTGCCTGCCCTTGACTGTGCGCCATGGTCTCAGGCTACTGTACATGACGCAAGCTGTCGTACGCTTGTCTTATCGGGCTGGCTGCTGGTGCATCTGTGTGGTCGGCCATGTCTGGTATGATGGTGGACGGATCAATTGCCTCGATCGACAAGAGAAAGGATACATCGCGTGAATATCACGAAACTTATGGCCGCATGTGTCGTGTTCGCCCTGGTCGGTGTGCCGACTTTGTCCTTTGCCAAAGCGCGCGGGGGCTCAGGGGGAGGAGGGTTCTCCAGCGGGTCGCGTGGCGGCAGTTCGTCGGGGAGCATGGGCAGTCGCGGGTCCCGGACCTATCAGGACAACGGGGCCAAGCCGATTGAACAGTCGACGACAGCGAGACCGTCTACCACTCCACCGCCCTCGATGGCCGGTAATCCTTCGACGGCATCCAGGCCGGCGCCTGCGGCGCAGCCGTCGTGGTTTCAACGGAATCCGCTGCTGGCCGGCATCGCCGGTGGCCTTGCCGGAACGTGGTTGGGGCATATGATTTTTGGCGCGACCGACACGAGCGCCCGCACGACGGAAGGTGGTGAGGGTGAGCAGGCCGCGGGCGGGGCAGGCTCGAGTGGCATGTTGCTGTTGCTGATGGTGATGGGGGGCGGTGCCCTCTGGTGGTATATGCGCTCACGGCGTACGCCGGCGCCGAATTTTTCCGGGCTCTCGCGCACCAGTGTGGCGAGCGGCTCGCTGCTGGCGGAGTCGACTCGTTCGGGATTCGGGACGGCGACCGTGGACGAGGAGATTACTTCGACGGACAAGGCGGCGTTTCAGCAGGCACTGACCGATATTCAAACCGCCTGGAGTCGACAGGATCTGGCTGGGCTTCGCCGGTTGGTGACGCCGGAAATGTTGGAGTACTTCAGCACCGGCCTGGCCGAACAGGCCAGCGAGGGTGTCGCCAATCGCGTGGAAGATGTCGAGCTGGGGCGAGCCGAGGTGCTGGAAGCCTGGAGCGAAGGCGCGACGCGTTATGCCACCGTGAGCTTGAACTGGACGGCCCGCGACTATACGGTCTCGCTCGCGAAGCAACCGGGTGAACCGGGGTACGTCGTTGAGGGAAGCGCCGAACAGCCGAGCAAGACGACGGAGGTGTGGACGTTCATGCGATTCGGGAGCGGGACGTGGCTGCTGTCCGCCATTCAGCAGCCGGCGTAACGGGATGGTGAACAAGTCCGCCGGCGTTGTGCTCGCATTGGTGAGAGGCTCAACGCACCGCACGCGTTCACGAACCTGAGAGGACCTCTCGTCCGTCACGGCGGGATCACGCAGGGTCAGACGGGGGCAGTCACATGGTTGGCTGCCCCCGTCGTGTTTTCCAGATGTGCAATCTATCGCGCCGGGGCTGCCGGTTGTGCCTGGGACGGCAGACCGAGTTCGATCGGCAGGAACGTTTGCGCCTGTGAGATCGCCTCCATCAACGCGTGCCGCTCACAATCCGTCTCCTGTGTCGGCGGCAGGCTATGTGCGAACGCTTCGGCTGCGTCCACGAGGGCTTGCAAGGCTGCTTCGATGCCGGGCTGGGGCTGTGCCGGCATCGACGCCGTCATTCTGGCCATGGCCCGTCTTCGTCTCGGCCCGACATAGATCTGCGGGGCCACGGGATTGTCTTTTTCCAACTCCGGTCGTCTCAAGGTCGACATGCGTCCTCCACTCACCTCAGTCATACGTGTTCACGGCCCACTCTACTCGATCTCGACGGTATTTGCACCGAGGTGGATCGGTGCCCACTGCCGGCTGGTTCCACCGATCAAACCGGCTGGCTGAGCCCCCGATAGATCCCCCGCACGTGGCTTGACTCCCATTTTGACCGGCTCCTATAATTCGGCGGATTTTATGCGGCAACCAACTGATTTGGCATAGAGAATGGCTGAGTTTACCCATTTCAACGAGTCGGGTCGGGCACGGATGGTCGATGTGGGGGCCAAGGCGTCCACTGAACGTCTCGCCACCGCCCAAGCTATTGTCTTCATGCAACCCGAAACCCTTGAAAAAATTCAGCAGGGCAAGATTGCCAAGGGCGATGTGCTGTCCGTGGCTCAGGTGGCGGGAGTCATGGGGGCCAAGAAAACGCCGGACTTGATACCGATGTGCCATCCCATCCTGTTGACCAGCGTCGATATCTCCTTCCAGGAAGTGGCTCAACCGGACCGCGAGGGACGGTGTTCGATCATCATCACCGCCACGGCCAAGACGACGGGGCCGACCGGGGTCGAGATGGAAGCGATGACGGCGGCGTCGGTTGCGGCCTTGACGATTTATGACATGTGCAAGGCGGTGGACCGGGGCATGAGCTTCGGCGACATGTGCCTGCTGACGAAATCGGGCGGGAAATCCGGCACCTATCAGCGCCCGGTTCCGGTGTAGTTACGGTTGGTCCGTTGCCCGATGTGATGGAGCGGTAATATGGTGACGGTGCGACTGTTTGGCATGACAAAAATGTTGGCCGGCAACCAGGGCACCCTGTCCCTGGCGTTGCATGACGGCAAGCGGGTGAAGGACTTGGTCGCCGTGATCGATGCGGCCTACCCGAAGATCGGCGAATTGCTACACAAGAAGAAGGTCCTGGTGTCGGTGAATCAGGATATCGCCCATGAGGACCTGGAAGTGCAGGACGGCGACGAAATTGCTTTGCTGCCGCCCTTCGCCGGCGGTAATCGATAGGAGCAACCGATGAGTCTCGAACAGGTGCCCACAGCAGACCGACCGGTGACGGATGATGAAGCCATGCTGGTCCGGGTGCAGCGGGAGGATTTCTCGATCGACGAGGAACTCCGTCGTGTGCGCGCGCGTTCCAAGCGCATCGGCGGGGTTGCGATCTTTTTGGGCACGGCTCGTGACCGATCCAAAGGCAAGGACGTGGACGGCATTACCTTCGAACATTACGAAGGCATGGCCCAGAAGAAGCTCCGGGAAATCCGCGAGCGCGCACTGAAAGATTTCGGCGTGATCGAATTGTTGATCCTGCACCGGTACGGCGAGATCGCGATCGGCGACAACATTGTGTTGATCATCGCCGGTGC
>WBZQ01000816.1_pt1 | contig 23103 bp, 20 predicted proteins | sample 5204251 | NCBI WGS metagenome assembly WBZQ01 (sample SAMN12412402, study PRJNA552823) | activated sludge metagenome | isolation source: activated sludge from nitrification reactor of wastewater treatment plant... | place: USA: Virginia | collected 2017-09
TTTTCTGGTCAAAAAGGACGACTACCGGGTCTTCGAGGTCAAAAAGGATTTCCCGTTGGAGGATTGGGTGAAGCAACTGCGTTTCGGCATTTACGGCTACCACACCGCGCCCGATTGGCTCAAATCTGCTGCCCTCCGCGATTCGGCGCTCCACGAATACATCAGTGCCGCCACCGCCCTCTACCAAAAACTGCTCGCGCCGGTGGACTCCCTCCTGCCCCGCCGTGTCGTCATTGTACCCGACGGCATCCTGGGCTATATCCCCTTCGAAGCCCTGCTCACCGCACAACCCGCGCGAAAAGACCGCTTTCAGTTATATCCCTATTTCGGGCGCGCCAAAGGCCGCGAACACAGCATCAGCTATTCTTACTCCGCCACCCTGTTGCGCGAAATGACCGCCAGAAAACACCGCCAGGCGCCGACCGGGTCTTTACTCGCCTATGCCCCCTACTACGATGGCGACACCACCCTGCTGGCCACCCGCTTCATCGACCCCGCCAATCCGGCCAACCGCCTGCCTGCCCTGGTATACGCCGCCGAAGAGGTGCGGCAACTGCACGACCTGCTGGGTGGCAAGGCCGTCATCGGACGTAGCGCCCGCAAGGACTCACTGTTGCGGGAGGCAGGGCGCTACCGCATCCTGCACCTGTCCACCCACGGCAAGGCCAACGACAAGGTGGGCGACTATTCTTTCCTGGCTTTTTCGGAAGTGAAAGACAGCCTGGAGAACGAATGGCTCTATGTGCGCGACATCTACAACCTTTCCCTCAACGCCGACCTCGTGGTGCTGTCGGCCTGCGAAACCGGCATCGGCGAGTTGAAACGCGGCGAGGGCATCATCAGCCTGGCCCGCGCTTTCGCCTACGCCGGCGCTAAAAGCATCGTGACCACCTTGTGGTCGGTAGACGACGCCAAAACCCGGGATCTGATGGTGTTCTTTTACCAAAACCTGAAAAACGGAATGACCAAAGACGAAGCCCTGGCCCGGGCGAGAAACGATTACTTCAGCCAGCACAAGGGCACGGAAGCGCATCCCTATTTCTGGGCCGGCTTTATCGCCATCGGCGATATGGGGGCGATCAGACTGATCAACGATTGAGCGCTTCCTGCAGTTTTATTGCCTTGTCGTGGTGGGTGTGTTCGGGGTCGCCGGCAATATTGTTCAGTTGGTCGTGCACCGTTTTATTCTGCGTCCCGTAAAGCGCCAGATTGCTCAGCGCCAGATACCACTGCGCATTGTCCAGATCCAGGCCTTCCCGGTCGGCCACCGCTTGAAAATCGCTGGCAGCAGCCCGGTAATCGCCGGCCATAAAATTGGCGTGCCCGCGCAGGTAAACGGCGATTTCCATAACATCCGGGGCCGGCCTGGCCAGCAGCCGTACCGCTTTTTGGTACTGCCTGGCAGCAAACGCCCGCTCGGCCTGCTGCAGGGCTGTCAGGGAATTCTCAGGCGCCGCCTCTCCGCCCTTGCGCAGCTGGGTGAATTCCGGCACGGCCCCATAGTATTCCCTGGCCATGGCGATAGGCCGCGGAGCGGGCTGGGAATTACCGGGTTTGGTTTCTTGCGCTGGCGCGGGGTTTACCGGCTCCGTCGGGGCTACCTGCGGCGGAGAGTTTGGGGTGGGCACGACGGGCGGGATTTCTTCCGCGGCAGGTGCCGGCGGGTTGCTCCGGTTGTATTGCCAGGTTCCCAGCACTCCGGCCAGCAGTAGCACCGCGAGCAGGATCAAAAACCGGTGACTGCCTACCGTGCGCGGCGCCTGGTCCGGCCCGGAATCGTCGTTGTTCCGATCGTCGTCATCGTCCTGCTCCGCGTCCCACGCCGCGGTGATATCCCGCTGAAAACGTACCAGGTCGCGATCACCCAAAGCACCCAGCACCTCCCGCATCAGCGCGATATCCCCGGCAAACCGGGCGTCCTTCTCCGCCAGGCGCTCCACCTCCTGCCGCTCCGGGTCCGGCGACTCCCCTTTCAGGTACCGTTCGATCATCAGTGTTTTTTCTTCCTCGGTCATGGCGTTAGGCATCTGCCGGTTTAAATAATTTTTTTTTCACCTGTAGGCGCAGGGCGTTCAGGCACCTGGATTTGGCCACGTCGAAACTGTCCGGATTGGTGTAGCCCAGGGTTTCCAGCAATTCCTCTTTTGTTTTTTCTTCAATGAGGTGTTGGTGCAACAGGTTTTTACACAAGGCGCTCGCTTTCTGCAAAAGATTGAGGACCAGGTTCTTCAGCCCGATGCCTTCCGACTCCTCCTGGTCATCCGCGGCCAGATGAGTAAGTTCCTCCTCCGGACTTAACAGGCCCTGGTATTTTTTCAGACGCAGCCATTCGTTTTTGCACGATTTGAGAAAATAGTCGGTGAAGTCGAGGATGGTGTGCTGGATCTTCTCCAGCCCCTTGTCGAGCAGTTCGTCGCTTACGGCTTCGCCCGCCGCCTCCGCCTGAAGGAAGGGGAGCAGAGCCGCCTGCCCGCTGCGGCGATAGTCGTCGACAGCCGCCGCATCTTTCATGCGGAGACCCGTTTTTAGATCGGGATAGGCGGCGAATTCCAGCAGCAGGGCAACCTCCAGACGGCTCACCTGCCCGGCCACGTAGGCGGGATCCTTCCGGTGCCGCCGGTTCAGCCAGGTCCTGAACACCTTGCTCAGGTACTGCTCCGGCGTACGCCTCGACCGTTCGAACAGCGCCAGCGACACGATCTGGAATACTTCCCGGGCATCGTCCGGTTTGCCGCCGGTCCTGCCGACGTAGTCCAGGACAATCGGGCGCAACTGCCTGACCGGCAATGGGTCGCCTTGTAGAAACCGTTCCAGCAATGGGTCATCCATAGGTGTTTGTGTCGCCCGTTGCGGGCAATCGGATAATTTTTTTAACCCGCTTGATAAGTTCGGGTACCGGCTGAACTCATGGGTATGTCGAAAGCCGGAAGGCCAACCGGGCCGGGCGCTTTGGCAAACTTAGTTCAAATTCAATACTACTGCCATGAGATTGCCGATATTTTGTTTTTTGCTCTGCTGGCCGGGAGCGTTCGCCCAGGCCCAGCCGGCCCCTGCCAAAAAGATACTCACCGTAGAGGGGGTAGCCGGACAGACCGTCCGGGTTGACGAAATATATTATTCGCTCAGCTCGCTGGGCCAGGCGGCCCGGACCCTTCGGGGTCTCGACGCCTTTCTGGCCGGCGACTCGACCCGGCTGCGGCCGGAGGGCGACCGGGGGAGCCTTTTCCCGGCCGCCGGAGCCTGCGGGCAAGCCGATTCCATCCTCGACGACTGGCTGGCCCGGCATAATTCCGAAGCGGAACTGGTGGAGCAGGAACTGTTCGACGAGATCGGCGTGCCCGCCGCAGCCGGCCGTACCCTGTTGAAGATAAAAAGCCCGGTCGCCTTCAAGTCGCTGCTGGCCCGCCTGGAAACCTGCCCCTGCTTCGTCGGCGAACTGGTCCGGGCCGATTATTCCCGGCCGGAGGCGCTTCAGCACCAACTCACCCTCGACGCCCTGCGCGACGCCAAACGCAAAGCCGGTGAAATGCTCGCCCTGTTCGGCCACCGGGTGAAAGCCGTCTACTACATCGCCCCGGCCCGGGTCGACTGGTCGGGAGCCGCGCTGCCTGCCGATGAAAACGGGTCACCCTTCGATCCCCGACTCGACCGCAGCCTGGAAATCCGCTGCCGGGTGCAGGTCAGCGTTCAGTTTCGCTATAAATAAACGAGCGCCGGTATGAAAACCACCCTGACCATCCTGCTGGCCGTTTTTTCCGCATCCCTCCCGGCCCAGCAGCCCGGAACTGCCGGAACGTCCTCCCTCGCCGCCAATCCGCTGCTGGCCGGCTGGCTGCGCGAACAGGAAGCCGACCTCGAATGCTTTTTCGGGGTAGACGCAGACCTGACCCTGTACGACGACTCCGACGAGATCAATGCCATCGCCATACCCGACAGCCACCGCGTCCTGCTGGGCTACCGGCTGATCCGGTACCACCTGCTCAAAGACGGCCGGGGATGGTGTTCGCTCCAGGCCGTGCTGGCCCACGAGTACGGACACCTCGCCCAGGAGCGCTTCCCCAACAGCCTGTCGTTCGCCTACCGGGAACTGCACGCCGACCTGCTGGCCGGGTATTACCTCGGCCGGAACGGCCTGCCCGACGCCTCCGCCTTCTGGATTTACGTCAACGCCACCTACGAGACCGGCGACTACCACTCCGGCTCTTTCCGGCACCACGGTACTCCGGTGGAACGCCTGACCTGCCTGCTGGCCGGTTTCCGGCTGGCCGGGTTGCCCCTGGAGGAGGCGTTCCGGGTCGGCGGGGCCTTTGTGGAAAATAATTTTTAAGGATAGCCCCAACTATGATAAGCCGGGCCGGGATAAAAACTCTTCAGGAAAACCGGCGTCGATCAGTCGCCTCCTGCTCAAAATTCTTTCACCGCTAAATTGCAATGCATCATGAAAAAACAATCTTTCTCCGTCCTTTACCTGGCCGCTATCGTGTCGGCCCTCTTTCTGGCCAATTGTAAAAAAGAACCGGCCGAAGCAAGCACCGGTGTATTACCCACCGAAGGTCTGGTCGCTTATTATCCTTTCGACGGCAACGCCCAGGACGAAAGCGGATTCAACAACCACGGCAACCCGAACAACGGGGTGCAGTTCGTCCGCGACCGCAAAGACCGTGAAAGCAAAGCTGTGTTTTTCGACGGCATCGACGACTATGTCAAAGTGCCGCACTCCGGCGGGATCAATTTTGGCAAAGACCAGGACTTCACCGTCTCTCTCTGGCTGAAATACGGTGGCCAGGATAAAACCGTCGTGGTGGACAACGACGTCCTGTCCAAATGGAAGGGCGGCTACCCGTTTACCGTCCGGATCTTTAACCGGACCCATGAAAACCAGGGCGCCTGGTACGCCGCGCGCTGGGACGGCGACTGCCAGAACGGCGGCAACGCGGATGGCCCCCGGATAGACGACCAGCAGTTTCACCACATCGTATTCGTCAAAAAGGGCACTCTCCTCTATGGCTACACCGACGGCGTGGAAACCAGCCACGGCTCCGACAATACGATCTGCGAGACCAAAAACGAAGCGCCGCTCTACATCGGAACCCGTACTCCCGATCCCAATTCCAACTTCTATAAAGGCGCCGTCGACGAACTCCGCATTTATAACCGCGCCCTGACGGTGGAGGAGATCGAGGCGTTGTTTGAGGAATAGAACTGTTCTATACCGCTCATCGCCGGGTTTTTAACGTCAGCGCCCATTACGTTTACGAAACTTCAAAAGTTTCGTAAACGTAATGCGCAGCACACCCTTGCCCGATGCGAATGTTTTAAAGAAGATAGATGTGAGTTGTGCTTAGCCTGTTCCCCCAGGGCAAACGCATTAAAACAAATAAAGACCTCGGAGAGGTCAAATATTTGTAGTAGAATCAGCTAAAAGTTCAGGGGTAACAAGATGATAGATGTTTAAAAGCCTGCACGAACCCACAGTTCGCATTTTAAAACACTTTATCGGTTTCACCTTTAAAAAACAAGCAAAATGAGTTGGCTATCAACTGGTAAAAACCAACGTAACATACAGATTCACGGAAACAAGATGTACGAATACGAAGATGGGCGCATTTCTCAGCAATTGTCCTATAAAACTGCGTCCGGTTCATATTGGTACTCGGAAGGAGACATCATTCTCACCGGAGAAATGCCGTTGGACAAACTGGAAATGGTCTTCCCGGAAATTCGCCAAAATGGAGCGAAATCTACGAACGTGGCCATCATTGCCCTGGCGATATTGGGATTTGTCGAGGCCAACCGGACTCACCGGTTTGGTTGGAAAATAATCCGTATAAATTCTTTCGGGAATGGTAAAGGGCAGGTAACGCTCAGAGCCGTGTTACTCTTTGAATCCGGTGTCGCAATGCTGGAGAGAACGGAGGTATTAGGTAATTCGGGCCTAAATACCAAATTTACCTACGCCCATTTGGGAAAAGGCATGTTGTTCATCGCCAATATATTATACGGGGTAGCCAACATCGTCGTCGCGTTGTTGCCACTAGCGATAGGGGGCGGGCCGTTGATGGCTGTTGAAAAGTTAATAGCCCGAAAATCAATCAAAATAATGCTTCAAAAGATCGTGACCGACACAACCAAAGCGTTCGCCAAAGCCGCTATGCATACTATCGGCCAGGTCTATATTGAATTAGAAAAAGAGAACCTGAAAACCACGGCTGGTATTACACCGGCTGAGCTCAAGATCATCTTTCTGCGGGCTGCCGAAAAAGGTGCGGAAGTTTTCCTGGTAGAGATATGGCTGAATACCCGCCTGAAAAAATTCCTGGCGGCATTTTATCCGGTGGAACAGGAATTAACGGAAAGTATAAAGAGGCGTTTTGTCGCCGAGATAGGCACCGCATTCTTCGCCGCTTTCGCGCAGCCTTTCTTTGAAATATTCGTGCAGATGCCCGGCGCTGTAATAGACAAAACGGAGGGCATTGCCCGTCTCCGGGCAAAGGTAAACGGCTTCCCGGCGGAACTGGCAACCGGATCGGTAGAGCGCCTGTGGAACGCCGTGTTGTCCTATCACCAAACTACTTCGGGTGGCAGTGCCTCCGAATAATACAAACTGCCAAAGCCGACTTTTTTATGAACAACAGCACCCTGCACCTCGCCCGCTCCTACGCCCGCACCCACGCCCACGCGGCCGTATCACCCGCGCACCTGCTGCGCGCGTTGCTGCACAACGACCTGGGCCTGGCCGCCGAACTCGGCGCCCGCGGCAAAGACCCCGAATACCTGCGCGACTGGGCCGACGTGCGACTGGAAGCCCTGCCCCGGGCGGCCCGCCCGCTCGACGAACCGCCGCTCGACAACCGCGCCCGCGTCGTGCTGGAAGCGGCCGACCTGGTCCGGCTCAAACTGTCCCTGCCGGAGACCGGCCCCTGGTGCGTGCTCGCCGCATTGTGCCGCCCCGGCGCCGGGTTCAGTGCCGACCAGTTGCGCTCGCTGCCGCTGACCGAAAACGAAGTGCTCGGCTTTATGCTGCAGGAACAGCAGCAGCCTTCCGGCTCTTCCGCTGCTCCCGCGCCCGACGTCACCCCGGCTGCCGGCACCTTAAAAACCCTGCACCGCTTCTGCACCCCCAAACACCGCCTGGCCGCCGAAAACCGGCTCGACCCCATCGTGGGGCGGGAACGCGAAATGCGCCAGATGCTGGAGATCCTGGGGCGCCGCTCCAAACCGAACGTCCTGATCGTCGGGGAGCCCGGCGTAGGCAAAACCGCCCTGGCCGACGCCCTGGCCATCGCCATCGCCGCCGGCACGCTGCCCGGATCGCTGCAGGGCGCTACCCTCTGGGAACTCGACCTCGGCGCCCTGCTCGCCGGCGCGTCCTACCGCGGCGAAGTGGAGGAACGGCTCAAAAACCTGCTGGCCGACCTGGCCCGGGTGGAGCAGGCCATCCTGTTTATTGACGAACTGCACGTGCTGCTGGACGAACGCAGCCCCGCCGCCGGCACGGCCAACCTGCTCAAACCGGCCCTGGCCCGGGGCGAACTGACCGTGATCGGCGCCACCACCGAAGACGAATACCGCAAGTACGTGGAAAAGGACGAGGCCTTCGCCCGTCGCTTCGAACTGCTGCGCATCGGCGAACCTGACGACGAAACGGCCGTCCGGATGCTGGCCCGGCTCGCGCCGCGCTACGAGACCCACCACGGCCTGCGTTGTACGCCGGAAGTACTGCGCGAAGCGGTGCGCCTGGCCCGCCGCTACCTGCCCGACCGCCGCCTGCCCGACTCGGCCATCGACCTGCTCGACCGTGCCTTCGCCGCCGTGCGGCTGGCCCGCGACACCACCGTGCCTACGGCCGAACGGCTGCGCCGGGAATTCCGCAGCCTCGGCGAAACCCTGGCCGGTGCCCCCGCCGAAGACACGGAACGCGAAACACGCTGGTTTTTCAGCCAGGCCCGCGACCGCCTCAGCCCCGTACTGCCCGCCCGCCTGTCCGGCCGGGGGGTGCAGGCCCTGTTCGCCGGCGACCCCGCCGGGGCCGGCGACGGCCTCGACCGGCTGGCGGAAGGCGCCGCCGCCTTCCACGAGACCATCGACCCCGCCGACCTCGCCGTTGTGGTGGCCCAGAAAACCGGCATTCCGGTCGGGCAACTGCAAGGTGGCGAAAAAGAACGGCTCCTGAACCTCGAAACCGCCCTGCAGGCGCGGGTGGTCGGGCAGGACCGTGCCCTGCGCGCCGTAGCCGATGCCGTCCGGGAAAACCGGGCCGGGCTTCACCGCGCCAAACAGCCCATCGGCTCGTTTATGCTGCTCGGGCCCACCGGTACCGGCAAAACCGAACTGGCCAAGGCGCTGGCCGCCCGGCTGTTCGACCACGAGCGCGCCCTGGTCCGCTTCGACATGTCGGAGTTCAAAGAAGAACACGCCGCCGCGCGGCTGTACGGCGCGCCGCCCGGCTACGTGGGGCACGAGGAAGGGGGCCGCCTGGTCAACGTCATTCGCCGCCAACCCTACGCCGTTCTGCTGTTCGACGAGATCGAAAAGGCCCACCCGAAGATATTTGACGTGTTCCTGCAGATCCTCGACGAGGGCCGCATGACCGACGGACTGGGCCGCGAGGGCGACTTTTCCAACGCCCTGATCCTCTTCACCTCCAACCTCGAAGCCGATTGGATCGCCGAACGGCACCGCGCCGGCGCACCGGTCTCCGCCGCCGAACTCGGTGATCGCCTGACCGGACGCTTCCGGCCCGAATTCCTGGCCCGCGTCACCGAACTGGTACCCTTCGCCCCGATCGACGAAGTCGTGGCCGCCCGGATCCTCGACCTGCAACTGGCCGAACTGGTCCGGACGCTCGGGCAGCAACAGATCGTGCTGGAAGTCGGCGCCGCCGCCCGCGCCGCCCTGGCCCGGGAAGGGTTTTCCCCGGCCCTCGGCGCCCGCCCGCTCCAGGCGGTCATCCGCAACCGCCTGCGCCGCCCCGCCGCCCGCCTGATCCTGGAAGGCGCCCTGGCCCCGGGCAGTACCCTGCGGGTGGGAAATGACCTGCAAGTCACGGCAGTGCCGCCCGCCGGAACGCCCGCCGAAACGCCCGGATAATTTTTTTTTAAAAAAAGCCGGAAACCCTGTTAAGCCCGGCCCGGCCGGAAACTCATTCAACCAAACACCCCAACCGCCACCCCAACCTTCAACCCCCAACTTTCAACCTTCAACCCCCAACCTTCAACCTTCAACCCCCAACTTTCAACCTTCAACTTTCAACCTTCAACCTTCAACTTCAAACCCGTAAACGTATGTTCAACCATGATGTAGGCATCGGCGGACAGGAGAATCCGCAGCACCGGAATGCCCGGGAAAACATTTACCCCTTGCCCGACAACCGCACCTTTTTTACCGATCAGTTCACCGCCGAACCGCCGGCCGAGCCGGAACTGGAATTCAACTGCTCGAAGATCGAAGAGGTATTCGACAAATTCCAGCCGGAGATCTTCGTCGCGCTGCTCGGCGAACAGGGTCAAACCGTCACCGAACAGTTCCGCTACCGGGACACCGGCGACTTCCATCCGTCGCAACTCATCCGGCAAAGCGCCTTTTTGCAATCCCTGGAAGAACGCAAGGAAGACTTCGAAGGCTTTTTGCCCAAACTCCTCGAAAACCGGGTGTTGCAAACCATTCTTGCCGACCCCAAACTGAAAAAAGCCTACCTCGCCGTGCTTGAAAACGTCATCCGGGAACTGGAAGAAACCCAGGCCGGCTGAGTCACCATCCGTTCAAATTAAAATTACCATCCATTATGAGTGCCATGCAAGCCAATGGTGCGCTGCAGGCCAGCCCGGCCCGTGCCCATCAAGAAAAGGAATATACCCTCCGGGAGGCCGTCGACATCCTGCTGGAAGCCAAAACCGGCGGATTCACGGCCGTCGCAACCTCCGTCGACGGCGCCGACAAACTGGACCCCGCCAAATCCGCCCGCCGCCAGATGTTCCTCACCGAAGACCGGAATGCGGCGGCCCGCCTCCGCCTGCGCAACCGCCTCACAGCCTGGCGCGACCTGCTGAGCAAGTCCGACAACCCCGGCGAAATGGCCGAAACCTGCCGCGAGACGGTCCAAAAAAGTGCTGCCCTGCTCCTGCGCAACCTGCGCGAAGCCGTCCGGGCCGGTAAAAACCTCGAGCGCGCCTACCGCAACCTGGACCTGTTCTTCAAGAACGCCGGCAAAGCCAGCATACGCAACCTCACCCTGATGAACGCCAGCCCCGAGCAACTGCGCAACCTGTCGTCGCCGCGCTTTATTCACGCCGTGCGTGACGAACTGACGGCGCGATTCGACAAACTCGACCTGCGCGGCAACTATTCCCTGCTGGTCGTGCCCGGCTATCTGGGCAGCAAAAAAGTGCTGAATTACTGGGCCGAATTCGTCCATCAGAACAAGGTGTTCCTGCTGACCGACTACCGCAACCTCGACGACGCCATCGAAACCTACGAAACCTTCTGCGACGAAAACCTCGCCACCGCCGATGACAAACTCGCCAATGTCATCATGCCCTGCAATTACCTGCTCGGCCGCCCGGCTTACCGGGAAGAACAAAATGCCGCTAAAGACGAAGCGCCGAAAGACTGGCGCGAGAACATCGGCGAAGACGAGGCCCTGTGGATCGGCCCGGCCGGCGCCCTGGCCGGACGCATGTACCGCATCAATATGGCCCAGGTAGCCGCCGGTAAAAAATGGGGACAGTTCCAGGGCGTGGAAACCGTACGCTTCGACCTGGCCAAAAGCCAGCTCTCGGAGATGGTAAAAGCCAACATGGTGCCCATGGTCTTCGAATGGAAACAGGTCAGCGCCTTCTCCGACCGCACCCTGTTCACCGGCGAACCTGTCGGCCTGCAAACCTACTCGGTCGTCCGGGTATTCGACTGGGTCATGAAGGTGCTGATGGACTTCGGCAACCGCATCTACGGTGAAAACCTCTCCGATTTCGAGATCGAAACCGTGCTGCGGCCGCAGGTGGTGCGCTTTCTCGACAAACTCCAGCACGACTGGCGCTTCGTTCAGGGCTGGAGGAACCTCGTTCTGCGCCGCAACCCGAAAAACCGCAAACAGATCCTGATCTACGTCTGCCTCGACCCGCTCTGGCCGACCGAAACCGTGCTCATCACCCTGGACGGGATGCAGGGCGACGACGGCGAGACCGTCATCTATCAGAGCGGCGTAAAAACCGAATCCAAAAAATAACATCAACCGTTCACCAAACTCATTTTTTTAACCATGCCACGCGCAACCTTGAATATCAACGGCCATCCGGCCGACCTGGAAATACTGCACACCCGCTACAACCTGCACCGCGCTCCCGACCCTACCGGCCGCCCGGCGGTCGAAATACTCGGCGGAGAGATCTACCTGGACCTCTACTCCAGCGACGACAATTCCTTCTTCGAGTGGATGGCCACCCCTCAGGTGCTCAAGAGCGGCAGCATCACCTTCTACCGCGACGACGAGGTGGACGCCATACTGCGAACCCTCCAGTTCACCGATGCCTACCTCACCGGCTTCGGCGAATCGATCAGCGCCGTCGGCGCCCAGAACATGACCATGACCCTGGTCATTTCGGCCCGCACCATCTCGATGGGCGAGGCTGAAATGACGAAAAACTGGCAGAACACCGGGCGCCGCTAAACCCGCACAACGGGGTTGTCTCAAAAAGTTGATTGGGTTGATATAAGTTGATTTTTGATCGAAAAAAAGGTAGTATTCCGCTTTACCCGGGTCCAATTATCAACTTTTATCAACCCTTATCAACCCTTATCAACCCTTATCAACCTTATAAGACAGCCCCTCCGCCCATCTTTTCACCACCACCGGAACGCATCATGGGACGACTTGTCAATATCCGCATCCGCCTCGGCAACCAGGAATGGAAGGCCGCCTCGCACCTGGCCATCACGCAAAGCGCCGGCAGCCACAGCAGGATCGACCTGCAGGTGCAGGCGCCGGAAGAAAACCCCGGCCTGCTGCAACAGGCGGCCACCGACTGGCTGGGACAAATGCTGCACATTTCCCTGGGCGACCGCCTCCAGCCGGGCAACGCCAACTGCTTCCGGGGACTGGTAACCGAAACCGGCCTCACCCGCGGCTATGCCGGCAACCTGGATTTCCTGCTCACGGCTTACAGTCCCGGCGTGCTGCTCGACGGCGTGCCGCGTTGCCGCTCTTTTTCCGAAAAAACCCTCGAAGACATCGTGCGGGCCGTCGCGGAGCCGTATGCCGGCGCCAACCTGCGCATCCGGGCCCATCAAAACCCGGTCATTCCGTACTCAGTGCAATACCGCGAAACCGACTGGCAGTTCCTCGCCCGCCTGGCCGATACCCACGGCGAATGGCTGTACGACGACGGCGAAAACCTGTGCTTCGGCCGCAACCCCGAAGGCAAAGCGCTGGACCTCCGTTTCGGCGACGACCTCGACCGGTTTTCCCATACCGCCGCCGCCCGCCCCATCGCCTTCTCCCGCCAGTGGTACGACTATGCCGCCCACACCGTACGCAACATCTCGTCCAACGGAGCCGAAACCCGCGTCGCCGGCGCTGCGGTGTACGACACCGCCCGGCAGCGCTCGGACGAGTTGTACCCGGCCGCAGCCGGACCCGCCAGCCGGCCGGTCCACCACGAAAACGCCCTGAAACAAGTGGTTCGCGTCGAGAAGAACGCCCGCCAGACCGGACTGCTGCAACTGGCCGGCGCCGGCGACCATCCGGCCCTCGAAGCCGGGCAGAAATTCCGGCTGCAATCGGCTACTCCCGACCGCCGGGCCGTGGACCACGGGTTCTGGACGGTCACGCACATCGTCCACCGGGTGCAGGCGACCGGCGAGTATACCCACGAGTTCCAGGCCCAGGCCGCCCACGCCCTGCAGCCACCGCCCAACCCCGCCGTCGTGCCGCCCAAAGCCGGCGCCCAGGCAGCAGTAGTAACCGACAACAACGATCCCGACAAACTGGGCCGGGTACGCGTCCGCTTCAAGTGGCAGGAAGAAAGCCGCGAAATGACGCCCTGGATCCGCTGCAACTGGCCGCACGCCGGCAAGGACCGGGGGTTCTACTTCGTCGCGGAAACCGGCGACGAAGTGCAGGTCGGCTTCGAGAACGAGGGCGATCCCGACTGCCCCTACGTGCTCGACGCCCGCTACCACGGCGACAACCGGCCCAAACAATGGGCCGACCCCGACAACAATTTCAAGGCCATCCGGACCCGCGGCACCAATGAAGTGCTCTTTTGCGATACCGCCGACCGCGAGTGGATGCAGCTCCACAACATCCGGGAAGGCATGGCCCCGCCCGTGGTGGAAAACACCCTGAAACTGTCCCTCGAAGGTGAAGGATCGCTCAGCGCCCGCAATGAAAAACGACCCGGCGGAAGCAAACAGGCCCTTTTTTCCTCCCTGCTGGGCGGCGACCCGGGCGGACTGCCGGTCCGGAACGAGATCACGCTGGACCTGTCGGGCTCCGGCAGCATCGTTGTCCGCAACGAAAAAAGCGGCGGCACGCGCAACGAAATCCGCCTCAGCCTCGACGGCGACGGCCGGATCACCATCGAAACACCCCGCGGCGATGTGGAAATAAAAGCCAAAAACATCCGCCTGGAAGCCCGGGAAGACCTCCAACTCAAAGCCCGGCGCATCCAGACCCGCTCCGAGCAAAGCACCCACATCGAAGCCGGTTCGGAGATCAGCGCCCAGGCGCCGGCGATCCGGCTGAACTGAACCAAAAACATACCGCCATGTACAACGAAATGCCGTTCCCCTTCGGCCCCCTCCTCCGCGGCGAACGCCTGCTGCGGCAACCCTCGGTAGAAGCGTCCATCCGGCAGCAAGCAGCGGTGTTGCTGCTGTCGAAAAAAGGTGATTGGCGCTTCGATCCGGCCTTCGGCTGCGAGCTCTGGGACTTGGACTTCGAAACCGACCCCGAAACCCGCGGTCGGCTGCTCAACCTGGAACATTCGATCCGCCTGCTCCTGGAAAAATACGAACCCCGCCTGCGTCAGCCGGAGGTGCAGATCACCCCCGACGACCGTATCCGGGAGTTTTTCACCCCCGGGGGGGCGGTCAGCCGGTTCTCTCAAAAGCGACTCTCGGTAACGATCTCCGGCACGCTCGCCGGCGATAACCGCCGGGTGCACCTGGCCCCCATCGAACTGGCTTACCGGCCGGCCTGAACTCTGCCCGGGCGCCGCCAGACGGAAAAAATACACCTTTTTCAACCCATCTTCTTATGTCTGCATTTCACGATCGCGATAAAATACACGCGCAGTTGCTGCGCAACGCCGGCCGGCTATGGGGCTGGGGCGAAAACATCCCCGACGAGTACACCCTCGATCCGGTCATCCGGATCATGCTGGGTGCCGTTGCCGGCGAATCCCAGCGGGTCGGGCAGGAAATTGAGGCCTCCCGCGCGCGGGTCATGGAGCGCCTGGCCGAAGTGCTTACGCCCGAATCGCTCACCCTGCCGCTGCCGGCGCATGCCGTAGCAACCGCCAGCCCGGCGGAACCGCTGGGCAGCGTTTCGGAAAATGACGTTTTCCAATTTGCTTACCAGGGCCAGGAAATGGTCTTTACTCCCGCCGGCACCTTTGCCCTATCGGGGGTCCAACTGCGGTTCACGGCCATAGGCGGCAAAGTATTTCAGCACGGAAACGGCCGACGGGAGTTGCTTTTCGAAAATTCCGGCGGCACCCGGATGCCCGAACATACGCTCTGGATCGGGCTGTCCTGTTCCGACGGCCTGGACAGTTTGAACGGCCTGCACCTGTTTTTCGACTGGAAAAACCAGCCCGGCAAATCCGCCCTGCTGCCCCTGCTGGGTCTGGTCCGCTGGCAAACCGGCCGCTACGCCGCCCTGGAAACCGCAACGGGTTGGAGCGGCGCCGGCACCTCGAATCAACCCCTGCCGACTGATTTTTTCAACCCCGCCGCCCGCATCCAGCAGGAAGTCTGCCGCTTTTATGCGCCCCAGGTAATCCACCTCCAAGGTGCCGCGGGTGGAGCGGAAGAGATCGTGCCGGAACGCCGCCTGTATCCGCCCCGGTTTGAGGAATGGTTCCTGGAAGACGACCTGCGCCGGATGCGCGAACCAGTGGTCTGGCTGGAAGCGAGCTTCCCCCAGGCCTTTCCGGCCGACGTGCTGGCCCGCACCGAAATCGGCGTCAATCCCTTCCCGGTGCTCAACCACCGCCTGACCACTGTACTGCGCCAAGTACCGCCGGAACTGCCCGTGGTGCCGCTGGACCTGCCGGCCCGGGAAGCCTTCACCTGCCTCGAATCGGTGAAAACCGCAGCGGGCAAGCCCGTCGCCGCCGGGCCGTTCGACCGCCGTGAACCCGGCGACGACCTGCAGGTGGCGGTACGCAGCGCCGGCGCGGCGCGCCTGGATGCCCGGGCCGCCCCGGCCCTGCTCGAACACACCCTCGACGTGATCCGCGACGAATACCAGGCCTTCGCCGCTTTCGACCGCGACCAACTGGGCCACGCCCTCGACAGCCTGCGCCAGCAGGTCAACAACCTGGAAGACAGGATCAGGCCGCTGCGCACGGCGGGAGAGGGAGCACCCTGCCTGGCTTTCCGCGGCCTTACGAGCGCCGAAAGCATCCGGATCGCCTTCTGGAGCACCTGCGGCCACCTGGGCAACGGCGTACCTGCCGGCACCCGGCTGGAAGCCGCCCCCCGCAACGGACCGGCCCTGCCGGCCTGGCTGCTGACCGCCACCCTGGGCGGCCGGGCCCGGCCCGTACCCTCCGAACGCCTGGAAATGTACCGGCAGGCCGTGCTGTCGCGCGGGCGCCTGGTCAGTTGCGAGGATTTCCGGGCCTTTACCCGGGGGTTTCTGCCCCGGCACCTGTGGAGCGAAGTCAGCGTCCGGACCGCCCACCGCATCGGATCAGGCCCCCGGCAGGGGCTCCTGCGCTGCCTGGAAGTACAGATCGCCCCGCCCGCCGGCCAGCACCCGACCCGTGAGGAATGGCGCTCCTGGATCCATCAACTGGAAAATGCCCTGAACGAACGCTCCGCGGGCCTGCTGCCCGTATTCGTTGCCGTGAACGGGATAAGCGTGTAAACCTGTAAAATCGATACCGATGGAACCCATCCCCGACCTGCGGGCGGAAATGCTCGCCCTGGAACTCTCCCTTTCCGGAGCACTCGACCCGGATTCCGCCGTTTATCGGCCCTGTGGGTTGCTGCGCCGCGCCGTGGGCCGGGACGTGGAGTCCTGGGAAACGGTGTACCTGCCCGCTGAGCCGGCACCCATCCGGCAATTCGCCCTGAACCGGGAAGGATTTTACGACGCCCTGCCCGAAGCCATGTTCCACGCCCGCCGGGAGTGGGAGCACGGCGATACCAGCGCCGATGTTGTAGCGTATTTCAAGAACCTGGAGCAGGAAAAAGCCGAGGCGCGAGCCTTTTTCCTGCCTTTCGAACAATCGTATTACCGGTTGCGGGTGGAACTGGAACGCTCCGAAAGCCTCAACTACGCCGGCTGGCTGGGCGGTGGAAAGGACTCGGCGCTGGCCGCGTTCTGGGGCCTGCCCGACTGGCTCACCGAACGGCAGGCGCTGCTGGCCTGCTACCTGCTGCCGGGCCTGCATCGCATCGTCGGGCAGATCCCGCTTATGGCCGCCGTTTTCGAGGCCATGCTCGGCGGGCGGGTCAGCCTCGAACCCGCCGAACCGGAGCCGGCCGACGCCGGGCTGCCGCTGCCCCGCCTGGGCGCCCTGCACCTGGGCGCCGACGCGATCCTGGGCGAACGGGTAGACGAGGGACTGCCGGGACTGCGGCTGCGTTTGCTCGACTGGCCGGCGGCACGGCTGGTCGACTACCTCCGGGGCGGCTGCGACGCCCTGCTGGTCGGGTGGTTGTGCGGCTTTTTAATTCCTGCCGGTATGGAAACGGTCGTCGAAATAGAAGTGGCGGATACCGGACGGAGTTTTTGCCTCGACGCGGACCCCGGCCACGGCCTGCTGGGCTACACCGCATTTTTTTAGACAGGGCTTGATAAGGATTGGCCGGGCAGGTACTCATTCCGGAAAACAGTAAAAAATCTTCCGACTATGTTATCCTGGATCTTTCGAATTCGCGCCCTCTGGCACAACAAAAAAACGCTGCATCTGACTGTCGTGGCCGTCCTGGCTTTGCTGGCGGGAATACTGGCCCAGCGCAGCGAACCCCGCTACGCCAGCCCGGGCTGGGCCGGCCTGCTCTTCAGCCAGTGGGTATTCGTGGCTCTGGCTACGTTGGCCCTGTTCGCGGGCATCCTGCTGCGCCGGACGCGCGAACGCTACCTGAAGTGGGAGCGGCCCGGGTTTCAGCAAAGCCGGCTGGCTTTCACCCTGGCGCTCTGGCTCACCGCCACCTTTTGCTTCCTGCTGGGTTTCCGGGTGATGCACGCCATGTCCGTCGGTCTGTTGTCGAGCCTGCGGCAGTTCCTGCATTTTCCCGCCACCCAGGGCTGGAACGCCACCGCCTGGGCGTTTCTGCTGCTCCCCGACCTGCTCGACCTGGCCTTTTGCCTGTGGTTGGGTATTCCCGAACGCATCTGGAAAACCTGGATCTACTACCCTTACCGCGATCTGCCGATCCTGGAAGGCCAGGTGTACATCTCCATTTCCTTTTCCACCAAACGCCGCCCCAAAGACACCCGGCTGCTGCGGGCCACCCGCGATTTTCCCGGCCAGTGGACCCTGGGCGATTGCTATCAACTCTTTGTGGACTGGCACAACGACCATTTTCCCAACGACCCCATCCAGTTCATTTCCGATAGCGATTACCAGCGGCCCTACCGCTGGGTGTTCTGCATCCGGAACCGGTTCGGGCGCCGCATGCTGGACCCCGACCGCAGCCTGCTCGAAAACCGGGTGCCCAAGGATGCCCTGATCGAAGCCGAACGCGTGCCGGAATTCATCCCGGCGCCCGAACCCTGTTATCTGCTCACTTCCAACCTCCAACCCACTGTTGTCGATGAAACCGCTGATACAGTATCCGTTCATTAACTGGGTCGACGGCATGAAGATCCGCCGCGAGCATTTCCTGTCCCAGGAAAATGCCGTCCAGGACCGCCTGCGCGACATTCTGGCCCTCCTCGTTCCCGCCTGGGGCTACGGCCTGCTCCCGGCCGAAAGTCCGGCCGCGCCTTCTTTTCACCTGGAAGCCGAGGCGGAATGGCTGGTGCTGGGCGCCTGCCGGGCCGTTACCCGGGGCGGATTCCGGGTCGAGATCGTACCCGGCCGGACCGAGCCACTGCGCCTCCACCTGACGGACACCCTGCGCCGCGCCGGCCTGGAACAGTACGAGGGCCTGCTCGACGTCGTACTCGTCGGCGAGCCCTGGCACGGCGTGCCGTTCGGGGCCCTCGACCCGGCCGAAACGCCGCCCCGGCAGCCGTTTACCCGCCCGGCCTGCCGGCTGGAGATCGTCCCGCCCGGCCAGCCCGACCTGGAGCCGGCCAACCCCTACATCCTGAAAGTCGGACAGATCCGGCGGAAAGCGGGCGGCTGGCAGTTGAACCCGGATTTTATCCCGGCCTGCATGTCGCCCGCCGCCCACCCCCTGCTCTGGCAGAAGTATCAGTCGTGGGCCGGCTTTTTGACCGAACTGGAAGACTACGCCGGCAAGATCTACTACAAATTCGACCGCCTGACCGCCGAAGACCTTCAGATCGACGCCCGCATCTGGGCCAAAAGCATCATCACAGCCATCCTGGAACACAAAGACGAATACCGGCTGCTGCTGCCCGAACACCCGCCCGTCTACTTTTTGCTCTTCCTGCAGCGCCTGGCCCGGAACATCTACGCGACGCTTCAATTTTTACCGCAAAAGGAAGACGCCCTGCTCGAATACCTGAGCATCCACCTCAACCCGGCCTTCCGCGACCCGCTGGCGCCGGGCGAACTGGCCGCCGCGCTGAAGGAACCGCTGCACCTGGAATACGCGCACGACGACCTCGCTCCCCTGCTGCTGTACTTCGACCGGTATCAGGATTTTCTGCGCCGGGTCTTCCGGCAGGCGGTCGACCTGCGCTTCATCCGCGACGGGCACCGCAAGCGCTACGAATCGGTGTACGAGGAAGACATCCCCGTGAAACCGCGGCCCGGCAACCGCAACGATACCACTGACGGCTTCAAACTGAGCTTATGAGCAAACCTGCTGCCCGCGCCGGCGACCTGCATACCTGCCCGGCCGTAACCGGCGACGTTCCCCACGTGGGCGGTCCGCTGATCGCCTCCCAAAGTTCCGTGCTGATCGGCGGGCTGCCGGCCGCCGTGCTGAACGACCAGGCCGTCTGCATCGGCCCTTGCGACCACATCCACTGCGGCTCCGCTTCGGTCCTGATTGCCGGCCGCCCGGCCGTACGCCAGGGCGATGCCAGTGCCCACGGCGGCGTGGTAGCGGGCGGCTGCCCGACGGTGCTGATCGGCTGAACCATCATTATTTCACCATTTTAAACAACAACGGATATGAAACCGCTCAATCTGAAAGAACGCCGGATCGCCTTTATGAAATTTCTCGGCGTATTCCTGCTGGCCCTGGCCATCATCCTTTCCTCCGCTTTCGTGGCGGGGGTGAAAATTCCCCCTTCCGCCCATTCCAAACAGGGGCAGGTGTGCCAGGAACGGGAACTTCTGGCACTTTACATCGACACGCTGGAACAACATGTAAGTCTTTTAAGGGACATGGACAAACACCTGGCGGACCAGACGAACAAAATCGAAAAAGGAGAACAGGAGAACAAGATTCAGGAAGAAGAGAACCGGCTGTGGGATTTTCTGGGAAAAACCAAAAACCTGAAAACCGAGTTGCCGGAAAAAAACGCCGTGTGCCGTATCGGGGATGCCTACCTGCTGTTGCGAACCCTCTCCCAGAAACCGGAGCCTAAAGATCCGGATGGCGGCGGATCGGGCAAAGAGGACTGCGAACCCTGGAAAGCACGCCTCCAGGATGCCAATGAAAGAATCGGCGACTTAAAGGCCATCGCGGCTAGCGCATCGACAGCCTTGGGGAATCTAAAAGTAAAAGTGCTGAATCTCAAGAGAGAAGAAACGAAAAATAAGATTGAAGACATCACCGGGCAATTGAACAAGGCCGGCCAAATCCAAAAGGTACCGGCCTATTGACTTGAGCGCTGCGATCCTGATAAATTGTAACAGTCGGATAAACCTGCCGGAAGGTTTCGCAGATCCATTCCGCGATGGCCTTCCGGGCGGGTTTTTATCCGGCCGGTATGAAAATACCCGCCAGGATGTTTGAAACCTTCACGCCTTCCGTCAAAATACTCTGTAGCCTGCTATATTTGATCCTTGTGTGGCTTATAAGGCCGTGGATGCAACCAAAATCCTCCGTAAATGAATTTCAACTTTAAATAAATCAGCATGGAACCCTCTGTCAACAACTCCGTGGAATCTCACCCGCTTTTTCCCAGCGGCGACTGGGAAGGCTTTTACCTCTATCGTTGGTCCGGATTTCGACACATGATGGCTTTTACGCTGGATTTCCGGGAAGGCACGGTAAGCGGACATGGATGTGACGATATTGCTCCTTTTAATTGGAGCGGCATATACGATGTCGACCAATTACGCTGCAGGATGACCAAGCATTATGCTACTCATACCGTAGAATACGATGGTTATGTAGACGAAAACGGCATCTGGGGAACCTGGACAATAGGGCAAGGTTTCTCCGGAGGCTTTCACCTTTGGCCCAAACCCGGGTTCAAAAAAGAAGAAACAGCGGAAGCCCTTTCGGAAGCGCTCACCCTGGATGCGGCGCTGGTCCTCACGGGTGTTTGATCCCGATAAGTCTCGATCTCCGGTTCCTTATAATGTTTTTCTGTTGCAGTTGGTAGAATGGACGGCTTCCATCCTCCGCCAACCTGCCGGCCGGCAGATTTTTTTCCCCTCCACATACATTTTCCCGGCGGCGATCCTATTTTTGAGCCTTAAACCCGCTCAACGACCACATGGAAGTCCTGCTTCTGACCTTTGCCAACAGCCGCACCCACCCTTTGCCCACCCTGGCCGGCGAATACGCCGACCTGAACAAAACCCTCTCGCCGCGCGTCCTGCGCCAGCACTTCCTGGCCTGGTCAGTCAGCCACGCCGCCCTCGACGACATCGGTTATTACCTCACGTTGTTCCGCGACCGGATCAGCCTGTTCCTGTTCAGCGGCCACGCGGGCCGCGACGCGCTGCTCACCGAAGACGGCCCATCGCGCGCCGGCGGCATTGCCCACCTGCTGGGCCAGTGCCGCCAACTCAGGGTCGTGATCCTGAACGGTTGCAGCACCGCCGGGCAGGTGGAGGCGCTGCACCGGGCCGGCGTGCCGCTGGTGATCGCTACCAGCGCGCCTGTGGGCGACGAGACCGCCGCCCGGTTTTCCGCCAGGCTATTCCAGGCACTGGAAGCGGGGCTGAGCATCGGCGGCGCCTTCGAGCAGGCCATCGGCGAAGCGCAGGCCCGCCGCGAACTGAAGGTGGATCGCAGCATCGGCTCCAGCCCCGGCGTCAAACCGGACGAGCCGCTCTGGGGCCTGAAACCCCACCCGGACAAACCGGACGCCACCGGCTGGAAACTCCAGTCGATGGCCCGCCCGCCCGCCACCCTGCAGTACGAACCCAACGAACACCTGCTGGATACGCTGTACGCCGCTTTCGCGGGCTACCACCCCCAGGTGAAAACGCTGCTCGACAGCGGCGCCGGGATCGAGACCCACAAAGAGGAGATCGTGGCGGCCCTGCTGAAAGCCATGCCCGCCCCGCTGAGCGAACACGTGCGCAAACTCATCGCCCCCTCCCAGCCCGGCGCCACCGGCGGCGCCGATACGGTCGGGGTCGCCCGCCTCGACCAGTTGGTGCGCACCTACCAGATTTGCATGGACTTCCTGCTGTACGTCCACATGGCCCAGATCTGGGAAAACGTGTACCGCCAAAGCCGGCAGTGGCGGCCGGCAGCGGCCATCCTGGCCGAATTCAAAGCCTTTCTCGAAATGGACGCCGCCGCCCGGCGCGACTGCGACTACCTCACCGTCATCCGCCTGCTGCGCGTGGCTCTCGGCGAAGCCGGCGAAACGCCGTTTATCGCCGAACTGGCCGAAACGCAGGAGGATTTCATGGCCGACGACACCGTGAAAAACGCCTGTTTTTACCTCGAAACCCTGCGCCGGCAGGCCGGCGACACCGCAGTCGGGGAACTCCCCGAACGCTGCGCCCGCGCCGAGGAAAGCCTGTCGGTCATTTTGAGCAAACTGGGTTTCCTCGGCCGCTACCAACTCGCCACCGTGCGCAACATCGACGTACAGAAATACCGTCGCACCGGCACGGCACAATTCAAACACATGGTGGTGAAATGGCACGGCACGCTCGGCTTTTACGTGAAGGAATATCCCGTGCTGCCCCAGGTGATGGACAACCGCTCGGTGGTGCTGCTGCGGCTCGACGCGGGGGCCCCGGACCAGTTTCTCAACCTCTCGCCTTTCATCATCGATGAAAATACGTTTGAAAAAGTGCCCGACACCTCGCTGTCCAAACTTTACTTCTTCGCCTGGCAGCAACAGGGGCGCCTGATGTACAAGTTCGTGAACGAACCGGAACAGGACGTGATCGACCTCGACGACCCGGAGTTTTACGACCGCAAGGAAAAAGCGAACAAATTCCAGGCGGCCAAAAACCAGTTCGAGGCGTTTTACGAGGCCGTTTTTAACGAAAAACCAAACTTCGCCACCCCATGAAAAGCCCTTTTAAATTCCTCGACCCCTACGAGGCGGCCGACCACCGGGCCTTTTTTGGGCGCGACGCCGAGACGAAGGAACTGTACGGCCTCGTCACCAAAAACCGCCTCACCTTCGTGTACGGGCCCTCCGGAACGGGCAAGACCAGCCTCGTGCAGTGCGGCCTCGCCACCCGCTTCGGCGGCGTGGACTGGCTGCCCCTCTTTGTCCGCCGCGGCGAAGACATCAACGCTTCCCTGCGCAGCGCGCTCGGTACGGCCCTGGGGCAGGGCGGGGCCGTTACCGGCGACATCGCCGAAGCCATCGGCGCCCTGTTCAACCGCTACCTGCGCCCGGTGTACCTGATCTTC
>WBZQ01000820.1_pt1 | contig 23026 bp, 24 predicted proteins | sample 5204251 | NCBI WGS metagenome assembly WBZQ01 (sample SAMN12412402, study PRJNA552823) | activated sludge metagenome | isolation source: activated sludge from nitrification reactor of wastewater treatment plant... | place: USA: Virginia | collected 2017-09
GTCCGGACATACGGATGTTGAGTCTCTTCTTGATCATGGACGACCTCCGATTCTTAAGCCTTCCCAGCCAATTGCTTGGCCGCAGCCTTCCGCTCTTTGTCTTTTGCAGCCAACTCGGCCAAAAGTTGCTTGGCTGGTTCGCTGACATACTCTTTATAGGCAAACCGCTCGGTTGGCTTTTCAGAATCGCGCATTTCTTGGAGGCCTTCCATGCTGTTCTTGCCGATTTCCAGAATGCAAGGTGTGTACAGCTGGACATAGGTCGGACCAATTTCGCGTGCGATTAACACCGAGTTCCGAATCACTTTCTCGACGAGCGATGGCTTGCTCACCGTGCAGTTCACAACATAGTGACAGCCAGATTCGCGTGCGATCTCCGGGAGGCGAACCTTATCGAAAAGTTTTCCGACGGGAGCCATTTTGGCCACGAAGCCCTTCTGCATGAGACCACTTTCCTGCCCACCGGTATTGGCGTACAGCTCGTTGTCAAAGCAGATCGTGGTGAATTTTTCCTGTCGAAACCAGGCTTGCAGGGTCATATCGAGTCCGATGTCGACCGTTGCTCCGTCACCAGCTAACACAACCACGTCCTTGACTCGGTCGGGGAAACGGACGCTGAGAGCTCGTTTCAAGCCGGAGGCAATCGCGTTTTGGTTGCCGAAGAGAGAGTGAATGTTGTGCACAGCCACCATAGGAAACACTAGGCTGGTGCAACCCGTAGAGCCCACCATGACCGTGTCTTCCGGATTGGGGAGGGACGCGAGGATATAACGGAAAGCCATGGATTCCGGGCAGCCGGCGCACAAGGAGTGCTGTTCAATCAACTCCTTCGATGTGCCGATGTCCTTCCAGCCACGATCTTCTTTTCCATACGTCGCACTCTGAACTAAGTCCTGATAATCCGACGGCATGATGTCATATAGATCCGGCGAAATTTTGATTCGCTCTTTGCTCATGTATGCCTCCTCAGGGCGTGTCTACCGGAATAATTGATTGCTCAGTTCTCTACTTTGCAAAAGACGCAATCTCAGCTACCTCTGCCAGCGAGTGATTCGGAACGCAATCCGAGAGCCGTCATAATCTCGGACACAATGATTTCCGGTGGCATGGTCATACCGCCGCAGACGTGTGGTCCAGCGTGGACGCGTTCGCTATTAGGGATGGTTGCCTTAATTTCTTTCGCCAGCCATCCCGTCACATTAAATTCCGGGACGAAGATGTGCTTGGCATTCTTGGTTGCTTCACGAATTTCTTCTCCGGGCCACGGCCTGAGAGACTTGACCTTCACGAGCCCGCAACGAACACCTTCGTCCTCTAGGAGGCGGATGGCTTCGCGTCCTTGCGACACGGCAGTTCCGGATGCAACGATCATGACTTCTGCGTCAGCGTTTTCTGTTTCGATCAGGCCGTCTAACCAATGAATGGTGTGTTTCCGCGATCGTTCCACCGCCGCCCAGACTTCCTGCTGCCAGCTGGCATGGGTGGCATAGCTGATGTAATTGCTCTTCATGACAAATGGGTCACGCATCATGCGGACGGGCGGACATTCCATATCCATGCAAGGGACTGGTGAGCGATAGGGGTCATACGGCGGCAGGCACATGTCGGTAGGGGTGAGGTTGACCACGTCCTTCGTATGCGTCACAAAAAACCCGTCGCAGCATAGCGCGAGAGGTAAGTGGACATCTGGTTCCTCAGAAACCATGTAACCTTTGAGGATCCAGTCGAAGAAGTCCTGAGCCGTTTCCGCATGCCAGACGAGCATGCCGGTATTGAGGAGGTACGCAATCTCCAACGTGTCCGGCTGAATCGACAAGGGTGAGTTGATACCGCGGCAGGTGACGATCATTTGAATCGGAAGCCTGGCGCCAGCCCACATTGGGAAGTTCTCCATCGCTCGCATGGTGCCTGGCCCGGCCGTCGTGGTGAATACCCGCGCGCCGCCGAAAGCCGCCCCTGCACATTGAGACATGACGGCAAATTCACTTTCGCCCCGGAAATAATCCCCGATGTATCCTTCGGCAAAGAGCTCGCCGATGAGGGCTGCGGCTTCGCTTTGCGGAGTAATGGGGTAGGCAATCATGACATCGCAGCTTGCACGCCGGATCGCTTCTTTAATGACCTCGCTTCCCGTGTAGAAGGAAGGTTTGCGAGGGGCCTCATTCATCATCTTCCAAGGATCTGTATAGGTCTGGCCCTTTTTATTTTGTGTCCCGATGTGGGATTTCGTTTCCGCCATGGACTCGGCCTCCTTTCAATCGTTGTCAGTGCTTCAAATAATTAGTTCGAAGCGCCGGTCTTGGCTGCTGCCAGCCGTGGTTTAACGGTGCCTTTCAATTTGCGCATCCACTCGCCCAGCTTCAGAATCTTTTCGACGGTCGCGTCTCTGAAGGAGAGCATGGCATCTTCGTGTCCGGCCTGTGCACACATCGCGACTGTATAGCAGGAGGTCCCACCACGGATAATTTTCAGTGACAAGTTAGCTTGGTGGCAGTGCACTCCGATGAACATGCAACAGTCGATCTTGTTATGCCAGATGGTCAGATTGGGATGGTTCGGGTTGATTTCGACTTCAGGGTTGATCTTCGGGTACTTGGGGCGATAGTCCGGCATTGGGATCAGCATAGGCTTCTGGCCAGGCTGAACGCACTCTTTCAAAGTTTCGTACAAGCTTCGCACCGCCGCTGCTTTCTTTGCGGCTTTTTCATTCCATGCCCAGAGAACGAGCGGGCCCGGGAAGATGGTGGGAACCTGCGCCATGAGGAACTGGCGTGCGGCCTCTTCGTAGGCTTTTTCTTCCGGAACGATCACGCCGTTAATATGGGCTTCGCCTGGATTGGGGAGGTAAATCCCCATGGAGGCTGCTGCCGGTGGCAGGAAGTGTTCTGGGCCTGGTAACACGCGATACTGAGTCATTCGAACCTGCTCTCTTTTTGGGGTTAACAAACTTGGGAGAAGGGACACCCTCGGTTAAAGCGTGGGGTCAACGCACTCTATGCTTCCTCGATATTTTTCTGCAACACAGCAGAAGGCCCACTTTGGGGAAATTTAGGGCCAGCGCCTATGCGGGCACTTAGGTCTTTTGAACTACAGAAGGCAAACGTATGAAAACGACGCTAAGTCCGCATTATAGGTGGCAATCTTTTGAGTTGTCAATCTGGCAACGCGGCAGAGTGCAACCAGCTTCGTGTCTTAGCGAGGTGTAGTTGTGCCGCCGATCATGAAGGAAGAAGTACTGATGGTGTGTTGCGGTGACTAGGAGTAGGGGGGATCAAATGATTATGTAGAAGTGGGAGGTTCGGGAAGGACCTGATGAAAGGGATGGACCTCAACGCGTTCAAAAATTCCATGGACTGTGTACGGATCTTCTGCGGCAAACTTTTGTGCTTCTTCGAGCGAAGTGGCCTCGATAATGATCAAACTGCCGGCCTGGTCGGTGAACGGTCCCGCCAGCAGAACTTTCCCTTGGCGATTGAGCGGCTCGAGGTTGGCCAGGTGTGCGGGCCTATGAATTTTCCGCTTGGCTTGGCCCTCAGGGCCGTCATAGCCGAGAATGACGAACTTCATAGCGCTCAATCGTCCCTTCCTGGTGCGGCCATTCCGTCAAGCGGGTGGCGATCTTTATAGCCGCAGGACGTCTCGTGCCACCATCGAATCTCGTCCTCGCCGAATTTCCAGCAGAGATACACAATTCTATCTTCGTGCTTGTAGGGAAAGTCGCACAAGCCCAGATCGACATCTTTGACGACCACACCAAGCTCGTGAATCGCCTGCAGATTGCCGCTAATTTCATGCAGGGCCTGAATATAGGAGGCGCCCATGGGACTGCCGCCACCGAGTGAGGCTTTGGCGCTGGCTTTCTGAATCTCGTCTTTGGTGTTCGCAATGACGGTCTTGGCCCGGCGAACCGTGGTAAATCGTTGATTCAGTTGAGGGAGAAGTTCGTTGGCCTCGGCCAAAGTGAATATGCGATCGGGGGTGTCGTGATCTGATTTTGCCATGAGTGTGTCCCGCGGAATCTTTAACACAACACCTGCTAGGCTGCAACCGAGCCACTTGCAAAGGCGGAATGGTGACAAGAGTTCAGCCACCACTGTGTGAATAGAGGATGGAGTCTGCCCCGTTTCCACCACAAGCGGAGGGAGTCAATTGCTCACCATCCAAATGAACCATTAGATGTTGACAATCTCCCGGGTGGACGCTAATATCGGTCTAACTTCGCGATTCAGACAAAAAGTATTACCTCTGTACATCAGCTCCCGAGACCCATCTCAACCGTAAAATATCCCAGTAGTGCAGCGTCGAGTGTTGAATAGCGGATTACTTTCGTTTCTGCAAAATCTCAATCAAAAACGCCTTCATCCAGAGCGATCCTGCCACAACACAACCAACAGGTTGACATTCAGACTATCACTTCCGTGAATTCGTTCATGAGTACTAAATCGTATGTCTCATTTTGGGGAGCTATCGGGTTCAGAGCCTGATAGGGAAGAGGTATGACACAGGTTAAAGGGGAAGTTATGCATCTCGCGGAGCTCAAGCAGAAGTCGATTGCCGACTTGAATGATGTGGCGCGAGACTTAAAGATTGAAGGCGCGGCGAACCTTCGGAAGCAGGAACTCATCTTCGCCATTTTGCAGGCGCAGACGGAGAAAAACGGGGTTGTCTTTGGCGAAGGTGTGTTGGAGACGTTACCAGACGGGTTTGGGTTCCTCCGCGCCCCAGATTCTAACTATTTGCCGGGCCCGGACGACATTTATATCTCCCCATCACAGATCCGCCGATTCAATCTTAGGACGGGCGACATTGTATCCGGGCAAATCCGCCCGCCCAAGGAGAGTGAGCGGTATTTCGCCTTACTCAAGGTGGAAAAGGTCAATTATGAGGATCCGGAGGTCGCGCGCGACAAGATCCTGTTCGATAACCTTACGCCGTTGTATCCCGAGGAGCGGATTAATCTTGAGTTTGATCGAGAAGAATACTGCACGCGCGTCATGGACCTTACCACCCCGATCGGAAAGGGCCAGCGAGGTTTGATCGTCGCGGCTCCGCGAACCGGAAAGACGATGCTCCTGCAGGCTATCGCCCGCGCGATTCTCAAAAATCATAAAGAAGTCACGCTTATTGTTCTGTTAATTGATGAGCGTCCAGAAGAGGTGACCGACTGGCAGCGCCAAGTGAAGGCGGAAGTCATCAGCTCGACTTTCGATGAGCCGGCTCAGCGGCATGCTCAGGTCGCGGAAATGGTATTGGAGAAGGCAAAACGGCTTGTTGAACATAAGAAGGATGTCGTGATTCTTCTCGATAGCATCACGCGGTTGGCACGGGCGTACAATACCATTGCTCCTCCCAGCGGGAAGGTGCTCTCGGGCGGTCTGGATTCCAATGCTTTGCAGCGGCCGAAGCGGTTCTTCGGTGCAGCCAGAAACATTGAAAACGGGGGCAGCTTGACCATCATGGCGACCGCCCTGATCGATACGGGCAGCCGTATGGACGACGTGATTTTCGAAGAGTTCAAGGGAACCGGCAACATGGAAGTGCATTTGGATCGGCGGTTGGCCGATAAGCGTCTCTTCCCGGCCATCGATATCAGCCAGTCCGGCACTCGCAAGGAAGAGTTGTTGGTGGATCGCGACCGCCTGAACAAGATGTGGATCCTGCGAAAGGTCTTGAGCCCGTTGGGAACGATGGAGGCGATGGAGTTCCTGATGGACAAGATCGGTGGGACCAAAACCAATCAAGAGTTCTTGCAATCGATGAACCGGTAGGTTGCCGCTTGCCAGTGTGGGGGACTCCAGTGTAAAGTCGTGCACCCTGGCAAGCAGGACCGGGCGGATCAACGAATCACGGGCAGTAGAGGAGCAGGCATGCAAAAGGGAATTCATCCAGTCTATCGGGAAGCGACTGTGCACTGCGCTTGCGGAAACACGTTCAAGACGCGCTCGACCATTGGAGACATCAAAGTCGACATCTGTGCGGGATGCCATCCGTTCTTTACGGGAACGCAGAAAATCGTCGATACGGAAGGACGTGTCGAACGGTTCAAGAAGAAGTACGCCAAAAAAGATAAGTAGGCCCAGTCAGGACATCACGGAGACCCTGCTTCCTTTTGGGGCAGGGTCTCTTGTTTTTTGGGGGTAATGCGGGCTACGGCCGGAATGGGCGGAGTATGGAAGACGGGTTGGTCAAGAAGTGGGAGGGGATGGCGGCGCGGTACCAGGAGCTGACCAATCAGCTGATGGACCCGACTGTCCTGAATCAACCGGGCATGATTCATAAGCTCAACAAAGAGCGGACTGAATTAGAAGAGGCGGCGCAGCACTTTGTGGCCTACCGTGAGGTGAAGAAGCAGCTCGAGGATGTGGCGGCCATGCTTCAGGACCCTTCCACGGGGGCCGACATGAAGCAGCTGTTCGCGGATGAAAGTGAGCAACTCAATCAGCAGGTGTTGGATCTTGAAGCTCGCGCCAAAGACTTTTTAACGCCGAAAGACCCGCGCGACGAGAAGAACATGTTTCTCGAAATCCGGGCGGGGACAGGCGGGGATGAAGCCGCGCTGTTTGCGGGGGATCTCTTCCGCATGTACGTCAAATATGCCGAGCGCCATCGCCTCCGCTTGGAAGTCGTTGATGCTTCCGAGACCGGTATCGGGGGCTATCGTGAAGTGATCGCCCTGCTGGAAGGAAAGGGAGCGTTCGGGCGTCTCAGATATGAAAGCGGTGTCCATCGTGTGCAACGGGTGCCCACCACGGAGGCCAGCGGAAGAATCCATACGTCGACGGTGACGGTGGCGGTGATGCCCGAGGTCGATGAGGTCGATGTCCACATCGACCCGAAAGATTTGCGCATCGATACTTTCTGTTCCTCGGGCGCGGGCGGGCAAAGCGTCAACACGACGTATTCGGCCGTTCGCATCACGCACATCCCCACCGGCGTGGTTGTCAGTTGCCAAGATGAGCGGTCACAGCTCAAAAACCGCACCAAAGCTATGCGCACACTGCGCGCGCGGATCGTGGAGGCCGAGCGGGAAAAACAGGAAGCGGCGATTGCGCAAGACCGGAAGTCTCAGGTCGGGACCGGTGACCGGAGCGAAAAGATCCGCACATACAATTTCCCGCAAAACCGAGTGACGGATCATCGGATCGGGTTGACGGTGCATAAGCTGGATCAGGTCTTGGCCGGCGATTTGGAAGAGATTGTTCAGGCATTGCGCGCGCACTATGAGCACTTGGCCAGTCTGGAGGCAAAGTGAGCGGGGGACAACACAGAGGCGTCGCGGCGGGTATGCCAACGGTTCGTGTTGTGGTGAATGAGGCTGAACGTCGATTAACCGCCGCCGGGATCGATCAGCCGGCTCTGGAAGCGTCTTGGCTGGTGGAGCACGCATCAGGGGTGTCACCACTGTTGCAGCGTGTGGATGCAGATCGTGAACTGACCGCTGCGGAATGTGAATCTGTGCGAACGCTCGTCGCACGTCGTGCCCGCCGTGAGCCGTTACAATATGTGCTGGGAACGCAAGAGTTCTGCGGACGCGAATTTCAGGTGACCCCCGCAGTCCTGATCCCACGTCCGGAGAGTGCCCTGTTGGTTGCAGAAGCAATTCGCCGTTGTACCGACCATCCTGCCGCCACCATTGTGGATGTGGGGACCGGTTCCGGGTGCCTGGCGGTGTCCGTGGCACTGGCCTTACCGGATGCACGGGTGATCGTGATTGATGCCTCGGCTGAAGCCTTGTTGGTCGCACGCCGCAACATGGTCCAGCATGGCTGCGATGCACGAATTGACTGCCGGCAGGGAGATCTCCTGGCCCCGCTGGGCGAAGCGGATTGGGCGGAGAACATCGATGTGATCCTATCCAATCCTCCGTATATCGCGGATAGCGAGATAGCGACGCTCCAACCGGAGGTGGGGCGCTTTGAGCCACGATTGGCATTGGCGGGCGGTATGGATGGCATGGACGTGCATCGACGGTTGTTGCAGCAGGCGCCGATCTATTTAAAGTCCGGAGGCGCGCTGCTCATGGAAGTGGGGCTCGGTCAAGCCGATGCCGTGTGTCGTGCCGCGGCGCACACCGGGTGGTTTCGAACCACTACCGTTCTGCACGATGACGCGGGTATTGCACGGGTCGTCTGCTTTGAAAAGTCTGCGTCGCGAAAAGAGCCGTTCGAGGGTGATCGCTGACAGCGACCTGCAGTCGAGAACGACTCCAGGTGCACACGGAAACGTATGGATCAGATTCTTATTCATGGCGGGCGCCGGTTGAAGGGCGCAGTCCGCACCAGCGGGGCTAAAAACGCGGCCTTGCCGATTCTCGCGTCGACGATTCTTGGTGGCGGCGAGTGTGCACTGTCGAACATGCCGAGCGTGGTGGACGTCCTCACCATGGGTAAGTTGCTCCGTATGCTGGGGATTGCCGTCGCCCAGGAGGGTGAGCACACGGTCGTGGATGCGCAGACCATTGCGTCAACGGAAGCCCCCTACGATCTAGTTCGGACGATGCGGGCGTCGGTGTTGGTGTTGGGCCCGCTCGTGGCCCGAATGGGCGAAGCGAAGGTGTCGCTTCCCGGAGGCTGCGCCATCGGGTCTCGACCGGTGAACTTTCACTTAGCCGGCCTGGAAAAGATGGGGGCGTCGGTCGAAATCGAGCATGGATACATCAAAGCCACGGCCCGTCGTTTGCGGGGCAGCCGCATTTATTTCGATACGCCGAGTGTCACCGGCACCGAAAACCTCATGATGGCAGCGGTGTTGGCCGAGGGAACCACTGTTCTCGAAAATGCGGCAAAGGAACCGGAAATCACGGATCTCGCCGATTTCCTCGTCAAGCGGGGCGCACGCATTGCTGGCGCGGGAACGGACATGATCACGATCGAAGGGGTGACGGAATTGCACGGGGCCGAGCATGCAGTCATTCCGGATCGTATCGAGGCCGGGACCTATCTCGTGGCCGGCGCCATCACCGGCGGCGAGATTTCGGTGGAGCGTTGTCGCCCGGAGCACATGGAACCCCTATTAGTGAAATTGCGGGAAAGCGGTGTGCAACTAACTGAACAGAGCGGGAGCATCCACCTCAAGATGAACGGGCGCTTAAAGGGGACGAATGTGCGAACCAGTCCGCATCCCGGCTTTCCCACCGATATGCAGGCTCAATTTGTCGCATTGATGGCCGTGGCCGAAGGTACCAGCGTGGTGACCGAGACGATTTTTGAAAGCCGGTTCATGCATGTGGAGGAATTGCGTCGCATGGGCGCAGATATTCGCGTGGAGGGGAATCGGGTGGTGATTACGGGCAAGGAGCGGTTGACAGGCGCGCCGGTCATGGCGTCGGATCTTCGGGCGAGTGCCGGCCTGATCGTTGCGGGCCTCGCAGCCGAAGGCACGACGGAGGTGTCCCGTGTGTACCATCTCGATCGAGGCTACGAACGGCTTGAGGAAAAGCTGAATGCCTTAGGGGCCAGCGTCGAGCGGAGGAAGGGGAAGTGAACGTGAGGGCGAGGAGAGCCGTAGATGAGCGACCGAAAGGTCTGACAATCGCGCTGTCGAAGGGGAAGCTACTTGGCCCGGTGCTGCAGTTGATGAAGCAGGCCGGGTATGAGAGCCCCGGTCTCTCCGCCGAGAGCCGAAAGTTGGTGTTTGACTGTGCGGGCAATGACGCCAGATTCCTGATCGTTAGGCCTACTGATGTCCCGACTTATGTCGAACATGGGGCGGCTGACGTCGGTGTGGTGGGCAAGGATGTGCTGTTGGAGCAGGGAAGCGACGTCTATGAGCCGTTGGATTTGAAGGTGGGAGCGTGTAGAATCTCCGTCGCCGCTTTGCAGGGCCAACCGTCGCCGGACCGTTGGTCGTCTAAAATTCGCGTGGCGACAAAGTATCCCAACGTCACCGAGCGCTATTTCAACCAGCGTGGCGTGCCGGTTGAGCTTGTCAAATTGTATGGGTCAATCGAATTGGCCCCCCTGGTCGGGTTGGCCGATCGCATTGTCGATCTGGTTGAGACGGGCAGCACCTTGAGGGCCCATGACCTAGCAGAGGTGGAGGTCATCACGCACTCCACGGCCCGCTTGATCGTGAATCGGGCGAGCCTCAAATTGAAACACGAACCTTTGAAGCTGTTGATCGAGCGGCTGCGCGACGCTGTGGCGGCTGAATAGTGCGTCGATTGATCTCGCGCGGGGGATGCAACGTGGAGCATCGCCGTGAGCCTGGGTGTGCGGCGTAGGACGGAAGGCATGACGATTTATTCGAGTACCGATCGGGGGTTTGCCAACGCGTTGCGGAAGATCGCGACTCGCTCGCGTGCGCAGGTGACCGGTGTCGAAAAAAGTGTTCGCACGATTCTCCAGGCAGTGGAGCGTGGTGGAGATCGGGCGGTCCTGAGGTATACCAAGAAATTCGATCGGCTTACCTTGAAGGTGGATCAGGTGCGAGTGACGCCTGAGGAAGTCAAGGACGCGTACTATCATATTCGCAAGGACGAGGGGGATTCCCTTCGATACGCGGCGGAACGGGTACGTCAGTTCCACGAGCGTCAGCGAACCAAGACCTGGATGTATCAGGAGCAGAACGCGACGCTGGGCCAGTCGGTGACGCCGCTTGATGCGGTCGGTGTCTATGTGCCCGGTGGAAAAGCCGTCTATCCTTCGTCCGTGCTCATGTGCGCCATTCCTGCGAAGGTAGCGGGTGTTCGCCGGATTGTGATGTGCACGCCGACCCCGAAGGGGGAGATCAACCCCTATTTGCTCGTTGCCGCCGACATTGCCGGCGTCGATGAAATCTATCGGGTTGGTGGGGTGCAGGCGATCGGGGCTATGGCGTTTGGTACGAAGACGATTGCGCAGGTTGATAAGATCGTCGGCCCCGGCAATATCTATGTCGCAACTGCCAAGCGGCTGCTGTATGGCACGGTCGGCATCGATATGGTAGCCGGCCCCAGTGAGTTGTTGGTCGTGGCCGATGAGGATGCGAAGCCGGCGCACGTGGCGGCGGACTTGCTTTGTGAGGCCGAGCATGACGAGGATGCGCAGGTGTACCTCGTGACGACCTCGGCGTCTCTGGCACGGGAAGTCGTGAGATTGATTCAGGTGCAGCTGAAGGGGCTTCAACGGGAGAAGATCGCCGCCAAGTCGATCGCCCGGCATTTTGCCGCGTTTGTCGTTCCCACGATGGCTGATGCCATTGAGGTGGCGAACCAGATTGCACCCGAGCACCTCACGTTGTCGGTCGATCGCCCATTTGATTATCTGGAGCAAGTCCGCCACGCCGGGGCGTTATTCCTGGGACGCTACACTCCACCCGCCGTGGCAGATTACGTGGCAGGCCCGAACCACGTGTTACCGACGGGCGCGACGGCGCGTTTCTTTTCCCCACTGTCCGTGAACGACTATGTGAAGGTCAGCAATATCGTGCATTACACGAAGGAAGAGTTGACGAAAGCCAAGGATCACATCGTCCGACTGGCGCACATCGAAGGCTTCGATGCGCACGCCAAATCAGCCCAAAGCAGGTTCTCATGAAAAAGACCGATGCCCCGAGACAAGCCGCACTTCATCGTGCCACGAAAGAAACCGATATCCGCGTTGAGTGGGTGTTGGACGGGAGTGGGCGAGGACAGATCGACACCTCCATCCGGTTTTTTGATCACATGCTGGAGCTGTTAGCGAAACACGGGTTCTTCGATCTCACGGTTCAGGCCAAAGGCGATATTGATATCGACGAACACCATACGGTAGAGGATGTCGGTATCACGATGGGCAAAGCGTTGCATCAAGCCTTGGGCGAGAAGGCCGGAATCAAGCGGTTCGGGTGGGCCTCAGTGCCTCTGGATGAAACGCTCGCTCAGGTGACGGTGGATCTCAGCGGACGGCCATACCTGGTCTACAACGTGACGTTGCCGGATCGAAAGATCAAAACATTCGACCTGGGTCTGTTCGAAGATTTTTTTCAGGCGTTCGTGACCCATGGTGGCTTAAATCTTCACGTGAATCTTCAGTACGGGCGCAATCCCCATCACATCATGGAAGCGATCTTCAAAGCGTTGGCTCGGGCGTTGGATCAAGCGACCATGGTGGAAGAGCGGTTGTCGGGGACAGTCCTGTCGACCAAGGGGAGCCTCTAGCTGCGGCAGGTTGAGGTCTGGCATTCCACGCTGCATCGTTGGCTGTGCCTCACTCAGCATCCTCGAGCGTCATCATGATTGCCATCATTGACTACGGTATGGGTAATTTGCGGAGCGTCTCCAAGGCTTTCGAGGCTGTGGGACACCAGGCCGTGGTGACGCGTGATCCTCGCGCCATCGCGAATGCCAGCCATGTCGTCCTGCCGGGTGTCGGAGCGTTCGGCGATTGCATGGCGAACCTCGAACGGTATGAATTAATCGCGCCCATTCAAGCCGCGATCCAGTCCGGCAAGCCGTTTCTGGGGATTTGTCTGGGGCTCCAGTTGCTGTTTACGGAGAGCGAAGAATTCGGCATCCACAAAGGGCTTGGCCTCATTCCGGGCCGCGTCAAAAAGTTTTCCTTGGATTCGTCGTTGAAGGTTCCGCATATGGGATGGAATGAAATCCAGGTCGTACGGCCTGCGCCTCCATTAGCCGGAATTGCGCCAGGCAGCTATTGCTACTTCGTGCACTCCTACTATGTCGAGCCTGCGGATTCGACGGTCATTGCGACCATGACCGAGTATGGAAAACCGTTTGCCTCGGCGGTTTGGAAAGACAATGTGGTGGCCTGCCAGTTTCATCCGGAAAAAAGCCAAGCGGTCGGCCTGCAGCTGATTAAGAACTTCGGTGCGTGGACGTGAGCGCGGTGGTGTTCCGTTCCCTGCCGGCGCTGCTGGCGGTGCTGCTTCTTGTCGGATGCAGCGGGACGAAGGTGACGAGCAAGGCTTCCGCTCAAGCCGCGAAATATCCGGTCCGTACGATCGCACTGATACCCTTCGACACCATCGCGACACCACAAATTGTTGATGCCAGTGGACCGGCGTTTCCCGTGCCTTCCGGCGCGAGACGGTCTGACATGGGTGCAAGCGTGCCTCCGACGACCGATCAATACGTGCGGCGGACACAATTGGTGCCATCGGCCGCCGGCGAAAAAGTTGCCGAGTTAGTGTGGGCGAAACTCAAGGCGAAGTCCGGCTTGCGTGTCCTCTCTCCCAACGAGGCCAGGGCTGCAGCGCGAGCCCTTTCCGGGGGCGCTGCTGCCGAGATGCCGCCCGCTCACAAGATTGCGCAGCGGCTGGGGGCGGATGCGGCATTGAGTGGGAGGGTGCTGGTCTATCAAGAGCGCGTCGGTAGCCGGCTGGGAGCGGATCCACCTGCTGCCGTGGGGTTTGAAGTGAAGCTGGTGGCACCGGACGGAATGGTGCTGTGGGAAGGCAATTATTACGAAAAACAGCGGCCCATGACCGAAGATTTTGTCGGCTTCATTCAGCGATCCGGCGTGTTTGTCACTGCGGATGAGCTGGCGGCGTACGGAGCTTCCGAATTGGCGGAGGTGTTTCCCTACGGCGGGGCGGTCGAGGGAACTCCATAGAGGATTGTGGTAGGTGAACGCATGCGTGTGATTCCGGCGATTGATCTTAAAGACGGCCGTTGTGTGCGGTTGCGGCAGGGTGATATGGCGGCTGAAACGGTCTATTCGGAGGACGTGCCATCGGTTGCGAGGCGGTGGCAGGAACAGGGGGCCGACCTTATTCACGTCGTCGATCTGAATGGCGCAGTCGATGGGGAGCCGAAGAATCTGTCTCAGATCGAGGCGGTGATGAAGACCGTCAGTGTGAAGGTGCAGGTTGGAGGTGGCATCAGAACCATCGAGACGGTCAGGAAATATCTTCAGGCCGGAGTGGCGCGAGTGGTGCTTGGGACGGCTGCCCTCACAGATCGAGGGTTTCTCGCCCAGGCTTGCCGTGAATTTCCTCGCCGCATTCTCCTGGGACTGGATGCGCGAGATGGCAAGGTCGCGGTGAAAGGCTGGACCACGGTGTCGGAGACCAGGGCGATCGACCTCTTGAAGGAACTGGCCGAGCACGAGCTGGGAGCCGTCATTTATACGGATATTGCGCGAGACGGCATGCTGAGCGGCCCCAATTTGCCAGCGTTACGGGAAGTGGTGGAGAGTTCCTCATTGCCCGTCATTGCATCCGGGGGCATCACGCGGGTGGAGGATTTACAGGCTGTGCAGGCGCTTGGTCCGCGTGTCGAGGGGGCCATTGTCGGGAAAGCGCTCTATGACGGCAAGTTGGATTATCGCGCCGCGCTCACTGTCTTGGGCAACGCCTAAGGGAGTGACAGTGAGAAGGTATTCGCCGCTGAGGGCGCTGTTTCCCTCTCGCCCTCAGGTTTAAGGATCACCATGTTGACCAAACGCATCATTCCCTGCCTGGACGTCAAAGATGGTCGAGTCGTCAAGGGCGTGAGCTTTGTGAATTTGCGCGATGCCGGGGATCCCGTGGAAGTGGCCACGATTTATGACCGGGAAGGCGCGGACGAATTATGCTTTCTGGACATCACCGCCTCGCACGAAAATCGCAAAACCATTATTGATGTGGTGGAGCAGACGGCCGCCCGGGTGTTCATGCCCGTCACGGTGGGGGGCGGCGTGCGCACGCTGGATGATATTCGTGCCTTGCTCAACGCCGGGGCCGATAAGGTGAGTATCAACACTACGGCCGTCCAGCAGCCCGAATTTGTTCGTGAAGCCGCGCAGCGGTTCGGCACGCAGTGCATTGTGGTGGCCATCGATGCCAAGCGGAATGAATCCGGCGGACAGTGGCAGGTGTATACACACGGTGGACGGAAGGCGACCGGATTGGATGCGGTGGAGTGGGCCCAGCGCATGGAAGGGTATGGCGCCGGGGAGATTCTCTTGACCAGCATGGATCAGGACGGTCGGCAGAACGGCTACGACTTGGCGCTGACAGCTGCCGTGTCTGAACGACTCTCAATTCCGGTGATTGCCTCGGGAGGGGTGGGTACCTTGGAGCACCTGTATGATGGGCTGGTCAAGGGCAAGGCTGCTGCCGTGTTGGCCGCCTCGATTTTTCACTACCGTACGTATACGATTCAGCAGGCCAAGGCCTATTTGCGTGAACGTGGCGTGCCGGTTCGGCTTACGGGCGCCCCGCAGGAGCAGGCGTAATGACAAAGGATAGCCGCGATTTGACGTTTGACGGACAGGGCCTGCTCCCCGCCGTGATTCAGGACTGGTTGGATGGGACGGTCCTGATGGTGGGGTATATGAACCCCCAGGCTATCACCAAGACGCTGGAAACCAGGTTCGTGCACTTTTGGAGTCGCTCGCGCCAGAAGCTGTGGCAGAAGGGTGAGTCATCCGGTCATGTTCTGCGGGTGAAGGACCTCTTTGTCGATTGCGATCATGACACGATCTTAGTGAAGGCCGAACCGGTCGGGCCTACTTGTCACACCGGTGAGCGCGCCTGTTTTTTTTCCAGAATGACCGAGCAGGGGCAGGCCGGTGAGGCGAAGACGCAGGATGCCGGCGGCGGGATTCTGGAACGCATCTATCAGACGATTCTGGAGCGGAAGGCCAATCCTCAGCCTGATTCGTATGTCTCAAAACTCTTGCAGGGCGGGGCTGACCGGATCTTGAAGAAGGTGGCTGAAGAGGCCGGTGAGGTGATCATCGCTGCCAAGAATCAGAAGCGGGAGGAGATCGTCTACGAAACAGCCGATCTGCTGTTTCATACGCTTCTGGTGTTGGGTTACCACGACGTGACACTCGGTGACGTGTATCGCGAGTTAGGCTCCCGGTTCGGGAAGTCGGGGATTCGTCAGGAGCCGGGAGGGAAAGCCGTTGGATAACTGCATTTTTTGTCGCATTGTGGCGGGTACGATTCCGGCAAAGATTGTCTATCAGGATGATCACGTGCTGGCATTCGAGGACATCAATGCCCAGGCCCCGGTCCATATCCTGGTCATCCCTAAACGGCATGTGGCGGCAGTCCAGGATTGTGGAGATGGCGATCAGGCCTTGCTGGGCAAGCTCCTGTTGACCTGCGCGGATGTGGCCAGGGCTCGTCAGCTCAATGGATCCGGCTATCGCATCGTGACCAACACGGGGGCGGATAGTGGACAGACGGTGTTCCACCTCCACCTGCACGTGCTCGGTGGCAGGCCCATGGGCTGGCCTCCGGGGTAGCCGGGTCGCCAACTCGATTGACACTTGTGCGGACCGTTTGTTAGGGTGAACGGTCAACTTTCAATCGCGTCAAAGGCATCCAACCCGGTATTCGACCGGTCGGATCCCTGCGGGCACTAGCGAGGACCGCCGTGGGCCAAGGCCTGATTTCGGACGACGTCATCAACCAAATCAGAGACCGAGTGGACATCGCGGAAATCGTGGGCCAACATGTGGCACTGACGCGGGCCGGACAGAACCTTAAGGGCCTGTGTCCGTTTCACCAAGAGAAGTCTCCCTCCTTCACCGTTAGTTCTTCGCGACAGATTTTCCATTGCTTCGGCTGCGGAGCCGGGGGCAATGTCTATACATTCCTCATGAAATTGACGGGAGCGGCGTTCCCTGAAATTGTTCGAGATCTGGGGCGCAAGGTGGGGGTCGATGTTCCGGAATCGAGTGGTGGATACTCCAACGAGGTCCGCGCACAGCTCGGCCGGTTAGAGCGACTGAATGCGGCGGCCGGCGCCTGGTATCAACGGATGCTGACGGAAGGTGCTGCGGGGGCGCAGGCGCGCGCGTATCTGGAAAGTCGTGGCATACAGCTCACCACCTCCGAGCAATTCAAGATCGGGTTTGCCCCACCGGAATGGGACGGATTGACCAAAGCCATGCTCAAGGAAGGATTCGCTCCGGCGGATCTGGTTGCCGCGGGGCTTTCGATTCCGCGGGATCACGGCGGTTCACCGAAAACCGGGACGTCCGGGCACTACGATCGCTTTCGTTCACGCGTCATGTTTCCGATCATCGATTTACGGAAGCGTATTGTCGCGTTCGGCGGGCGTATTCTTGGGGAGGGCACGCCTAAATATCTGAACTCGCCGGAGACGCCGCTATTTAAAAAGGGACAAACGCTGTTTGCCTTGGAGGCGGCTCGTGATGCGGCAGGGCAGCAGCAGACGTTGATTATTGTCGAGGGTTATTTCGATGCGGTCGCTCTCCATCAGGCCGGGATCCGTCACGTCGCGGCCACGTTAGGCACCGCCCTGACTCCCGAGCATATTGCAGTGATCAGGCGGTTCGCGTCGAATGTTGTGCTGCTGTTCGATCCGGATCAGGCGGGAGTCAGGGCGGCGCTGCGGACGTTGGATTTGTTCGTCAACAGCGGGCTCAGCGTCAAGGTGGTGTCGTTGCCGGAAGGCGAAGATCCTGATACCTATGTCCGGAAATATGGCCCTGAGGGTTTTGCGACGCTGCAGCGGTCGGCGCCAAGTTTGCTGGATTTTGCGGTGGAACACAGTCTGCGGACAGCGGAGGCCGGCACCGTTGAAGATCGGATTCGGGCCGTGGACGCGGTGTTGCGTATCCTCCAGAAAAGTGCGCATCCCATCGAACGGGAAGAGCGAATTCGTCTGGTGGCGGAACGGTTGGGGCTCAGTCAGCAACGGTTAATTGATCGGTATCCCGCCCTGGCCGCTCAGGACCAGCGCCGCCCAGAACGAGAGCCGAAGGCGCCGTCCCAGGCTGGGCCCTCGAAGCTGAAAGGAAATCCCGAGGAACGGGACTTGGCGCATCTGCTGGTGCAGGGCAATTTATCGGCCCAGGACCTGGGGAAATTGTCTCCAGAGGCCTTTACAGTCCCGGCCTATCGCCGACTGATTCACTGTGCGATGCAGCATCGTGGGCAGGATGGCCGCGTGTCGGTGCGCGAGCTCCTGGACGCACTGATCCATGATGAGGAATGCGGCACGCTGATCTCGGAACTGTCGATGCTGGAGCAACATTATGACGATGTCCCGGCACATATTGCCGGGTGTTTGGAGACGCTGGAGCGGCGGGGTCGGGAACGGACCATGGGGGCCTTGATTCAGGAGTTAAAGGCTGCGGAGCGCGAGCGACGGGAAGAGGATGTGCATCGCCTGAACAGATTGATTAACGATATGCGGATTCGGAAAGCCGGCGTGGCGCCGGTTGCGCTGACGTCTGCGGTGAAGGAGTAGGTATGCCGAAACAAGAATTACTCGGCGAGGTGAAGAAGCTCATTAATCTGGGCAAGGAGAAGGGCTTCCTCACGTACGACGATCTCAACAGCACGTTGCCGGCCGATGTCGTCTCGTCGGATCAGTTCAGCACGATCATGACGATGTTTGGTGAGATGGACATCGAAATCGTGGAGTCCGCCGACACCGAACGTACCCCCAAAGCGGCCGAAAGCGATGACACCATCGAGGAAAGCGAAGAGGCGGACTCATCGGAGGAGAACGAGAAAGAGATCGATCTCACCCCGGGGGCGCTCAGTCGTACCGACGATCCGGTCCGGCTCTACTTGAAAGAGATGGGTAGTGTGGCCCTGCTGAGCCGCGAGGGCGAGATCGAGATTGCCAAGCGCATTGAAGAGGGGAAGAAGGACATCGCGACGGTCGTCTACGGACTGCCGATGACCCTGGAATTCGTCCTGAATCTGCGTGATCAGCTGAAGAACGGCAAGATTGACGTGCGGGAGATCGTGCCGGTTGTTGAGACGGAAGAAGACTTCGAAGAAGAGGCCGTTGAAAAGGATTACGAAGAGCTTCGGGTGAAGACGCTGGATTCTCTAAACGCCGTACGCAAGGTCTCCGCCTCGCTCAAGGAACTCTACGACAAAGCCCGCCATGTCGGCGCGGATCCCGAGAAACAGAAAAAGCTTCGTAAGCAGATCGATACGGTGCGCGGTCAGGTCGTGGACAAGATGGAATCGGTGAACCTGCACGGCGTGCTGAAAGATCGGATGACGCAACGGGTTCGTGACCTCAACCTGCTGTTCCGGCAAGCGGAGCGCGAGGTGACGAGCTGCCAGCGACGTTTGGGGGTCGGCGGCGAAGCCGGCGCAGAGTTGCTGCGAAAGTTGTGTCGAACCCATAAAGATCTCCTGGCGGTGAAGCGGAGAACCAGTCTGTCCGAAGAAGTCCTGCAGGACATCAAGAAACATTACCAAGCCGCCAAGGGGCGTATCCGCCAGCTTGAAGAGGAAGAAGCACTGATTTCGGCTGAAGAGATCAAGGATGCGGTGAAGCATCTCGATGTGGCGGAGGAAAAGGTCAAACGCGGGAAGGCAGAACTGGTAGAAGCCAACCTGCGGTTGGTCGTGAGTATCGCGAAAAAGTACACGAACCGCGGGTTGCAGTTCCTGGATTTGATCCAGGAGGGCAATATCGGTTTGATGAAGGCGGTGGATAAGTTCGAGTACAAGCGCGGGTACAAGTTCAGTACCTATGCCACCTGGTGGATCCGGCAGGCCATTACGCGTGCGATCGCCGACCAGGCTCGCACCATCCGTATTCCGGTCCATATGATCGAGACGATCAACAAGCTCATTCGCACCTCCCGGCATTTGGTGCAGAAGCTTGGACGTGAACCGACGCCGGAAGAGATTGCAGAACGGATGGACTTGCCGCTTGATAAGGTGCGGAAGATCTTGAAGATCGCGCGCGAGCCCATCTCCCTCGAAACCCCGATTGGCGAGGAGGAAGACAGCCATCTGGGCGACTTCATCGAGGACAAGAAAGCTGTGTCTCCGTTAGAGGCGGCCATCCGGTATGACTTGCAGCGGCAGATCAATGGTGCGCTGGAGACCCTGACGCCCCGTGAGGAAAAGGTGCTTCGCAAGCGGTTCGGCATTGGTGAGGCCACCGATCATACGTTGGAGGAAGTGGGACAGGATTTCGAGGTGACGCGTGAGCGCATCCGGCAGATCGAAGCCAAGGCATTGCGCAAGTTGCGGCATCCGAGCCGGAGCAAGAAGTTGCGCAGTTTTGTGGAGAGTCTCTAGTGCAGGGTGCCGAGTCTCGTTTGACTCTGTCGTATCGGCAGCCTAGAATCGTGCCGCTCGAACCAATGGTGCCATGAAGCGAGCTGAGGCCTGCTGAGTGGCCGGCAGGGTTGGGCCCATAGCTCAGGTGGTTAGAGCGGCTGACTCATAATCAGCTGGTCCTAGGTTCAAGTCCTAGTGGGCCCACCAGCCTGAGCATCTTGCGAGTGTTTTACCCTGAGGGGCGTCCATGCGCGCTGCCCTCAGACCAGTCATAAGGAACATGTGAACGTACAGCTTGCTCCCCTTATTGAATTGCAAAAGCTTGATCTTCGCATCGCTGACCTCAAAGAGCAGCGCCGAAGAATACCGGAACGGCTGGAGGCGAGTGAGGCGCCGGTTCGCGAGGTGAAGCGGGTGTTGCAGGAAGCCTCCACTTCCGCTGACGCGCTGAACAAAGAGCGCCGCAGCCACGAGAAGGACCTGGAAGCGCACGAAGACCGGATCGGCAAGATGAAGGATCGTGCCGCTCAATTGAAGACGAACCAGGAATACCAGGCGCATCTTTTTGAGGTTGAGCTGGCGAATAAAAAGCGGGGTGAGTTCGAGGAAAAGATTTTGCTGGCCATGGAGCAAATCGAGCAGACTCAGCGGACCATGACGGTAGCCCAGACCCAGTTGAAAGAGTCCGACGCCCTCTTCCTGAAGGAGAAGGCGGTGTGGGATGAAAAAGATCGTGCCCTGGCGGCAGAGCTGGCCGAGCTGGAGGCGAAACAGGCTCACATGGCCGGGCAGGTCGAGAAAGTGCTGTTCGCGCGGTACAACAAGCTGAAAACCATGCGGAAGGACCCGGCTCTGGTACTGGTCAAGGACGGAATCTGCATCGGATGCCGGTTGCAATTACCGCCGCAGCTCGTGTCCCAGGTGAAACGGGGAGAAGAGGTCCATACCTGCCCCTACTGCTACAGAATGTTGTATTGGGAAGGTGAGCCAGGACTCGGAGAAAAGCCGGCCGCGGTTCAGGGCCAGGCGAAAGATCTTGAGGTCGGCGAGTCTGTCTAGTTGCCGCTGAGAACGTCCCCCGCCGTGATGCCTGTCGTGCCGCAAGGCACAGTCGACCACACTACTATGATAGGTCGAATCTCCGGGCGCTAGGAATCGGCCAGCACCTGTTGTGTGGTTTTAAAGTGCAACTTCGCGACGGTGCTCAACCGATCGCGTCCATATTTCTTCACGACCATCCGTCCTGCCAATTCCACCGAGGGGGAGGCGCCTTTCGGGAGCGTGGTGTGCAACTCCTGCGACAATCGCTGGAGTCGCAACAAGAATTCCGCGCGGGCCAGAATTGACGCGGCCGCGACCGCCAGATCCGACTCCGCTTTTGTCCGTTGCACCAGCCGGAGTTGCTTCCCTTTCTCCTGAAGCGCATTGAGAATCAAGCGTTCATCGCCGAACTGGTCGGCGATGGCTAAGTCGCAGTCGACCTGCTGGAGCAAATTTTCCAACGCCCGTGCATGGCCCCAGGCCAAGAGCCGATTCAGGTTTTTAATTTTGGTATAGAGTTCGTTGTAGCGTTGCGGCCCGATTGCGACGATGCTGTGCGGACAGAGCATCCGAATGTCGGGTGCCATTTCGAGAATCCGGCCATCCGTGATTTTCTTGCTGTCGCGGACCTGCATGAGGGCCAGGTCCTGTTCCGATGCCGGGGTGACGAAGACGGCGGCAATGACCAGAGGTCCGAAATAGTCTCCCTTGCCGGACTCGTCGATGCCAATGCGGTTCAATGATGAGAGCGTCGTGGTGGGCGGCACTCGGTGAAACTCCCAGTGGAAACGGGTGGGGCGGCGCGGTAATCTAGCAGAGCTCACCAAGCTGGTCAATTTGCGGAGGGCGTGTGATGGTATGTGAATGGAATGGGAGTGCCCGGCGTCGGACAATGGGATTCTTGCAGGTTCAGTGGCTTGCGTTCGGCATCGTGCTGATGCTGGTGACGACGGGCTGTCAAACGAACCCGTACACAGGACGATGGCAGCTCATGATGATGCCGATGTCGCAGGAAGTGCAGATGGGCGCGCAGGCCTACTCTGACGTCAAGAGCGATCCCAAAATGAAGCCGTCGACCGACCCGCGGGAAATTGAGCCGGTGAAGCGGGTGGCGGCCAGGGTGATCGAGGCTGCCAAGCGATCTAAGTACAGTGAAATGGCCAACCAGTTCGAGTGGGAAGTGACCGTCATAAAAGATGACAAGACCATGAACGCCTTTGCGCTGCCGGGAGGAAAAATCGCGGTCTATACCGGCATTTTCCCGGTGGCGAAAACCGAAGCGGGACTCGCCGCGGTGATGGGGCACGAGGTGGTGCATGCATTGGCCCGGCATGGCGGGGAGCGCATGAGTCAGAACACGCTGGCGCAGACGACGTTGCAAGCGATCGGGATTGCTCTGGGAGTCAGCGGGGCGAATCCCGTGCTCTCCCAAGCGGGAATGGCGGCGTTGGGGGTGGGGGCGCAGGTCGGGGTATTGTTACCGTTCAGCCGGAAGCACGAATCGGAAGCGGATTATGTCGGTGTCTTGCTCGCGGCGGATGCCGGATATGATCCGCGGGAGGCCATTCACTTGTGGCAACGAATGGGGGAGTTGTCCGGAGGGAAGGGCAGCTCGGAATTTTTATCGACCCACCCGAGCCACGAGACGAGAATTGAGCAGCTTGAGGAGTGGATGGCCGAGGCGATGCCGATTTATCAATCCAAACCTCCTGCTCCCAATCATGAATTGCCGCCGCTGCACTAGCCGGGAGCGGGGCGCTGCTTGAATCCCTCTCGACCAGCCCGTATACTTTTCTTGCGCGCTGGGGGGACACGGGTGCTCGCTCGTCGAGCGTGCTCGACGGGAGGAAAGTCCGGACTCCAAGGGCAAGGACGCTGGATAACGTCCAGGCGGAGCGATCCGACACCAGCACCACAGAAAACAAACCGCCGATGGCCGACGTGAGCGACTTCGGTCGCTTACAGCGGCTCAGGTAAGGGTGAAACGGCGGGGTAAGAGCCCACCGCGGTGATGGCGACATCAACGGCACGGTAAGCGTCGTCCGGAGCAAGACCAAATAGG
>WBZQ01000822.1_pt1 | contig 22999 bp, 23 predicted proteins | sample 5204251 | NCBI WGS metagenome assembly WBZQ01 (sample SAMN12412402, study PRJNA552823) | activated sludge metagenome | isolation source: activated sludge from nitrification reactor of wastewater treatment plant... | place: USA: Virginia | collected 2017-09
AAGGTTGACCTCGGACGCCGCGCGGGTGATGACGATACCGGCTGCGGTGGACACGATCAGGGCCGGCACCTGCGCGACCAGGCCTTCGCCGACCGTCAGCAAGGTGTAGGTCTGTGCCGCGGCGGCCACCGTCATCCCCTGCTGCAGGACGCCGATGGTTAATCCGCCCAGGATATTGACGAGCGTAATCACGACCGCCGCGATGGCATCGCCGCGCACAAACTTGCTCGAACCGTCCATCGCTCCGTAAAAGTCCGCTTCCTGCGCGATTTCTTTTCGCCGCTGACGGGCCTCCTTGTCATTGATCAGGCCGGCGTTCAAATCCGCATCGATGGCCATCTGCTTGCCGGGCATGGCGTCCAACGTAAACCGCGCAGCGACTTCCGCCACCCGGCCCGCACCTTTGGTGATGACGACAAAGTTGATGATCACGAGAATCGTGAAGACGACCAGCCCGACGGTATAGTTTCCACCGACGACGAAATTGCCGAATGCGCGGATGACTTCTCCTGCCGCAGCCGCGCCTTCGTTTCCGTGCAACAGAATCAAACGGGTGGAGGCAATGTTCAGGGCCAGCCGCAGCAAGGTCACCATCAGCAGGATCGAGGGGAAGACGGAAAACTCCAGCGGTCGCCTGACCTGCATGCCCACCAGGAGAATGATGATCGACAGGGTGATGTTAAAACTCAGCAACAAGTCCAAAAAGAAGCGCGGCAGCGGGACCAGCATCACCATCAGAATGCCGACCACGCCCACGGACATGAGAATGTCCGGATGCTTCACGAGCGATGTGCTGGGTATCGAGGTATTGTCCTTCGCCATCTCACTCCCCACCGTCCGGAATTACGCCGGCGGCAATTTGCCGCGCACGCGGTACACAAAGGCCAGAATCTCAGCGACGGCGCGATACAGATCTTCCGGAACTTCCCTGCCCACGTCGACCAGCTTGTAGAGCGTCCGGGCCACCAGTTTGTTTTCCACGATCATGACGCCATGCTGACGACCGATCTCCCGGATCTTTTCGGCAATGAAACCGGCGCCCTTCGCCACCACGACCGGCGCGCCCATCGCGTTTGAGTCGTATTTCAATGCCACCGCCAGGTGAGTCGGGTTGGTGATGATGACATCGGCTTTAGGCACGGCGGCCATCATGCGCTTGCGCGACATCTCACGCTGGGTGCTGCGCACCTTCGCTTTGAGCCCGGGATCTCCTTCTGCGGCGCGACTCTCTTCCTTGATTTCGTCGCGGGACATGCGCAACCCGCGCTCCCATTCGAAACGCTGATACCCGTAGTCCATGGCGCCGATGACCAGTGCCGCGCCGCTCATCATGAGCGCGGCCTCGAACGTCGCCCATCCCACCGTGGGCAATAGGGTTTCCATCCCGAATTGCGTCAGCGACGAGAATTGGAGCATGTCGTCTTTAATGGTGATGTAGCCGACGCTGCCGATCGCCAGGATCTTGAGCCACGATTTCACCAACTCGCTCAAGGCCCGGACTGAAAAGAGCCGGGAGAATCCTCCGACTGGACTGATGCGGGACCAATCGACACTCAGACCGTCCTTTCTCCACAGGAAGCCGGTTTGCATCACGTTGGCGCCCACACCTACGATGGCGATCCCCGCGATGACCGGTCCAAGCATCACGAATACGTCGATCCCGATCTGGCGAAGGATGAGATGCAAGTGGTCCAAGCTGAGCGCCCGCAACGTCGATTCCTCCATCGACTGGCTGAGCCAATGCTGCAAGGCATGGCGGAGTCGTTCCATGATGCCGGGAGTCATCCAGTAGAGCGCGGCAAAACTGCCCAGCATCGCGACGGCCATGGCGGCATCGCGACTGAGCGCGATTTGACCCTTCGACCGCGCTTCTGCTTTGCGTTTCGGTGTTGCTTGTTCTGTGCGATTTTGGGCGCTGTCAGCCATGACCCAAGCCCTTCAGGAGACTCACGATCGTCTCCACCAGGTTCTCGAATTCTTTCTCAAACAACGACAGCGTAAACGGCATGGCCAGACTCATGGCCAACAGGCCTGCCCCGATCGTGATTGGAAAGCTCAAGACAAAGACGTTCATCTGCGGCACGGCGCGGCCAAGGATGGCGAGGACGGTATTAACGATCAGCAGGGTGGCAAACACCGGTGCCGCCATCTTGAGCGCGACGCTCAGCATGTGCTGCGCCAACTGAATGATATCGGTGGCGATGCTGTCGGACAGCGAGGCGCCGAATGGCGGGACGAACTCGTAACTCATGCCGATCGCATGCACCACCAGGAGGTGTGCGTTGAGCGAGAGGAACACCAACGACCCGAGCGTCAGTTGGAATTGCGCGATGATGGGAGTATTTTGATGGCTCATGGGATCGAACATCTGGATCGCGCTAAACCCCATCTGCGTGCCGACCAACTCACCGGCGACTTGAAAGCCTGAAAACAAAAGCCGAACAGCCAGACCGATGGTCAGGCCGATGAGGAATTCGCTTCCCATGCCGGCGATGACCAGCACCGGATCAGCCGGCAATGCCGGCAACTGAATGATCGGCGCCAGCACCAGGCCCAACATGGTGACTAACCCGGCCTTGACCGGCATCGGGATCGTGCGGGTGTTGAGGATGGGGAAGACGCTGATCAAGCCGGCAATCCTGACCAACAGAATCGAAAACGATTGAAAGTGCGGCAAGGCGAGGTGCAGGGTGTGCGCGGCGTTCATGCTGTCGGCGACCTATCAGTGAATCAATGTCGGAATGCTGGTGATGATATGGGTCATGAAGGCGATGAGCACGCCCATCATCCACGGGAGAAACAGCAGTGTGGCGGCAAATATCGCCAGCACTTTGGGCACGAACGTCAACGTGGCTTCGTTGATCTGGGTCATCGCTTGAAAGGTGCTGACCATCAGGCCGACGATCAGGCTCAGGCCCAAGATCGGCGCCGAGACCAGCATGGTCGTTTCGATGGCCTGACGTCCGATTTCCGTGACCGTTTCAATGGTCATGATCGAGTCCTATTGAAAGCTCTTCACCATGGAGCCGACCACGAGATACCAGCCGTCCGCCAGCACGAAGAGAATCAGCTTAAACGGCAGGGAAATCATGACGGGCGGCAGCAGCATCATGCCCATGGACATCAAGACGCTGGCCACGACCATGTCCACGATGAGAAACGGAATGTAGAGCAGAAATCCGATTTGAAACGAAATCCGCAATTCGCTGAGGATGAACGCGGGAATGATCACATGCGTCGGCACCTGATCAACTTGTACAGGTTTCGGGGAATGAGACAATTCCAGAAACAGTTCGAGATCTTTGTCCCGCATCTGTTTCAGCATAAAGCCCCGAATCGGTTGAATACCGCGATTCCAGGCATCTTCGTAGCCGATTTGTTCCGCGAGCAAGGGCTGGAGCGCATCCTTGTAGACCGCCTGCCCGACCGGGGCCATCACAAACATAGTGAGAAACAGCGCCAAGCTGATCAGCACTTGATTGGGCGGCACCTGCTGTGTCCCGAGGGCCTGGCGAAGAAAGGACAGCACGATCACCATGCGCGTGAACGAGGTCACCATGATGAACAACGCGGGCGCCAACGACAGAACCGTCATCAGCGCGAGAATTTGCAGCACCATGGCGGTCTGTTTGGTGCCGCTCTGGCCGAGGTCAAGCGTCACCGATGGTCCTTCCGCATAGACGGCCGAGGCGCCGGTCAGACCCGCGAGAAGGACGAGCCCGAGCAATCCCAAGCTCCGAGCGCAGCCGGTACGCATCCTCGTCCCACGTCGAAACGGTGCGAGATTACCTTCCGGCATGTACCATCTCCTCGCGATAGTCTGACCGGACAGGGCCGGTTGGCGGGATGACGGCACTCGATGAGCCAGCCAGCAGGAGCCGTTTCACCTGCTCAGGGTCGGTCACTTTCCCGAGTGGAACCAGATCGGTCGCCGTGGTGCCGAGAATCAGAACCTCGCCGGCGACCGCCACCACCATGACCTGCTTGCGGGCACCCAGGGACCCGCTGCCCAACACCTGCACCAACGGCGCACCGCCGACCGGAAGCAAGCGTTGGCCGACTCTGGATTTCACGACGGCCAGCAGGCCTAGTATCAACGCCAGCACGACGCCCAGCGCCGAGACCATGCGGACCATACTTTCCCACATCTCCATGGAGCGATCGACCTTGTTCACGCCCGTACCGGCTGGCTCGCCGGATCACGTTGCGCTTATCCGAGTTGTTGAATGCGCTGATTGGGACTCACGACATCGGTGAGGCGAATGCCGAACTTTTCGTTGACCACCACGACCTCGCCGCGCGCCACCAACTTGTTGTTGACCAACACTTCCATCGGCTCCCCGGCCAGTTTATTCAGCTCGATGACGGATCCCTGTCCGAGCTGCAACAACTCGCGGATCAGCATGCGCGTCGCGCCGATCTGCACCGTCACCTGCAGCGGAATGTCGAGCACAAAGTCGATATTTTTGTTGGCCGGCACCGCCCCCTGATTATCGACCGGAGGAAACGAGGTCGCCTGCGGGTTCATGTCCGCGCCATTCAAGGCATCCGCCTGCGGGGTTGTATCGCCGTTGCCCATGCGCACATCTCCTTTACTTCGGCGCGACCTAACTCAAGACCTTGGTCACGCGGCAGGCATGATTGCCTTTATAGACCCCGGGCTGCCCGTGGAATTTTGGATCGCCCTCGACCAGACACAGCATCGGATCGCCGGGATGTTGATCCAGCATCAACACATCCCCGGGATTAAAGTTCATCAGGTCCTGCACGTTGATCTTGACGCTCCCCAGTTGAACCGCCACGGCGACATCGCACTCCTGAAGCGAATCCTTAAACCGGCTGCCCCAACTGCTGTCCTGCTCGACGTTATCGGCAAAAAGCCCCGAGTACAGCTTTTCCTTGATCGGCTCCAACATGGAATAGGGATACGCAATAAACATCTCGCGAGTAAGGTCGCCGAGATGGACCTGCAGTGTGACCACGACGACAATTTCCGATGTGGTGACCACCATGGCAAACTGCGGATTGCTCTCCGAGCGCAGATAGTTGAGCTTGACCGGCATCACGGCTTGCCAGGCCTTTTCCAGATCAACCAGCGCCTGCTGAACCAGCTTCTTGATGAGCCGTAGTTGAATCGGGGTGAATTCCCGGCCTTCCGGCTTCACGTGCGTCTGCACTTTTCCGCCGAAGAAGAAATCCACGATCAGGTACACCAACATCGCGTCCATAATGTAGAGCCCGTTGCCACGCAAGGGTTCCATGGCAAACAGGTTGAACGAGGACGGCACCGGTACCTTTTGGATGAAATCTCCGAATTTGATGATTTGCGTGCCGAGCACGCTGAACTCGATTTTTTCGCGCAGGAGGCTCGTCCAGGATACGGATTGCTGGCGCGTGAAGCGGTCATTGATCATTTCCATCGTGGGCATGCGCCCGCGAATGATCCGCTCCTGGCTGGTGAGACTGTAGGCCTTGATTCCTCCTGGTTCTTCCTCTTCCTTCGGCGCCGTTTCGACCTCGCCGGACATGACCCCGCCCATCAAGGCATCGATTTCTTCCTGGGAGAGTATTTTGTCCATGATGTCCTTGGCGCGGAATCCTGGTTACTGAATCACAAATTCCGTGAAGTACGTGGATTTGACCGACTTCTTGGGCAACAGGCCGTTGATCCGTTCGGTGATGTCGTCGCGCAGTTTGTGTTTTCCCTGAGGAGAACGCGCGGTGGCCGAGTCCAAACTGGTCAGGAGGACAAGAATCGCATCGCGAATTTGCGGTGTGCGCGCCTTGATTTGTTCTACCGTCCCGGCATTGTCTGCTTCTACCTTCAGGGTCACTTTGAGGTAACGAATTTCGGGAGAATCCGCGAGATTGACGATGAAGGGGTCCAAATCGGCGATGGCACTCGCGTCGGCGACGGCCCCATGCTCACCTCCGGCTTTCTCTTCAGCCGCGCCATGCGCGGAAACCTTGTCTCCCCCGCCCTCGCCCTGCGCTTTTTCGGCGGACGATCCGCCCATCATTTTCATCATCGCAAAGGCGCCGCCCAACGCGAGGATCAAGACCCCCGCGACGATGATGATGACCATCTTCATGGGAATACCAGCCGGTGCTGCTGGGGCCTTTTCTTCAGCTGCATCTGACATACAACCCTCCTGCGGACAGTGTTTGCCGGTGCCGGTCAGTTGTGCAATGCATATGCCACGTGCGGGGCCAAGCAGGTCTGTCCCGTGGGACGCAACAGCGTCGAGATCGCGTGATAAGACAATGATTTGGAGTCGCGGCGTCTCACTCACGATGCCACATCGCCTGCGCGATGTACGTGTTGTCACGGTAGTGACGCGTGATCAGTGGAGGCCGACAGAATGTTGACGAGCGAACGTGGAAGAGGAGCAGCGAGGACGAGCCGGTGAACTAGGTAGAAATTGCCGGGTTGAGCCCCGACGACGGTGGTGGCACCGCGTCGGGGCCCTCACCGATTACCGTTTGAGATTCACGAGCTCCTGCAACATTTCGTCGCTGGTCGTGATGGCTCGAGAATTCGCCTGGAAGGCGCGCTGCGTAATGATCATGTCCACAAACTCTTTTCCGAGGTCCACATTGGATTGCTCCACGGTCCCGGAAAGAACCCTGCCCAATCCATTGACCGTCGGTGCGCCGGCTAACGCGGCACCGGACTCGACCGTCTCCAGGAAGTGATTGTCGCCGACGTTGGCCAAGCCGTCGGGATTGGTAAAGCGGCTCAAGACCACTTGTGCCAGGGCTCTGGTCTGCCCGTTCGTAAACTGCGCCATCACCCTGCCTTCCTTATCCACGCTGATGCGATCGAGCGTACCGGAAGAATACCCGTTTTGTGTCTGACTCTGCACGCCGGAGGCCGCTCCGAATTGAGTTAACGACGCCAGGTTCACCGAGATGCTTTGTGGCGTGGTGGCGCCGTTGGCCAGGGTGGCGGTGATGGTTTGCGTGCCGCCGGCGGTGACGGCGCCGCTCGCGTTAAAGGTCATATTAGTTTGAGCGGTGGCCGCGCCGCCATCGATCTGCGAATAGACGCCCCAGGCATTGGCCGCAGTTTTCCGGAAATACAACTGCATCTGGTGTGAATTACCCAAGGAATCATAAAACGTCATCCCGGTGGAGAAGTTGTAGGACGTGGTATCCGTCGTGGCGAATGCCGCGGTCGGCGCCGTCGCATTCGCATTGAGATTCCCCAGAATGGTCGCGGTGCTCGTGGATTGCGGCGGAACGGCGCTCGAGGTCAACGTAATGCCCCCGATGGTGCTGGTGATATTGCCCACCGTATCAGCCTGATATCCCTGCAGGAGGGCGCCGCTTGCATCGACCACACGTCCGACGTTGTCCACTTTGAATTGCCCGGCCCTGGTATAAAAACTTGCGCCGGATGGATTTCGCACCAGATAAAATCCATTCCCGTCGATGGCCAAATCGAACGTATTTCCGGTGGTGGTCATCGACCCTTGGGAAAAATTCGTCTGCACATCGTTGAGGTACACGCCGAGTCCGATCTGATCACTGCCGGCGCCGCCGGCCATGCTGGACGAGATCAAATCTGAAAAGGTCGCCCGACTGGACTTAAACCCCGCCGTGCCGACGTTGGCGATGTTGTTACCGATGACACCCATGGCGTTCCCGTATGAACTCAATCCGGTCACCGCGGTGAACATCGAAGTCAAAATGCCCATGATCGCTCCTCCTTGTTGCCGTACGCTGTCTCGTTCGATCTCTTCGTGCGGCCGGCCTTCACGCCGGCCTCGATCAGGCGACCGCCGTCGTGCCGGTCTGGGTGGTCTTGTTCTGGGCCGCCTCTTGGAGCGCCACGCTCCTCGCCATCAACGACACCATCTTCGTCATCTGGTCCAGCTGCGAAAATTGCGCCGTCTGTGCAATAAACGCCTCGTTCTCCATCGGCTTCAAGGGATCCTGATGCTGAAGCTGCGTGACGAGCAATTTGAGAAAATCATCCTTGCCGAGCGGTTTGGGTCCGTCGGTCGTCGGCGTCGACGCATCCGCTGCAGGTGTCTGGGTAATGACTTTACTGATATCCATAGTTCCTCCCAATCAGGCAAACAAGTTCACCCGTTCGTTTGATCCGGCACGACGCTCTCCCCTCGCCGCACGTTCATCCTCTCGCGCCCCCGCCTGGGACATGTTCGGTGACGAGGACCGCCCTTGCTGTTGCTGCTGTTGAAACATCCAGGCGTTGTCTCCTCGGCCCTGTTGCTGATCGACCGTGACCCGCAACATGCCCATTTCCAGGCCGGTCGTGCGCAGCGACGATTCCAACGATTGTCCCTGTTGCAACAACCCCAGACCCAATTCGCCATGTTCCGTTCGAATATGGGCATGAACCGTCTGGTCGCTCATCATGACGCGGACGCGCAACGGCCCCATATCCAACGGATCCAGATCCAACGTCACGCTCTGCGACGGGGGGGCCATCCCTCGAAGCTCGCCCACATGTTCGGAGTCGAAAGCCCGAAGCACCGCAGTGGTCTGTTCCGATTCGCTCCTCCCGAAGGAACTCTCGCTGACGGGCGGCGCCGGTTGATGCAGATCATTCATCCTCTCCATAAAAGCGGGCCTGGCATTCTGCTCGACTGAGGGAGTCTGATTGAGAAGGGAACGGTCACTGCCTCCGGACGAATCGGAAAGACTCTGTCCGTCTTGATCCAGGAAGCGCCCACTGCCGGTCCCTGCTTGCCCTTCGTTCAGGGAGGTTTCTTGCGTAACCGCATCGAACATCGTCGAACGATCCACCTGATCGAGAGAGCCCTGCTCCGTCATCTTGGGGTTGTGCTTCGACGCAGTCATGGCAGCGAGGGCGGAACTCACATGATCCGCATCAAATCGAGATCCTGCACCGGAGTCTATGCGGTCTACCGGTTTTCCTTCCGGGGCGGGAATTTGACCGGCGACCGATGACCTCTCCTTCGCCTCGGACTGCACCGTCTCCTTGTCTGCGGGGTATTTGCTCGGAGCCGCTTCCTTGCCTGCGGCTGCCGTGGCATCCGGTTCGCTTCTCGGAACTCCTGGCGTGGCTGCATCAGTTCCAGGTGCGGAAGCGACCAGGGACGTGGCAGACGTAGATCCTTCTGTCGCGTGATCGTTGGAGAGGGCCACAACTGCATTGCTGGGTGTGTCAACGCTGTTCTCAGCCGTCTCCGTCTGGGACGGCTGCTCTTCCACCGAAGTCGCGGAAGCGGCCGGTACCATCATTGCGGCCAGTAGCATGTCCTGCCGCATGGCATCCTGTTCATGATGGTTCTGTTTCGATTCCTGAGTCGCGTTCTTTTCATCTGAGTCGTCCGCCGACTGTCGGGCCGTTTCCTCTCTGCGTTCAATACGGTTGTGTGGCTGATCATCGCCTTCTGATACGGCTGATCGGTCCGATGGATGGTCTGATGGCTCCTGTGTTGAACGAGCAACCTGGCGCGCGTGCGGTGCGGTCCTCTCCCCGTTCCGAACGGTGGGGGTATCCTGTTTGTACGGCATGTGACGAGCCTCCGCACGCCCGAGTACCGACTCAAAGTTCCGTGCTGGATCCGAACCTTGAACCGCACGCTGACGATCCCTGGTATCTTGAATCTCTGGTGCGCGCTGAGTGGGAAACCCGCTGGAGAGTGCGTGCATATCAGTGGCCATACAATTCCTGTCTGTGACGAGCCCGTGAATAGACAGTGGACACTACTACAAAGGCCGTGCCATGAGCGATGTGATGAAAAATGCGATCTGACGCGAGGTTTTGATGCGACGAGGAGAACCGGCAATCACGAGAAGGAAGATTCTGCAGTTGAAGGCGGCAAAAGCTGCCTGATGAGGGATACCTGAAACGAAGCGCTACGGGGTGGTCAGCAATTGCTCGGTCAGCCGGGCTGCGCGTTCCGGCTTGACCTCTGCCAGGATGGCTCCGGCAGATTTGCCTTTCAGCAGTCGGAGCACTTCGAGCGCTTTGCGTTCGGGCATGCGCTCCAGCCTGGCGGCCGCTTCTTCTGCCGGCATGGCTTCATAGATCTTCGCCAGTTGAGCCTGATTCACGTTGACCGCCGGAGTGGCTTTGGCCGGTGTCTTTACTTTGTCAGCCTCGCCCGCTCCCTTGGCTTGGGCGGCCTGGCGGCGCTTGTTCTCGGCCTCCACCGCCTGTTCGTGGCGTGTGACAATCTGCTCCAACTCTGCCTTGAGTTCCAGGAGATGGGTCTCTGATCCGCGCACAGCCGTCTCACGCTTGTCTAAGAGACGTTTGCGTTGCTCCAACATGTCATAAATTTCCCGTGGGGCGCTGGTGGCCGGTCCTTGGACGTCTTTTTTCACCGTTTCGGACTTCGATTCGTCTTTCTGTGCCGCAGGAGCACCCTTCGAGTCTTCTGCCGCCTGAGCCGACGGGACGACCGCGAGCAAAAGCGCGCTCAAACAAACCAGCATCGCCGTGCCGGCATACCAGCCTGGATCAGTATGGCTTCCGGTCTGCGTCATCCCCGTTCCCCCTTATGCAATGGGCTTCGTCTCCAGGCGCGTTCATCGAGCAGGTGCTGATCCTGGCGCTCACGGCGGCGGCGGAGGTCCAGCGCGGCGCGAGCCTCAAGCAGATCCAATTTCTTGCGATACTGCATCGCGTCGAGCAGTTCAGCGCGTTTCTGTTCCATCTTGGTTTGTTCGGCAGCCAAGACCTGCTCCAAGTGTTTCCGTGCCGCAATCGCCTGATCCATCGCATCCAGGTGGCCATACATCTGATCGACGGTGCTGCCGGCACGGGCCTGAAGCAGATACCGGTCGGCGTCTTCTTTGGCGCGTGATTCCAACATGGCCATCCGATCCACCGTTTGCTGTAGGGCGTGACTGAGTTCTGCCAGTTCCAGTTTCGCCACTTCCTCCAGTTGTACCGCGTAGGTCCTGAGGACCGTCACGTTCATTGAATCGTCCCTGCCAGCGTCAGGAGCGCGTCGATCGATTGCGGCAATTCGACCGCCTGCTTGGTTTCTTGGCGCAGAAACGCCGTGATGCCGTCATGGGCGGACACGGCTTTATCGAGCTCTTTGCTCGTGCCGGGCTTGTACGCCCCCAAAGTAATCAAATCTTCGGATCGTCGATACAGAGCCGTGCGTTCGAGGACTAACCGCGCCGCGGCATAATGTGCGGGCGTCACGATGTCACGCATGACCCGGCTGGTGCTCTGGAGGATATCGATGGCGGGAAAATGATTGCGCGCGGCGAGTTCCCGGGACAGCACGATATGTCCGTCGAGAATGGATCGTACCGCATCCGCGACAGGATCGTTGAGATCGTCGCCGTCGACCAGGACGGTGTAGAGGCCGGTAATGCTGCCGCCGCTTTGTGCCGGGCCGACCCGCTCCAGGAGTTTCGGCAAGACGGCAAACACGGACGGCGTGTACCCTTTCGTGGTCGGCGGTTCCCCGATAGCCAATCCGACTTCACGCTGGCTGTAGGCCAATCGCGAGAGAGAGTCCATCATGAGCAGGACGTGTTTGCCGCAATCGCGAAAATATTCCGCAATGGCCGTCGCCACCAGCGCGCCCCGGATGCGGACCAGCGGAGGTTGATCGGATGTCGCCACGACGACAATAGAGCGGGCCCTGGCTTCAGGCGTCAGATCGCGTTCCAGGAATTCTTTGACTTCGCGGCCCCGCTCGCCGACGAGGGCGATGACCCGGACGTCCGCTTGCGTATAACGGCTAATCATGCCCAACAGTACGCTTTTGCCCACGCCCGATCCTGCGAACACCCCGATCTTCTGACCTTGGCCACAGGTCAACAAGGCATTGATGGCCCGAATACCCAGATCGACGGGCTGCGTGATTCTGGCTCGATGCAAGGGATTCAGCGGGGCCGCATACAAGGGAACCCGCACGTCGCTGCGAAGAGGCGGCAGCCCGTCCAGCGGATGTCCGAGGCCGTCAAAGATGCGCCCCAGCATCTGAGGACCGACGGGGACGGATGCGACATGTCCCTTCATGACCACGCGACTGCCCGGTCCGATGCCCTGCATCTCACCCAATGGCATCAGCAACACGCGATCTTCCCGGAAGCCCACGACTTCCGCCATCACGGATCCGTGCCCTCCTTCACGCGTGATTTCACACACTTCCCCGACGGAGGTGAAGGGGCCAGAAGCTTCAATGACGATGCCGACGGCCTGGGCGACCCTACCCGTGACTGAGAGCGGTTCGACATGTTCCAATCGTTCGCTAAGCTTCACCGGCATCCCGCTTTCGTAACGCTTCGCCCAGCCGCAACAACTGCGTGTCCAGGGTCGCATCGATCAACAGGCTTTGCGCCTGAATGAGACATCCTCCAGGACCGATGGCGGGGTCTGTCTCGAACTTTAAGGTCAACAGTCCGTGCGGCGTCTGGCTGAGGGCGTTGCGTGCCGATTCGAGGACGGCGAGATCCGAGGGATGCACCCGGACTCGCACGAGACCGCTTTCGTGCAGATGCGCGAGGGCGGTTCGGACTTGCGTCACGATCACGTCGCGTTTTTCGGTGACGGCATCCCGAACGACCTTGTGCGCAATCATGAACGAGAGGGAGGCGATTTCTTCTTCGACCGTCTCATGCAGATGCTGCCACGTTTCCTCTAAGCGCGTCATCAACGACGTCACCAGGCTCTGCTCCCGCTGTCGCGCGGCAGCCACCCGTTGGGTCGAACGCGTTTCACCTTCCGCCACTCCCCGCTCAAACTCGGTGAGATCCTCCGTTCCAAACGGTCGATTGCCGCGACTGAAATCCGCCAGCGGCACGGGACGTAATTGAATGTTCCCGGAGCGAATCAACGTGCGGGTGAGCACGGTATTTTCCTGTCGCAACCGGTAGAGTTCCAGCAATCTGGACACGGCCAGCCGGACCAGCTCGACTTGAAACGGTTTGGTGAGAAAATCCGCTGCCCCGGACTTCATGGCCCGGACGGCCAGCTCAATGTTCCCGTGGCCGGTCATCACGATGCCGAGCAGGCGATTATCGATGTCGAGCGCTTGCTGGAGAAAGGTTATGCCGTCTGCGCCGCCCAACTGCACATCCACAATCACGACAGCCACGGAGCGGGTGCGCAGATGAGTCAAGGCTTCCTGTACCGAGCCGGCGGTCAGGACAGGATGTCCCGTGGGCTCCAGCATCTCGGATAGCAGGAGACAGATAGAGGGCTCGTCATCGACGATCAAGATGGCCCGCGGCGACAACTCCTTCTCTGACTCGGGCGAAACCGCCATCGAAACGCCCGTACCCGCGGCAGTGCTCCCCATTTACAACAACTCCTCGCCTCCGCCGCCGCCGATGACGATACGGCCTTCTTCCTCGAGTTTACGGCAGACTTTGAGAATGTTCTGTTGGGCCTTTTCGACATCCGAGACCTTGACAGGCCCGCGTGTCTCCATGTCCTCTTTGAGCATTTCTGCCGCGCGGCTCGACATGTTCTTGAGAAATTTTTCTTTGATTTCCGGCGTAGCCCCCCGCAAGGCGATCGGAAGGTCTTCTTTGCTGATTTCCTTCATGAGCTCCTGCATGCCGCGAGAGTTCAGATCCACCAGGTCGTCGAAGACAAACATCAACGCGCGGATATTTTCCGCCAGGGCCTGATCGCGTTCGGTGATTTTGGCCATGATCGCACCTTCGGTATTTTTATCCACGCGGGTCAGGATCTCGGCCATGAGTTCCGCTCCGCCGACCGACATGCTCGACATGCCCATCGAAGCCGACAGAATCTCCTGCAGACTGTCGCTGAGCTCAGCCAGCACTTCAGGCTGCACCTCTTGCATGGTGGCCAACCGAAGCGAGACGTCGGCATGCAAATGCACCGGCAAGAGCGCCAGGACAGCGCTCGCCTGCTCGGCCTCCATTTGGCCCAGACAGACGGCAATGGTCTGCGGATGCTCGATCTTGAGGATTTGCGCCACCGTGCGAGCATCGACCCATTTCAGCGCGTCGATGCCCGGATAGGTCTTGGTATTCAGGGACTCCATCATCCGCGCGGCCTTTTCCGGGCCCAGCGCTTTTTTGAGAATGGCCTCCATGAACTCCCGTCCTTCGAATTGCACCTCGCCGTTGGAACTGGCCTGTTCGAATTCCGCGATCACGCTGTCTTCTTCCTGCTTGGTGATATTCGCGGTTTCTTTCATGAACTCGCCGAGCTTCCGAATATCTTTCGGATCGAGCGTTTTCATGACCGCCGCCGCGGCCTCCTCGCCGATCGCTCGAAGCAGAATGGCGGCTTTTTGCGCGCCGCTAAGCTCTTTGTTCATGGCCATATCCGTTACGCGTTACTTTTCAGCCACTGTTTGACCACGACGGCGGTGTTTGCCGGATTGTTTTTCGCCATGTCGAGAATCTGGCCGGGCTGTTTGCCCGAGATGGCCGCCTCGACTTGTCCGAGTGATGCCGGCAGCGCCGGCGTGTCGCCTGCGGTGGCGGCCGGAGCCGACTGGACGAGCATGACCATCAGCGGACGGACGACCATGAAGAGAATCAGGAAGAACAAGAGTCCGCCCACGGCGTAGCGGATGTACGGCATCCAGGCCTTGGTGCTGTCGGCCGCGGCTTCCACCCCTGCGCCGACCGGTTCTTCCACGCCGAGGCCGAACTGGATACTCACCACTTCAACCTGATCCTGGCGTTCCGTGGAATACCCCATGGCTTTCTTGACGATCTCTTCGATGCGCTTCATTTCTTCTTCTGAACGAGGCACATACTTCTTCGGCTGATCCGCCACCGCCTCCCCTGTCTTGCCGCCTTCATACGTCCCGTCGACCAGCACGGCGACGGACAGCTTCTTGATTGTGCCGGTGGGTTCGACGATCCGCGAGACGGTCCGGCTGATCTCGTAGTTCACGGTCTCGTTTTTCGTCTGGTTGTTATTCGAACTGGTTTGCCCGCCTTCGCCTTCTGCACCGCCGGGCACATTCGATTCCACTCCCGGTACACCGCCCGAGGTCCCGTTGATGCCGCTGGACTTTTCCTGTCCGCGCTGCTCGCTGCGCACGACCTGGCCGTTCGGGTCGTATCGTTCTTCGGTGGTCTCGATTTTCCTGAAGTCGAGCACACTCGACACCCGGACCACCGCCTTATTCACCCCGACGATACGCTCCAACATGCTTTGAATGCGCGTTTCGATGTCCTTCTCCAGGGTGCGTTGGTATTCCATTTGGGTGCCGGAGAGGCCGGCCGATTCGTCACTGGAGGAGTTCGAAAGCAGGTTGCCATGGCCATCGACGACGGTCACGTCACGGGCCTGGAGCCCTTCCACGCTGCTGGAGACAAGATGCACCACGCCTTGCACTTGAGCTTTGGATAAGTTCTGGTTGGCCCGGAGCGAGACGACCACCGAGGCGCGTGCACGGTCCTGCTCGGTCGCAAACAGGCGCCGCTCAGGAATCGCCAAGTGCACACGCGCGCGCTCGACTTCCGGCATCTGCGTGATCGTTCGTGCCAGTTCGCCTTGAAGCGCCCGCCGATAATTCAACTTCTGCACAAAATCCGACATACCCATGGTGGTGCGATCGAATATTTCGTATCCGACACCGCCGCCGTGGGGAAGCCCTTGCCCGGCCATTTCCAGCCGCAGATCATGCACCTGCGCATTGGGCACGAGGATGGTCGTTCCGCCGTTGGTCGTCTCATAGGGCACTTTGGCGTCTTTCAACTTGTCGATGATGCCCGCGGCATCGTCGGTCGCCAGATTGGCAAACAGCACTTGCATGTCGGGCTGTTGTGTCCAGAGAGTCACGGCCACCAGACCGGCAATGGACCCGGCGAGGGCCAGCAGAATGATGAACCGTTGGTTGATCGTGAACTGGCTGAATTTTGAAAACATGTGCTGTGAAATCCTTTATGCGTGATGTCCGCGCGGGAGACCGATCGCTAAATCTGCATGCGTTGGATTTCTTCGTACGCCGTCACGAGTTTATTTCGCACCTGCATCATGAGCTGGAACGAAGCGTCAGCCTGTTGCAACGCCACCATCGTTTGGTGAATGTTGGTGTTTTGGCCGGTCACCAAGGACTCCACGGCCTGGCTGGCCCCTGTTTGCGCGTCGTTGATATGTCCGATGGCCTCTTTCAATGAGCCTAAAAAGTTCGCGCCGACGGCCTCGCCGGTCTGTCCAGCTTGTTGAAGTCCGGGCGTATCGATCGGCTTGATAAGATTGGCGCCCGCGATGTGCAGATCGGACATGATTACCTCCCGATTTCCAGGGCGCGATTCCACATGGTGCGGGTCGCATTGACGGCTTGCACATTGGCCTCATAGGCTCGAGACGCGCCGATCATATTGACCATTTCTTCCATCACGTTCACGTTCGGCATGGTGACGAATCCCTTTTTGTCGGCATCTGGATGCCGCGGGTCGTACACGGTCTGCCCCGGTTTTTGATCCTCGATGACCCGGGCGACTTTCACTCCGTCCAAGGCATGCCGGCCGGCCCCTTTGGAGACCTGTGTAAACGCTTTCTGAAATGCTGACGACACGGGCGCCGCCTGAAACACGACATCGCGGCGACGATACGGTCCCCCGCTGCTGGTTTTAGTCGATTGGGCGTTCGCCAGGTTGCTGGCAATCACATTCAACCGATGTCGGTGCGCATCGAGCGCCGATACGGAGACGGCGAGACTATCGGATAAATCCATCACACACCTCTTTATGGTTGGCTCGTGATCCGAGAAATCGCATCACTGTCTCGTCGAAGAGTTACCGTCCTTCACGAATCGCATTGAGGAGGCCTTTGAATTTCATGCTGATGATGGCGGCCGACGTGTTGTACTGCTGCGCGTTGTCCGACATCTTGGCCATTTCCAATTCGATGTTGACCGAATTGGCATCCAGCGGCAGATCGCCGGCCGGAACCTCTTCAATGCGCCCTTGCACTCGTTGAAACCCACTGCCCTTCGGGCCGATGTGGTGCTGATGGGTTGACACCAAGGTGATCGGCAGTTTGCCCTGCTGGGCATTTGCCAGCGCTTGCCCGAAGTTCAAGTCGGTGGCGCGGTACTTTGGCGTTTCTTCGTTGGCAATATTCGCGGCGATGACCTGCTGGCGGGCTCCGCGCAGATCCAATGAACGTTCGAGCAGCTGCATGGTCCTGTCAAAAATTGTCATGGTCCACACTCCGTAGAAAGTTCGGTCCTCGACGGTGCAAGCTATATACCCCGTACGGATCGGGAGTTCCCTGGCATCTCCCGCATCTGTTTGCCAATCTTCGTTCTGGCGTCACCAGGCAAATACGACCCAGGGGGAACTTTTTGCCCAGCAGCGAGCGAGCGGCTTCAGGACTTTTCCGCCTCGACCTGATACCCCAGATCACGATATTCCCGTAATTTATTGCGCAGCGTGCGAATACTAATGCCTAACTCCTTGGCGGCATGAGTACGATTGTCTTTCACTCGTGCCAGGGTCTTGAAGATCAGGTCCCGTTCCATTTCCCACAACGATCCGTGGGCCGACGGGGCAACCAGTGTTTCCACGGTTTCGATCGGTTGCATGGGAACCGTTCCATCCCCCGGCATCAAGTGATCGACGTCAACCGCGTTTCCGGTTGTCACCAAAATGGCGCGTTCCATGACATTTTCAAGCTCGCGCACATTCCCCTTCCAGGTCCGCTGTTGGAGATCCGCGATGGCTCGTTCGGACAGGGTCGGAACGGTCAGGCCGTTGCGCTGCGCCGACGAACGGAGAAAATGCCGTGCAAGGAGTGGAATGTCACCCGGTCGTTCACGGAGCGGCGGCACTGTCACAGGAAAGACATTCAAGCGGTAAAACAAATCTTCCCGGAAGCGCCCTTGTGTCACCTCATGGTACAGCGAGCGATTCGTCGTCGCGATCACACGGATATTGACCGGGACCGGTTCGCGCCCTCCGATGCGATCGACCTCCCGTTCTTGCAGCACCCGTAACAATTTCGATTGCAGGCCCAAATTCATTTCGCTGATTTCATCCAGAAACAACGTGCCAGTATGGGCCATTTCAAACTTGCCCAACTTTTTCTGAATCGCCCCGGTAAACGCGCCGCGCTCATGACCGAATAACTCGCTCTCCAGCAAACTGTCCGGAAGCGCCGCGCAATTGAGTGCCACAAAGGGGCGATGGGCGCGAGGACTCCTCGCATGAATGTAGCGCGCTAATAACTCTTTGCCCGTGCCGCTTTCGCCGCTGATCAGTACCGTGGCTTGGCTGGCCGCGACACCCTCGAGAGTTGTGAGCAGGCGGATCATGCCCGGGTCTTGCGTCAAGATCGCGCGCGCTTCCAGCGCTGCAGGAGCATCCTGCTCATCCGGCTCCGTACTGGCGTGCAGGTTGAGGATCACCCGCTCGACGAGGTCGGTGGAGAAGGGTTTTAAAATGTAATCATTCGCGCCATATTTCATGGCTTCCACGGCAGTTTCGACAGTCCCGTACGCAGTCATGAGAATGATGAAGGTGTGGGGCGCTTTCTGTTTGAGCGCTTTGACAAGTTCGAGCCCGTTCAGGCGCGGCATTTTCAAGTCGGTCACCACCAACCAGGGTTTCAACCGCTCCACCTGCTCGATGGCATCCGCCCCGTCGATGGCACTCCGCACCTGATAGCCCATGCGACGCACCGTTTCCGACAACGCCGTCCGCATCGAGGGTTCGTCATCAACGATCAAGACCATTCGGGCCTCTTCGGCAGCGGCTGATGGTCCTTGTAAGGCTGGTTGCGCGCTCATTCGTACCTCTTTTCTTCTGTGATGCCCGTAATCTGATGTGCACTCTCCGAACGGCTGGACACGGTGGCAAGCGGAGCAGGCGTCGAAGGCGTCTGCATGGGGCCTCGCGGCAGCGTGATGAGAAACGAGGTGCCCTGCCCGTGATAGCTTTCGACATCAATTCGACCGTGATGGGCTTCGACCACTGCGTGCACGATGGCGAGGCCTAAACCGGTCCCCTGATCTTTTGTGGTGAAAAACGGATCGAATACCCTCGACTGCAATTCGGCGGGAATACCCGTCCCGGTGTCGCTCACTCTGAGGTGGACTGCCGGCGATTCCTGGATTTCGGGGGGAGCAGGACAGGCCGTAAGGGTAAGCGTTCCGCCTTTAGGCATGGCCTGAACCGCATTCAAGACCAAATTTAAGAGGACCTGCTTCATTTTCGGGCCATCACACCAGAGCTGAGGGACCAGCGGATGCACCTGGCACCGAACCTCAACAGAATCCGGTGGAATGGCGTGACTGGCCAGTGTGAGAACGTCGCGTATCAGCAATTCCGTGTGATGCCATCCCAGACGCGAACAGTCCGGCCTGGTATACACAAGCAGATTGGAGAGCAGCTGATCCATGGATTGAACCGCCATGGAGATATGTTCCGCATAACTCCGCAGTTGAGGCTGGTCGCGAAGATCCTTACGCAACATGGAGGCAAACAATTCGACACTGCCCAAGGGATTTCGAATTTCATGGGCAATGCTGCCCACCATCTGCCCCATGGCTTCCAACCGATTGCGCCGTTGCAACCGGTCTTCAAGCTGGCGAATGCGCGTGACGTCATGGATCAGAACGAGTTTCCCGATCAGGTGGCCCGACTCGTCGGTCAAGTCCGTTTGTGATAAGGCAATGGTGACGCCGCTGGGAAGCACGAGCGGATACTCTCCATGGTCTTTACGGATCTCTGCTAACACCTCGCCGGCATGGCGCCCTCGCAGTTGCGCCTGCGGGACGCCCAGCAGCTGCTCCGTGGAATGATTGCATCGCACCACCACATCCTCTGAATCGGCGACGATGACGCCGGTGTCCAAGGATTCCAAGACGGCCGTCACATGCGCGCGCATTTCTTCGGTTTCACGGAGATGCTCGCGGAGACTGGCATTCGTTTGCGCGAGTTCGAGATCCATCTGCTGCAGGCGCGTCGTTAATGCGTCATACGACTGCTGCAAGACGGTGGCAGCCTGATCAAAATCGCGAAACGCGCGCGTCAGCAGGTCATTGTTGGTGGCGTCGCTCTCCTGCCTGATCACGGTTTTTTCTCCCGTTTCTCGGCCGGCGGTTCCGGCAACTCATTGTCCAGCATGGCCGCCATGCGGCGGACGAGACTGTCGGGATTCACACTGAGTGCGCGCAGCCCGTTCCGGGCAAAATCCTCACGCTTCACTCCGCGAGCCAGCTGGACCATCTGCAGTTGAGCCCATGCCTCCTGCTCCGGCTCGAGCCCGGCGACGACCGCTTCCTTGTACATGGCCAGCGCCGGTGCCTGGCGTTTCAGCCGAGCCAGCGCATCGGCATGCCGCAGCAGGTCCGCGGCGGGAAGTTCCTGACGGGCTTTGATCAGGCCGTCGTAGATGGCTGTCGCTTCCGCGTCTTGCTTTGATTGCGCCAACACCGCCGCGAGTTTCAGTTGCACCATCGTCCGATCAGGGTGCCGCGGATTGTGAGTCAACCATTGCTTGCCAAGCTTGAGCAGCGCCGCGAGATTCCCTTCGCCCTCAAACGAATTCAGAATTCCTCGTAACGCCTCTCCTGAAAACCGGCCGGTCGGAAATTCGAGCCGGTACCGCTCAAACACCGCCCGCGCGGCCCGCATATCTTTTTGTTCCATGTAGCTGTAGGCCAGTCCCATCAACGCCGTTTCATGCACCTTCTCTGCTTTGGGATCACGAACCAAGGACTGGAACAGCCGTGCCGACTCTACGGGAAACCCCAAACGGCGGTGCGCTTCTGCGATTGTGAGCAGCAGCTCCGTACCGGCGTACAACTTGTCGGCAAATGGGCCATGTCGATGGAAGAGGTTGATCAGCTCGAAATCATCTTCTGCCTTGAGGGCTGCTTCCAGGCGAGGGCGCAGGAAACGCACCAACTGCGCGCCGCTTTTTTCCGGCCAGGGATCATTGTCAAACTTGCCAGTGCGTAGCACGACCTGTTCATAGGCACGGAGAGCGTCTTCCGGTTTGCCCGCCTTCTCCAAGGTTTCTCCCAGGTGAAACAACGCCTCGCTGCCGACGACTGAACTGTCATAGTCTTTGGCGCTCTGCTCGAACAGCCGGCGAGGACTGAGCATCTCACCCGGTTTCAGTGGAATATTTGCGAGATGCGCCGAGATGGTATGTCGAAGATTGATCTCCTCCCCCTCCGGATCCAGATGTTCCTGTACATCCGCATACCGAAGGCGGGCCGTCGCAGCCATCGGAGCCTCGGGGTATTGGCTCAATAACGCTGCGTAGAAAATACTGGACTCAGCCCAACGGCCGGCTTCCTTATAACTGTCGGCAAGGTAGGTCAGGACGAACGGGGTTTCAGGCCGGTTTGGATACAGATTGTAAAAATGCAGCAACTGCTCTCGCATGACCGGGCCCCGCTTGGCTTCCCCAGCAGTATCGGCATACCGCAGCAGCGCAAAGGCATCACTTCGAAGCGCGGCCGACCATCGGCTGGCGATACTTTCGTAGAGCGCATCGGCATCCCTCATCCGGCCCAATCGATAGAGGCTGTGCGCTTCGCCCAGGGAGGCGGATACCAGGAGCGTGGGGTCAACCGTGCGTTTCAACACATGATCGAACGCTTGTGTGCTTTCCTTCCAATTCTTAAATCCGCGCTGGACATAACCCAAGCCAAGCATGGCCCGGTTGGCATCAAATGAGTCGATTTCCGAGAGGGAGAGTGCATGCTGGTAGGCAATCTGGGCTTCCTGAAACCACCCTTCGACGCGATACACATCCCCGATGCGCCAAGCTGCCCGCTTGGTGTTCGTCGATTGGGGATTTTCGCGCATCAGTGTTTTGTACTGATCGATGATGTCGAGCGGGCGGATATCAGGGTCGTGACTCTGAAGCGTACTTTCAGCGAGAAACGCCTGGATGGATGATCTGAGCGGCGACTCGCGTCGATCGCGAAGCATGTTGGTGAAATGGAGGCGAGCCTCAAGGTATTGCCCATGATGGTAGAGGGCCATGCCTTGTTCGAACTGCTTCCATTCCGGGATTTCCGGCAGGCGCTCAAATCGAGGTCCTGGATCGGGCAATACTCCACGCACGAGTTCCGCTGGCTCCGGCATCATAGCCGGCAACTCTTGTCGCATCGTGGGTAACCCGCCCGCGCCTGTGGCAGTGCCTATTCCGACGAGCAGAAGCCAACTGACACAGTAGCTTGTCCAAGCAGCGGCACAGTGGGATGTAGGGGATAAGAATCGCACAGACGGCGAATCAGCAAGTCCTGTGCCCCTATGGGAATCCAGTAACTCGCTGCATCGCTTGATGATTTAGACAGTGCGACGTGGAACAATCAGAAGGGTGTCAGAAACACCAACGCCGGGGATGGGGATCCGGTCAAAAAAATGACATGGCAAGAGACGGCATGAAGGTCCGTCAGTTTTGAATGGAATACCCGTGACTTTTTGGATCAAAACCTTTCCGTTTTAGTTTTTCGACCAGCGTCGTGCGGTTGACCTGTAGCAACTGAGCGGCTCGACTGGTTATGCCGTTGGCTTTGCGCAACGCTTCCCCGATAAGACGATTCTCGTAATGCTCCAACTCCTTCGTCAAATTGATGCCATCTTCCGAGAAGCGGATAAACTGCTCGGGGGCTTCTACCGCCTTTCCACCTGCCGTTTTTAACGAACGCTCAGGAAGATCGGCTAACGTGATCATGCCCCGCTTCTTCAACACGCAGAGGCGCTCGATCATATTTTCAAGTTCACGGATATTTCCCGGCCATTCCTCTTCGGTCATGCGAACCAGTGCATCAGGCTCCATGCCGAGAATCTCGGTCCGGCGCAGTTGATTGAATTGCGCGATAAAATGATTGACGAGGAGCGGGATATCGCTGCGACGTTCCCGTAATGGAGGAATATGAATGGGAATGACATGCAAGCGGTAATACAAGTCCTGCCGGAATCGGCGTTCCTGTACGGCTTGCGCCAAATCCTGATTGGTGGCGGCAATAATGCGCACATCCACGTTAATCGTCCTGGTTCCACCCACGCGTTCGAAGGATCGCTCCTGCAACACCCGCAGCAGCTTCACTTGCAAGGGCAAACTCAT
>WBZQ01000824.1_pt1 | contig 22991 bp, 20 predicted proteins | sample 5204251 | NCBI WGS metagenome assembly WBZQ01 (sample SAMN12412402, study PRJNA552823) | activated sludge metagenome | isolation source: activated sludge from nitrification reactor of wastewater treatment plant... | place: USA: Virginia | collected 2017-09
ATCAGGTCGCCCTGTTTGACCGTAGCGCCGCCGTCGAGCAGTTTCTGGGCCACGTAGCCACCCTCGATGGCGTCGAGCTGGTAGGTTTTGAGCGGCTGCACCACACCGGTCACGACGATGAACTCGTCGAACACGCCGCGCTCCACCCGGCTTACCGTGATCTTTTCCCGGTTCACGTTCAGGCTGCTGTGCCGGCCGGCCAGGGCGATGCTGTACACGGAAAATGCTACGAACGCCAGGATGACGATGCCCAGCCCGATGCGCTGCGGCGTCCATTTTTTCTTTTTTATTACTCTGTCCACGCAAGGAAGTGATGAGTGATGAGTGATAAGTGATAAGTGATGAGTGATAACTGTAAATCACCCTGATGTTAAAATCGTCACGCCGGGCGGGGCGCTTTTCCGGCCCGTTCAGCCGGATAACCCCGGCCCGGCATGACAGCAAACCAAATCAAACTTTCACAGACTACAAATTCAACCTTGTGCCAAAATTATAAAGGCTTGAAAATCAAATTTTTCCCTGGTTATGCGGGGAAATGTATTCGTCCAATAGCGAACGCGAGTGTCCGAAAATGAACACCTTTCCGAAAAAAATTCCTTGATTTGCACACCCTTAGCCGCGGGCATTGTCTTTGCGGCAAGTACGCTGAAAAGTTGAAGGTTAAAAGTTGAAGGTTAAAAGTTGAAGGTTGAAGGTTTGATGGTTGAAGGTTTGATGGGAAGGAGTCCGGACTATTTATTTTTTGATAAAGGGCCACACAATTGTTTCTCCTGTAACAATCTACCCGTAACCTTCAACCTTTGTTAACTTTCAACCTTTAACCTTTAACCTTCAACTTCCAACCAGCAACCACTTTCCGGCGTACACCATGGAAATGAACGAAGCCAATATCCTGATCGTGGATGACAACCCCGGCGTGCTCAGCGCGGGGAAACTGTTTTTGAAGCGCCATTTCGCCGAGGTGGATACTACCCGCGAGCCGGAAGAAATACCCGGTCTGATGAAGGAAAAGCGCTACGCCGTCATCCTGCTGGACATGAACTTCGGCCGCAGCGCCAAAAACACCGGCCAGGAAGGCTTTCAGTGGTTGAGCAAGATCCTCGAACTCGACCCCTCGGCCGTGGTGGTGCTCATCACCGCCTACGGCGACGTGGAACTGGCGGTCAAGGCCATCAAGAACGGCGCGACCGACTTCGTGCTCAAACCCTGGGACAACGACAAACTGCTAGCCACCCTCCACTCCGCCCTGCGCCTCAAAACCAGCCAGGACGAAGCCAGCCAACTCAAGTCCAAACAGGCCGGCCGCAACCTGGCCGAAGCCCGCGACCTGCCGGAAATGATCTTCCGCAGCCGCGCCATGCAGCAGGTGTTCGAAACCGTGCAGCGCGTGGCCGAAACCGACGCCAACGTACTGCTGCTCGGCGAGAACGGCACCGGCAAAGACCTCATCGCCCAGGCCATCCACGCCCACAGCCGCCGCGCCCAGGAGAACTTCGTGAAAGTGGACATGGGCGCCATTACCGAAAGCCTCTTCGAAAGCGAACTCTTCGGCCACGTCAAAGGCGCCTTCACCGACGCCCGCGACGACCGCCCCGGCCGCTTCGAAGCCGCGGACGGCGGTACCATTTTTCTCGACGAGATCGGCAACCTTACCCTCGGCCTCCAGGCCAAACTGCTCACCGTGCTGCAAAACCGCACCGTCACCCGCGTGGGCTCCAACCGCGTGCGCCCGGTGAACGTGCGCGTGATCGCTGCCACCAACCAGAACCTCTTCGAGGCGGTGAAAAACCGCAGCTTCCGCCAGGACCTGCTCTACCGCATCAACACCATCGAGATCCAGATACCGCCCCTGCGCGAACGCGCCGACGACATCGAACCGCTGGCCCAGCATTTTTTAAAGGAATTTTCCCGCAAATACCAGCGCCCGGTGACCGGCCTCAGCGCGGCCCTGCTCAAGGAAATGCACCGCTACCCCTGGCCCGGCAACGTCCGCGAACTGCAACACGCCGTGGAACGGGCCGTCATCATGGCCCAGGGCGAAAAACTCCAGCCCGAAGACTTCTTCTTCCGCGAAGCCGGCCAGGCCCACGACGCCGCCGAACTGCCGACCATGAACCTCGACGACATGGAAAAACAACTCATCATGAAAGCCCTGCAGAAATACCACGGCAACATCACCGAAGCCGCGGCGGAACTGGGGCTGACGCGGGCGTCGTTGTATAGAAGGCTGGAGAAGTATCATTTGTAGACACTTCTCTATTCCTCCCCCACCACATTCAACTCCGGATATTTCTTCTGCAACGTCTTCGGCGCCACACCCCACCACGCCGCCTGCAAGGCGTCGCGGCACATTTCCCAGTCGCCTTTTTCCAGGTCGATGTGGGTCCAGCCGTAGTGCCCCCAGCGGTTGGGTACCGGATACATGGCCCCCTGGCTGACGGCGCAAAATGCGTACTGGTCTTCCGGTGACAGCCGGATCGTCGCCCGGCCTTCGGGCGCGTTCAGGGTGGCGAAAATTTTCTTTTTCACCTGGAAGGAGGCGAGGTCGAAGTGTTTGGCCTCTCCGGCCTCGGGCAGCGACAGGGCGAAACGGCGGAAGTCTTCGATGGGAATCATGCGACAAAGTAAATCCAATTTTTGGACGTTGGATTGTTGGACGATGGACGTTGGATTAATTGACGTTGGACTGTTGGACTATTGGACGTTGGACTAATTGACGTTGGACTGTTGGACGATGGACGTTGGATTTATTAATTCAAGGTTGTACGTTCGCCACGTCCACCAGTCCAACCATCCAACGTCCAACAATCCAACGTCCACCCACCCATGATCGCCTACAACCCGCAAAAGTGGTTCTCACCGCCCTACCGTTTTCACCAGTCCGACACCCTGCGCCGGCTGTTCCCCTGGATCGTCGGGGTCTGTGCCTACGCGGCTTTTATTGCCTGGCTGGAACTGGAGTACTGGAAACTGAGCGAAACCAGCCGCATCCGCAACATCTCTCTGATGCACACCCTGCTGGGCTTCGTCATTTCCTTTGCCTTGGTGTTCCGCACCAACACCGCTTACGAGCGCTGGTGGGAGGGCCGCAAACTCTGGGGCACCCTGGTGAACAACAGCCGCAACCTGGCCATGAAACTGGCCGCCTTGCTACCCGAAGGCGACCAGCACCGCGCCAATTTCCGCATCCTCATTCCCGCCTACGCCATGGCGCTGAAAAACCACCTGCGCAGCGAAAACACCCGCATCGAACTGTTCGACAACCTGCCTGCCGCCGTGCAGCGTGGCATCGACCTCGGCAAACACCTGCCCAACCAGGTGGCCGCCCTGATGTTCCGCAATACGCAGGAACTGGTGCAGGAAAATAAAATCACCGGCGAGCAACTGCTGTTCCTGAACGCGGAACTGCAGTCGTTCACCGACATCTGCGGCGCCTGCGAGCGCATCAAGAACACCCCGATTCCCTATTCGTACAGCGTGTTCATCAAAAAATTCATCATCGTGTACGTGGCGACTTTGCCCTTCGGCTATGTGTTCAACCTGGGCTATTTCGTGGTGCCGATGGTGGGTTTCATTTTTTACGTACTGGCCAGCCTCGAACTGATCGCCGAAGAAATCGAAGAACCCTTCGGCGCCGACGAGAACGACTTACCTTTGAGCAGAATGACGCAAAGCATCCAGGCGCACATTCACGAAATCATCTGAGCATCATGGCTTTGTCCCGTTCCTTTTCCGCCGTACTGGCCTGGCGTGTGGCCCTGCTCGCGCTGCTGCTGGCCATGGCGGCGTATGCCTACACCCGTCCCGACCGCTACAACCACCTTCTTATCGTGGTGTTGGTGACCGGCGCCCTGATCGCGGCCTTCAGTCTGTTCCGGTACGTGAACGACACCAACCGGCGACTGGCCCGTTTTTTCGAAAGTGTGCGCTACTCCGACTTCGCCATCCGCTTTTCCTCGGCCCGGGAAAAGGGCGACTCCTTCGCCGACGTCAACCGCCAGTTCAACGAGGTACTGGAAGCCTTCCGCCAGACGCGGGCCGAAAAAGAGGCCAACCTGATCTTCCTCAACACCATCGTGCAGCACCTCAGCACCGGTCTGCTGGCCTTCGACGCCCAGATGAACGTGCTGGTCTCCAACAACGCCGCCTTCCAGTTGCTCGGCGTGTACCGCCTCCACCACCTCAACGACCTGCCTGAACGACACCGGGCGCTCGTCCACTTCGTGCAGAGCCTGAACACCCGCGGCAAGATCCTGTACCAGCCCGAAGCGGGGCGCCAACTCTCCGTGCAGGGCGTCAGCGTCAACCTCCAGGGCCGCGCCGTGCGCCTGCTGACCCTGCAGAACATCCACCCCGAACTTCAGCGCAAAGAGGTGGACGCCTGGCGCAACCTGACCCGGGTGCTACGCCACGAGATCATGAACTCGGTGACGCCCATCGTGTCGCTGGTGGAAACGGCACAGGACATCGTGCAGCACGACCTGCCGCAGAACGCCGCCTCCGCCGACCTCTCCGAGGCGCTCGAAGTAGTGGCCTCGCGCAGCCGCGGCCTGGTCAATTTTGTGGAAGCCTACCGCAGTTTCACGGCCATCCCGCAGCCCAAACCCGAAGACGTGTCGGTCAAACAGTTGCTCGAACGGGTGGTATCACTGGCTATGGCCGAATACAAAGACCTGCGCATCCGGATCGAATGTTTCGTGCAACCCGAAGCCCTGCGGGTGCGGGCCGACGTTTCGCAACTGGAAATGATCCTGCTCAACCTGGTGAAAAACGCCCGCGAGGCGCTGTTCCCGGTCAATATGCAGTCCCCGGTGCTCGATCCGCGCATCACGCTGCGCGCCGGCGCCGACAGCAAAGGCCGGGTGTTCATCGAGGTGGAAGACAACGGCCCCGGCATCGCCCCCGAACTGCTGGAGGAGATCTTTATCCCGTTTTTTACCACCAAGCCAACGGGCACCGGCGTCGGCCTCAGCATTTCGCGCCAGATCATGCAGTTGCACGGCGGCGATGTGCGGGTCAGTTCGGCTGTGGGCGGCGGGGCGCGGTTCGTGCTGGAGTTCTGACCTTTACTGTTTCAGCATTTTCACCCCGAAACGCTGCCTCCCGTTGCCGATGCTCAGCACATAGGCGCCCGCGGGCAGCGAGGCTGGAATGGCGACGGTTTCCCGGTGTTCTCCCGTTTTGCGCGGCGCGTTGTTCAGGCAGGTATGCAGCAAACGGCCGTTCAGGTCGTGCAGGGTTACGGTCAGGTGCTCGTCCCGTTCGAGGGTGTATTGCAGTGTGGCTTCCGCCTGCACCGGGTTGGGGTAGACCCGTGCGGTGATTTTCAGATCCGAAAAGTCCAGCACGCCGACGTCGATGCGAGTGGAAATACGCAGGGCGCAGAAATGGAAGCGGCCGGTAGAATCGCTCGCCTCGTCGCAGACAATCAGGATCTTCCCATCGGGCTGAAAGGCAAGGCCACTGGCGTATCCGGCATCTCCGATGACGCTGCCGGCGCCGTTCTTCAATACGCCGTTTACGCCAAACGTGCTGTCGGGTGAAAAGTCGGGATTCAGGCGAAGTACCGCCAGTGGCGGATAGCCGAGCGTGGCGTCGTAGTCAGTACTGCCCACCAGGACGATCTTGCCGTCGGTTTGCCGACCCAGGCGAAGGCTGGTGTCATATTGGCTGCCCAGGTCATACTGCCGGAGGCCGCCGTTGCCGAAGTTGGTGTCCGGCGTGCCGTCCGGATGGTATTTCACCAGGGTAAAATCGTAGTTGCCGACCGGCACCTGAAAAAAGCCGGTCATCAGGATATCGCCGTCCGGCAGGACCAGGACATCGTGCGCGTGATCCTGCACCTCGCTGAATGAGGCGATCACGATGCCCAGGTCGCCGAAGCTCTCGTCGAGGCTGCCGTCGGGAAGATAGCGGAGCAGGACCAGATCGGATTTGGATGAAAACTGTTCTACGTCCTTCCATCCGGCCACCACGATCCTGCCGTCGGGCTGAAGGGCCAGGGCCCGCCCCACATCATTGACAGAACCCAGATTGGTGACGGCTTTCCCGTCCAGGTCGAACGTATTGTCCAGTTTCCCGCTGGCCAGCACCCGGAGGACGATGACGTCCTGCCCGGAGGCACCATTGTCTATCGAACCCGAAACGACGATCTTTCCGTCCGGCTGCAACACGGCGTGGGCAACGTTGGCAATGGACCCGTCCGCATTGGTGGTGACCATTTTGCCGTTGGTGCCGAACGTGTTGTCGGGGGTGCCATCGGGGTTAAAGCGCAGCATGAATAATTTGTTCGAGGCCGCTGCCGAAACGACCCCCACCAGGATGATCCTGCCGTCCGGCTGCACCAGGACTTCGGCTGTAAAAACATACACACCGTTGCCCATAAAAGTGACCACTTTGCCATGCGTGCCGAAGGTACTGTCGGGGGTGCCGTCCGGAAGCAGGCGGACCAGAGCGGCCTGTCCGGTCGGATCCTTGTAGATAGCGCCGCCCAGCAAAATTTTGGAATCGGCTTGTACCGCAACATCGTAAGAACGGCTGCTGAACCCCTCGAAACCGAGGAGCGTTTTTCCATGCAAGCCAAAACTTTCGTCGAAAGTGCCGGCCTGGCCGGACAGGGATGTCGTTGCGGCGACGGTGGCGCAAAACAGGAGGATACGGGAAAACAGCGTGGAAGCGCGCATAGGTAAAATTGTTTTTGTGTTTAAAAACCAGCGGGATAGAGTCCGGGAAGGCATTTCCCGGCCTTCCGGGGGCAAAGATGGAGGCGCGCCGCCTGGCCAAAAAAGTTACATTTTTTGCCGGATTTCCCTGGCCGGGTTCCCGGTTTTTCCCCCACTTTTATACCCGTATTTCCCGACTTCGACCGCCCAAAAGAGTACCCGATGGATACCCGGAAACCAGTCCCGTTCCGCTATGAAAGACAGCCTGCTGGCCGAATTACTGTTGACCCTCACCGGCGATGACCGGGATGAACTGCGCCTGTTCGTGCAGTCGCCCTATTTTAACCGCGGCAGAGACGCTGCGGAGATCCTCGCCCTGCTCGATGTGCTGAGCGCCCTGATCGCGGAGCAGGCGGAAGAGACCCGCTGGGAGAAAAGCCGGGTGTTCGGCGCGGCGTATCCCGGCGCGGACTGGAACCGGAAGAAACTGGAAAAACGGATGTCGCGCTTGCTTCAGTTGCTGCGGCAGTTCCTGGTGGAGCGGGCCACGGCGAAGGACGCCGAAAGCCCCGAATTCCGGCTCGCCCTGGGCGAATACTACCTGCGGCACGGACTGGGCCGGCGCTTCGAATCGGCGATGGCCGACGTCGCGGGCCAGCTGCAGGATCTCCCCGGCCGCGACCAGCGGTATTTCGAACTGCGTACCCGGGAAGCCGGTCTCCGGCATGGCCACGACGCCCTGTACCACCCGCGGCGCACCGACATTTACCTGAAACGAGTGCTCGAAAACCTGTGGCTGCACTACCAGGCACAAAAACTGAAGTGGTCGGTGGGACTGCTGTCCTACCGGCAATTCGAGCCGAATTTGGAAATACCCGGTTCGCCGCCCTTCGATCTCGCTACGCCGCTGCCCGCGGAGATCACCGGACGCTATCCGATCTTATACCTCCTGGAGGCTATTTGCGAAATAATGAAAAAAGAGGCGCCCCTGCCGGCGGAAATAAAACAGGTGCAGTCCGCCCTGATCCGCTACAAAACGGAGATACCGTTCGAAGATCGCTCTTACTTTGCCTTGTTGCTGCGCAACTTGTGCGTTCGCCGCAACAATGAATCGGATCGGGATTTTGACCGGACCCTGCATGACCTGAACAAGGAGCACCTGGCCGAAGGTTACTTGTTCCAGGCGTCGGGCCGGCTGCTCAACCGGGCTTTTATAAATATCGTCATCACCGCCCTGTGGTGCGAACAGGGCGAATGGGCGGAACAGTTCGTCGGGCAATACGGAGACAAGATTCTCGGCGAAACCGATACGCAGGATTATTATCGCCTGGCGCGGGCCAAACTGCTGGCTTTCCGAAAGCAGTGGGACGCCGCGTTGGACGCGCTGCCCGGGCCTTTTCGCGGTGTTTCCGAGATGCTGATCCGCAACCGCCTGGAGATCATGGCCCTGTACGAAACCCGCTCGCCCTTGCTCCACGCCCGCCTGGAGGCCTTCAAAGTCCAACTGAGCCGGGTGGGCCCGAAAGTCCTGTCGTCGGTGATGAAAAAACGGCAGACCGAATTCCTCAACTTCGTGTATCAGTTGCTGCGCGCCCGGCCCGGCGACCTGCGGCGCATTCAAAAGATTCAGGACCGCATGGCCGCCATTCCCAACCTGCCGGAAAAAGCCTGGCTGCTGGAGAAAGCCGGCGCGCTGGCCGATACGCCGGCCGGTAAAAAAAGAACGGGCTTCGGGTAGGGGTGCGGCGGGCGGAAGCGGCCTTTGCTTCTCATCCCGAGCGCAGACAGGTGTATGAGGTTGCGGCGGGCGGCACTTTAATGCTCCGGATCCTTTGCTCCGCTCAGGAGGACACGTTCACCGGGTTTTGCGGGTACAAACAGGAATCACGTTTACTTCCGCGCCCATCCGGCCGGCCTTCCGGAGCAAATGTCGAGGCGTACCGCGGCACCCAAAAAGTTACATTTTTGGGCGGATTTCCCCAAGCGGGCGGGCTCTGGGCGGCAGGAAATGCCCGATTTTAAAAGCGGCCGCATCGGCCGGGCGCCCCAACGCCGGCGTTCGCCCCGCCGAAACGACCGGCTTTCCGCGCTGAAAAATTTTATTCGGGCAAAAATTTTCCTCATTTTCAATGTTTTATGCAAAATCGGAGGGAAAATTTTTGGCAATTCCTTGCACATCCGGCCGCGTCGTTCTACATTTGCGGCCTCTTTGGAAAAAGGGGGTGGTGACAGGGAGTGCCCGGTACTGATTTTACCGTTTATTTTTTCAGTTCCCGGGCGTTCGCGGCACCGAATCAACAAAAATCATCCATTTCAACAAATCAACGATATTCAATGAATACGCTGAGCTATCGGACGGAATCCGTCAGTGCGGAAAAAGCGGAGCGCAAGTGGTACGTCGTGGACGCCGAGAACCAGGTGACCGGCCGTCTGTGCGCCCACATCGCCAGCATCCTGCGCGGCAAGAACAAGCCGTCGTACACCCCCCACGCCGACACGGGCGACTACGTCATCGTGGTGAACGCCGAGAAAGTGCGGTTCACCGGCCACAAGTGGGAACAGAAAGAGTACAAAAACTACTCGCACCACCCCGGCGGCCTCAAGGTCACCCTGGCCGAGGAGATGCTGACCAAGCACCCGGAGCGCATCATCGAGCGCGCGGTGAAAGGCATGCTGCCCAAAACCAAACTGGGCAACGCCATGATCAAAAAACTGTTCGTCTACACCGGCTCGGAGCACCCGCACGCCGCGCAGAAACCGGAAGCCATCAAATTTTAATGGGATAATGAGGCAATTGGATAATGGGATAATGCTCCCGCGCCCGGCTGCCTCCGGAATTATCACATGCACACATTTTCAAATTATCACATTATTCACATGGAAATGATAAATGCCGTCGGGCGCCGTAAAACCGCTGTCGCCCGCGTCTATCTGATGAAAGGCGAGGGCAATATCACGGTAAACGGCAAAGATTACCGCGAGTATTTTCCCCAGATACACGTGCAGCACAACGTGAAAGATCCGTTCGCTGTGGTGGGCGCCGAGAACATCTACGACCTGAAAGTGAACGTGCGCGGTGGCGGCTACAAAGGCCAGGCCGAAGCCATCCGCATGGGCGTGAGCCGCGCGCTGGTGAAACTCAACGAAGAGTTCCGCAAGCCGCTCAAAGCCCGCAAATTCCTCACGCGCGACAGCCGCGCCGTGGAACGCAAAAAATACGGCAAGCCGAAAGCGCGCAAACGCTTCCAGTTCTCTAAACGATAGGTTGGAAATTGGAAACTGGAGATTGGAAATTGGCCACGCGCCTTTCCATACTTTCCATTTCCTGAATTTCTAATTTCAAATTTCTAATTTCTCAGAAATGCAAAAGCCCACCTATAAAGAATTGCTCGACGCCGGCTGCCACTTCGGCCACCTGCGCAAAAAGTGGAACCCGAAAATGACTCCCTACATCTTCATGGAGCACAAGGGCATCCACATCATCGACCTCAACCGTACGGCCGAACTGCTGGAGCGCGCCGCCCTCGCCATGAAAGTGATGGCCAAAAGCGGTAAGAAGATCATGTTCGTGGCCACCAAAAAGCAGGCCCGCGACATCGTGCAGAAGGCCGCCGAAAGCGTCGGCATGCCCTTCGTGACCGAGCGCTGGCTCGGCGGCATGATGACCAACTTCATGACCATCCGCAAATCGGTGAAAAAAATGCAGGGCATCGAGCGTATGCTGGCCGACACGACCCTGACCAGCATCACCAAAAAGGAGCGCCTGACCCTGAGCCGCGAACACGGCAAAATGGCCAAGCACTTCGGCGGTATCGAACAACTCAACCGCCTGCCCTCGGCCGTGTTCATCGTGGACATCCACCACGAACACCTGGCCCTGGCCGAAGCCCGCAAACTGGGCATCAAAACCTTCGGCATGGTCGATACCAACTCCGACCCGACCCTCGTGGACTTCGCCATCCCCAGCAACGACGACGCCTCCAAAGCCATCGCGTTCGTCACCAACTACCTGGTGGAAGCCATCCGCGAAGGCCTGGAAGAGCGTAAAGCGCTGAAAACCGAAGAGAAGGAAGGCGCCGAAGCGTGAATGAATTATTCCGATTGATTCGATTAATCGATTGATTCGATTAATCTGCCCAATCGAATCAATCGGAATAATCGATTCAATCAACAATATTCTAATTTTCAACCCATATATGGAAATGGTAAAAGTTTCAATGGCCGATATTCAGAAGCTCCGCGAGGTCACCGGAGCGGGCATGATGGACTGCAAAAAAGCGCTGGAAGAATCCGCCGGCGAATTTGAAGCCGCCCAGGACTGGTTGCGCAAAAAAGGCATCGCCAAAGCCGCCAAGCGCGAAGACCGCGAAGCCCGCGAAGGCGTGGTCGTGGCCAAAACCAACGCCGGCCAGACCCGCGGCGTGGTGGTCGCCCTCAACTGCGAAACCGACTTCGTGGCCCGCAACGACAACTTCATCGCACTGACCAATAAATTCGCCGACATCGCCCTCGAAAAATTCCCCGCCACGCTGGAAGACCTGCTCGCCCTGCCCTTCGAAGGCTCGGTGACCATCGCCGACAAAGTAGGCGAACAGAACGGCATCATCGGCGAGAAGATCGAACTGAGCCGCTACGAGCGCGTGGAAGCCGCTTCGGTTTTGACCTACAACCACTCCAACAACAAACGTTCGGTGCTGGTGGCCCTCAACCAGAGCGGCCAGGACGAAGCCGGCCGCAACGTGGCCATGCAGATCGCCGCCATGGGCCCCGTGTCGGTCAGCAAAGACGACATCGACCCGAAGATCGTGGAGAAAGAGATCGAGATCGGCAAGGAACTGGCCCGCAACGAAGGCAAGGCCGAAGAAATGCTGGAAAAGATCGCCATGGGCCGCCTCAACAAGTTCTTCCAGGACAGCACCCTGCTGAGCCAGAAGTACGTGAAAGGCGAAGGCGAAACGGTCGATCAATACCTGAAATCACTGAACAAAGAACTGACGGTACAAGCGTTCAAACACGTGTCGCTGTAAGGTTCTTTTGGTCGATACTTTTGGAAAAAGCGATGATCCCGGGAAGGGGTTGTCGCTTTTTTGTTTCACCACGCCGGGAAAATCCAACTGCTCTTTCGCCATCCCGGGCCGAACGCCGCCGCAATGTCTCCGACCTTCGGCCCGTGTAAAGCCGCCCGGGCTTGTGCAGATTTCTCCGCTGCGCTGCGAAATGACAAGGTAAGGCCGGGCGCTGTCACCAGGCTTTGCGGCTGGGCCACCCGGCTTTGGCTTGTCATCCCGCAGCGTAGCGGAGGGAACTACACAACTCAAGGCTACCTCAATGGAGTGAAAATACCAGTGGGTGATGAACTTCCAGGTCCGCTTTGATCTGCCGGGCCACAAATTTCAGCATCTGTTGTTGAACGGAAGACTTGTCTGTTTCCCCCCGCATTTGCCAAACCCAGTGCATATGATTGAGCATGATGACAAAAGCATAAAACCATACGGCTTCCTCCGCTGCCAGAAACTGCATCGAATCCGTAATCACCAGTTTATATTTATCCGGCTTCAGGAGATGCTCCCAGCCTTTAATGGTGACGGTACTGAAATAGAGTGCTGTATAGCCTTCCGTTGGTAATGGTTTCATACAGATTGCGTTATATTTAATCACCGTGCTGTACGTGGGCAGCAGGTCGGAGACACTGCTGCGGCGTTCGGCTGGGGGCTGGAGGTGATTTTGGGGGAAGACCTGCGGAGGCGGAACCTGATCGGAAAACAAGGCGATGGATAAGGGCGGGATTGGCGCACATCCGTGTTCGCTGCCTTTTATTTTCTACGTTCCAGGCTGTCAATCAAAGGATTTACGCCGCCGTCATACATGGCTTGCATCATCCAATTCACCGCCCAATTTGTTTTATCGGGCGTGCCGCCCTCGATAGGCGGGTGCGGGTCGTATTCCATATCGAGCATGATGGCTTGGGCATATTTATCGCCAAAAATATCTTTCATAATGGCTAACGACATATCCATTCCGGCCGTCACGCCTGCACTTGTCCAATACTTGCCGTCTTGTGTGTAGCGTTCATTGGCGGGAATGGCTTTGTATTTTTTCAAAAATTCTTCTTCCCTGTACCAGTTTGTCGAGGCCTTTTTGTTTTCCAAAAGCCCGGTTGCTCCCAGCACCCAAACACCCGTACATACTGCGCCCGTATATTTGGTCGTCTGGTCTATTTTCCGAATCCATTCGTGCAGTTTTGTGTCGTAGGCGGCTTCGATAGTGCCTTTGAAGCCACCGGGAATTATCAGAATATCCAATTGCGAGACGGAGTCAATGACCGTATTCGGCACAATTTCCACGCCCATGACGGTTTTTATGTTCCCATTTTTGAGGGCGATGAGTTGGGTTTTAACGCCCATTGCTTGTCCCAAAACGTATCGGGGGCCCATTACATCCAAATCGTTTACACCGTCATAAACCAAAATGCCGATGGTGCGAATGTCGAATTTGGGTTTCCCAAAAATCATCTCCATTGAACTGCTATGGTTTTCGGGCTTAAAGTTCTCTATCCCGGCAGCGATTTTCAGACTGTCCTCTTTGCTGATGGAAGATACTTTTTCCGGGGCTTTTCCAACGGTCTGCGAGTTGTTGCAAGCAACTACGACCAGTGCAAAAAGCGCGATGAAGTATTTTTTCATTTTACTGAAATTTTAAGTGTGAGCAAATGTTCATTATTGCTGGACTGGCTATGGTCCAGCGTTCCCTGCCAATTTTCACCGGAATCTGAAAATAACCACTTCCCTTTGTTTCGGCCTTTTTTCCAGCCCGAAACCTGCTCAAACTGCACCGCCAGCAGTTGCAACAAATCCGCCTTTGCCAGGTCTGCTTTTACTTTCACCGACACTGACCATTTGCCTTTGTCGCCGGAATAATTGGTCATTTCAAAATCGAACGGCGTCAGCACGTTCAGGAAATCCTGGACATGCCGGTCAGCCAACTGGCTGCGTACGAAAGGGTCGGCATCGTGCCAGCCGTATTCGAGTTCAATCGCCAGTTTTGCAGTTTGGGCTTTGCCGATATACAGCGAAACGAGGTGAAAAGCCGCGTCTATACCCGACGACAAACCGGCGGAAGTGATGATGCGACCGTTGTCCACGAAACGAACCTTGTCCACGACGGTGGTTTTGGGCGAAATGCGTCTCAATGCCTCAATAGCGGGATAATTCGTCGTCGCCGTTAGGTTGTCCAACAACCCTCCTGCGGCAAGTAAAAACGCGCCGGTGCAAACCGACATCGTGTGCGCCGAATTTGGGCTTGTTCGGGCAATCCAGTTCACCACTGCCGTGTCCGAAGGGTCAACGCCGCCGCCGGGAACGAGGATGATGTCCGGCTGCGGGGCATTGGCGAACGTAAAATCGGGTTTCATCGTCAAACCCATGCTCGCAGTGAGCATCGTATCGCTCGCCGCCACCGAAAAAACGTCCATTCCTGCGGCTCCGAATACCTCCCATGGACCCGAAAAATCAATGATTTCAACTCCGGGGAACAGCACGACCGCCACTTTTTTTCGACACAAATCACCGTGTTCACCCTGCCTGTTTTCATATTCAGGGTACGAGGCGAACAGTTTCATCGCACAAACGGGACAAAAACCCGGTTTGTCGAAATGCACCGTGTCGCAGGGCAAGCCGCAGGGCGGGCACAAAAACGTAACGGGCTTTTTGCCGCTCGGATACAAAACCTGCCCGCTCGCCAAACCTGCGAAAAGAGCGAAAAACAAGACTGTCAGAAAGGGTAGTTTCATGCCGTTACTTGGTCTCCTTGTTTAAAAAGGACTCCGGATTTGCCTGAAATTCCTCCTTGCAGGATTCGCCGCAAAAAGCATAAACCTTGCCTTTGTAGTGGCAGGTGTCCATCCAATCCGCCTGCACTTTCATGCCGCAGATGTAATCGGTTTCGTTGGCAAAACCGGTTGCCGACTGCGCCGCCGGGGCTTTTTGTGTGCAGGCAAAAAGCAGGGCGAGCAATACCAAACCGAGTGTGGAAACTACTTTCAGGTTCATCTTTTTTGTTTTAAAAAGTTGGTTATCAATTTTTTGTATGCTTTTTGTGTTTCCCAAACCACTCAAACATCCGCTCGTAACTGTCAAAATATTTGAACGGCAGCGAGTGGCTCGGTTCGTCGTACACAATGAGCGCGTACGGTTTTTTGAAAAATTGGAGTCGCTCGGCGAGGCGCAGCGAATGCTCGCACTCCACGCGATCGTCGAGCCGCGAATGCATCAGCAGCACGGGTGCGCCTATTTGGTCAGCCCAGCGCACAGCGGAACGCGCTTCGAGGATTTGAGCGCTATCCGTCGCCCAGTTTTTGAACACTTTTCGGAAGCCGAGATAGTCCGTTTCGGGCGAGTCCGCATCGTGCCAGCCTTCCACGAATTCGCGGCGGTCGTTGATTCTGTAAAACCAGTCCGCTGTGCCAGCCGCCGTTGTTGAACGTCGGAAGGGTTTTGAGCCTTTCCGACGTTGCAAAACGAAAAGCAAACCAAAAACACGAGGTTTTTTTTCATTGAAATTGGTTCAAAAGGTTTTTTTTCAATGAATTATGACCTGTGCTGTCATTTCCCCGGAGCCATTTTTCATCCTAAAAAAATACGCCCCGGCGGGCAAGCCGGCCACGTCGAACGAAAAGCGGTTTTCCCCGGAAATCAGGTTTTGTGTTTGCAAAACGAGCCTTTGCCCGGCAGCATTTTCCAGCGAAAAAATCATTTCCCCGGAAACCGGGGCCGCTGCTACTGCCCGCAAGACGCCGCCCGTTGCCGGGTTCGGTTCAATTTTCAGCGAGAACCCCAGCGCAGCGAGGTCGTGTGTGCCGACAGCCACTTTCGTTACCGTGTTGTCTTTGGAAATCAGCCACAAATCCGGGTCAAATTCGACCGCTGTGACCGTGAAATCCGCTTGTTCCTGAAAGTTTTGCCCGTTGCTCGTGTGCGGCAAAGCAATGTCTTTTGTTTGGCCCTGTGCACCTTTCAAGCGCAGTGGCAACGGCAACTCAAAGTATGAAACAGAAGGGTGCGACTGCACTTGTTTTACATTGAAATTCAATAGGTTGTCCCCATTTTGCGACCATGCGATTTGATAGGAAGGATAGCCTTGCCCAATAAACCAATCGGCAAAAAAGCCGCTCAAATTTTTGCCCGATGCCGCTTCGAGGTTGGCTTGCAAGTCGGCGGTTTTAGCGTATCTGTACGCCAAGTTCGGATCGGCGAGGTAGTTTCGGATGCCCCCGAAAAACGCCGAGTCACCGCAAACCCAGCGCAACATATGCAGCACCATTGCCCCTTTTGAGTAAGAAAGCCGCCCGCTGAAAATGCGGTTCACGCTCGTCGTATCGTCCACAAAGACTGAGCCGCCGGGTTGCGAAGTGACGCTGTTGATGCGTTGCTGTTTGAAGTTGTACCAATTTTGTGGTGCCAAATTTTCGTAGCAGAGTCCGCTCAGGTAGGTCGCAAAGCCTTCGTTGAGCCAAATATCTTCCCACGAGCCACAAGTCACTTTATCGCCAAACCATTGGTGCGCCATTTCGTGCGCTACTAATTCGTAACCGAAACCGCCCATAAACGACATGGTTTGGTGTTCCATGCCGCCGCCCCAGCCAAATTGGCAATGCCCATATTTCTCTTTTTGAAAAGGATAAAGCCCGAAAAGGTCGTTGTACAACTGCATTTGGGCAATCAAACCCGGCATGGCTGCCTGTGCGCTCGGCACAGATTCCGGATAAACGTAGTTGACAATCGGGGTCGTACCGGCGGCGTGCGGCACTTCGCCCGTGAATACTTCGTAGTCGGTCACGGCTATCGCCACGAGATAGGTTGCAATCGGGTAGCGGGTTTTCCAGTGGGTGGTTTTTTGCCCGGTTTCGACGGTTTCGGACTGCAAAACGCCGTTGCTCGCTGCCCGGTACGCCGCCGGATGCGTGATGAAAATGTCCGCCGAGTCAATTTTGTCATTCAGGGCTTGCTTGCAGGGCATCCATTCCATTGCGCCGTAAGGTTCCGAAAGCGTCCACATCACGGGCGTGCCGGCGTGTGTGTTCGTTTCAAAAGACCCAAAACCCGAAGAAGTCGGCACGCCTTGATAAAAAAACGTGAGCGAATCGCGCAGCAAGAGCGGCGTTGGAAAATTGACCGTCAGGATGTTACCGTTGCGCGTGAAGCCCAGGTTTTGACCGTGCCAGCGGATGCTGTCCATCGTCAGCGCGCTTGAAAAATCAAAATCGAGGCTTGTGAGCAATTCAGAAGGTTTGAAAGCGGTCATCACCTCGCCTCGGATGTAGCGCACCGCTGGATCAACCCAAAAATGGAAGCGCGTATAAACAATGTCCGAGCGATTGTCGGCAGAGTTGAGCAAGCCGCGTTCGGTGGCGGCGTTTTGGCGCAGCCAAGCGGCTTTTTCACCTTCGATTATGCTTTCAAGTTGGTCTGCGTTCTGGGCAAAAACTCCGACCGCCAAGAACAGCAGAGCAATTGCAGATTGTATTTTTTTCATAAAAATTTATTTTTAAATAATTAAAAATCAATGGTTTGAAATGAGTTATTAATTTTTGGGAACCAAAAAACGGAGCATGCCAGCTTCGCCGCCCGGAGCCGTCATTTTCAAAAAGTAAATCCCCGTGGGAAAACCGGCGACCAAAATTTGTCGTTCGGCGGGGTCAAGGCGGCGCAGGGTTTTGCCCGTCGCATCGCAGATTTCAAGCGCGGCGAGGCGCAGGTCGGCGGGCAATGCCAAATTGACAAAATCGGTGGCCGGATTCGGGAAACATTCTGCTCCCGCAAAAACCCCGCGGGTTTCGGCGACTCCTGAAACGCCCGAGACATTCCACAAAATGACATCGCCTTCGCTCGTTCCGGTGACGATTTTGCCGCCGTCGGGCGACCACGCAGCCGACCAAACCACGCCGCCGTTGGCGTTGCCAAACTTGGCAATCATTTCACCCGTCTGGAAATTCCAGATTTTGCAGGTTTGATCCGTCGAAGCGGAAACGAGCATCGTGCCATCGGGCGAAATGTCCACTTGTTTTACCTCACCTGTGTGCGCGTCAATGGTTCGGAAGAGCGAGCCGTCGGCGGTTTTCCAGATTTTGATTTTTCCCTCACTGCCGCCCGTTGCCAAAAAGGCATTATCGGGCGAAAATTTTACGGAAAGCACGTCATCGGAATACCCATTGAGCGTGAACAGGAGCGTGCCATCCGCGGTCCAGATTTTGGCTTTGTTGTCCGCACCACCGCTGGCGAGCATGGTGCCGTCGGGCGAATAGGCGACCGAGAAAACATACGATGAATGTGCGACCACGCTTTTGAAAAGCGCGCCGCCGGGCAGATTGTAAATGTTCATTTTGCCGCTCGAAGCACCTACGGCGATGCGGTCGTTGGTGGGCGCGAAATCTGCGGAAAAAGCATAAGCCGTACCCGTTTTGATGGTGTCGGCGATCGTAGGCGTTGCAGTCAGGTTGTTGAAAATCAGGACATTGCCCAGTTCTTCCACCGAAGCGATGAGCGAACCGTTGGAACTGAATTTCACGCCTTGGATGCACATGAAATTGGTGCCGACGTTGTAATTCCAGTCCAGATTGCCCGTTGCCACATCGAACATCCGGATGTTGGCCGGGTGGCATTCCGAGCCGCTGAGTACTTTTTCGCCGTTGGCGGAAAACGTCACGCCGTACGTTGCCAACCCGCTCACGCTGTTGCTTTTTTTGGACCAGAGGATGTTTTGGCTTTGGAGATTCGCCACCGAAATGGCGAGGAAAAAGACCGGGAGAATATTTTTAAAATTCATTTTTGTTGAATTTGTTGATGCGGCTGTCTCATAAGCCAGTTTAATCGTTTAATTGTGGATTTGGTTATAAGTAGCGTCCCTGGCTTCAGCGTTATTTACAGATAAACAAATCAACACATAAACAAATCGACACATAAACAAATCACCGGCTTGTGAGACAGCCTCAGTTAATGTTCAAAATTTTTTCAATGCTTTCAACATGCCGTTGATTTTAAAAATCTGAAAAATCACGGCCCCGCAGAGCAGGTAGCCTAGTGCCAGAAAAAACGGCAAAAAGTGGAACAACCCAGCAATTACCGTGAGCAGCAAAGCAAAAGCGGAGTTCCGGGCAAGGTTTTGCAGATCCTGCTTGTCAATCGAAAGGTGGTCGTGATAACGCAAGTACAAGTTGACCAGGCCACTGCCGGCAAGCAGCGCAAAAAAGATGGCCGCAATCAGCGCGGCGATTTGGGCGGATAGTCCGAGCATATTTTCCATTAATTTAATTTTTTTGGTGAAAAAATGATTTGGCCCCAAGGGATAGTCGTTCAAAACATCAAAATTGAGCCTTCAACGTCACACCAAAAGTCTTCGGCGCAGCCGTGCGGACGCTGCGCCCAAAACTGGTGTCAGCATTGCCAAATGCAAGGTAAGTCTCGTCCGTTAGGTTTTGGCCCCAGAACGAAAGGCTGTAATGGCCGTACGCCAAAGCGAGATTGGAATTGACGAGCGTGTAGGCCGGCTGTTTGAGCGAGTTTTGAATGTCCGTGTAAAATGCGCCCATGTTGCGAACCTCCCCCCTCAGTACAAGGCTTAACTTTTCGCTCAATTTGGCAGTGTACTGTACTCCCAAAAACAGCGTATGGCTCGGCGTATTGGAAAGTTTGTTGTCTTCGGCATCAATTTCAAACTCCTCAAACGTTGTGAAATTGACCCTTTCCAGGTGGACATGCCCATATTTTGCAGAAGCAAGCCCGAAACTGCCGTCCAACTGCCAACCTTTGACGGGAATAACCGACGCTTCGAGTTCAAGGCCGGTCGAAGTGGCATCACCGACATTTTCACGGGCGTAGGTGAACGGTGCAACCAAATTGAAAAATTGCAAGTCCTGCCATTGGATGTAGAATGCCGAGGCGCTGATGCTCAAATGGTTGCCAAATGCCTGCGTTTTATAGCCGATTTCGTAATTGTTGGAATATTCAGGGTCAAATTTTTGCGGCACATTGATAGGCAGTTTTTGTGCGTTCACGCCACCTGCCCGAAAGCCCCGGGTGAAAGTGGCATACAAATTTGACTTTTCATTGAGCGCGAAAGCCAAGGCCACCTTGGGCGACAAAGCCGCATAAGTGCCGCTGACGGTTGTGTCGGGTTTGGTTTGTATAAATACCCCGCCTACGAAACTCGCATCGCCAAAGCCATTGAAGGTGCTTTCCCTGTTTTCATTGTCGTAGCGAAGGCCGCCCGTTGCCGACAGGTTGCCGGTAATATTATAAGTCAGTTCGCCGAAAACCGCCACGCCATTGTTGTCGCTTTTGTTCCGAAAAATCGAATATGCATCGGGGGCAAGTTCAAAGGCAAGATTGGTGGAAGGCTCGTAGCCGACCTGCGAAAAATAAAAAAGTCCCGCTGTGTATTTCAGTTTTTGGCTCACCGCTGTGCCGTTCATCCTCAGTTCCTGGCTCAACACATTTTGCGGCGGCAACGCTTCGCCAATCTCTTTTTCATAAAAGGAATGATAGTAGCCCGGAAAATCAATGTCTTTGAAGGAAAGCCCGATGCGCTGCAACGCTGAAATAGAGGTGATGTTAAAGCCCGAGCCAAAGTATTTGAGCGTCAAAGCCGAGTTGACGATGTTGCGTTCATGCTCCCCGATGCGGCTCAAATAGATTTTGTCGGGATTCCTGAACGCAACGGTTTCGTTCGGTTGTGACACGAAAAAGCCCGAGTTGTCCGACCAGTCCCTTTGTCCTTTTACGTTGAGCGTTGCGCTGAATTTTGCCGAAGGCAGCCACGTCAAATACACATTGCCGTACAGGTTTTTCTCGCCCCCGACGGTTTTTCCGACAATCCTGCCGTCCGTTGCACTCGTGCCTGTGGTGTCATTTTTCCAATATCCGTCCCGGCTTTGGTACAAGCCGTTGATACCGAAAAACAGTTTGTCCTTGATGATGGGCGTTTTGAAGCCTGCCGCATGGCGTTGCAGTGCCAGGTTGCCGATACCGACTTCCGCAAAACCCTGGGTTCGGTTCGTTGGTTTTTTCGTGATGATATTGACCACACCGCCCATGGCATTACGCCCGAAAAGTGTTCCCTGCGGGCCACGCAGCACCTCGATGCGCTCGATATCAGTGAACATCATACCGTTGGCGAGGATGTCAAGGTTATTCACGTCGTCAATATAGGTCGCTACGGCGGGGTTCTCGCTGAACACCTGGATGCCCCGAATGGCTTGCACTTGCTGAAAGCCAACGCCGAGTTCTTGGTACAAATAGTTCGGTACGAGTGCCGTCAGGTTGGCCAAACCGACGGTCCGGGTTTGTTCCACTTTTTGCGCCGAAAGCGAGGTGATGGACGTGGCGACCTGTAAAATATCCTCCTCCCGTTTGTTGGCGGTCACGACCACTTCGCCGAGCGTTTCGGTACTGTTTTCCAGTACGAGGTCGAGCCGGACTGAACCGTCTGAAACTTCAACGGACTGTACTTTGGAAGAAAAACCGACCGCACTGACCGCAATTTGGTAACTGCCGTTGGCAAGGTTGAGCGAAAACGCCCCGCTTTTGTCCGATACCGTACTAACGCCCGTGTTGAGAACGCTGATGTTGGCAAAGGCAATACCCTCGCCCGATTGGGATTTGGCTGTACCGCTGATGCTTTGGGCAAATGCCATGTTGCCGACAAGGCAAAGCATTGCCATGATGAATATCTTGAATTTCATTTTTTGTAACGATTTGAATGGAAAAAATAGGGCCGGGCGTGCCAAACCGCACTTCGCAAGACTGCGAAGCATTGAAAATCAGATTGGTATTAGCCTAGGCCAATGAAATCGCTACAAATTCGGGTGGTCGAAAAATACCCTTCACAAAAACGGACGTGAACGGTGTTTGGTGGGAAAAGGTCGGTTTTTGCTTGTCTGTCCAGCGTCTGGGGCGTTGCATCAACCAACTGAAATTGTCTAAGCAGTACAAGACCTGCTGTTGTTCTTTCAGTTTTTGGGGTATTTCTTTCTTCTCTTTTTCTTCTTCCGCTTTTATCCGCTGCATCAAAACGCATGTTCCGTTACAATGCAATTCCGGTTTGTCCCGGTTGATGCACAGAACTTTGGCAATATAGTCCTGGTTAATTTTGAAGGAAAAGAATATCCATACCTTGCTAAATGATTGTAGCAAAATAAGCAAAGCAAGGAGTATGGATATTATTTTTTTCAGATTCTGTTATTGTGCGGCGCGAAGATAGTTTTAATTTTTATACTTTTTGGCCGCCCGGGGGTGTGCAGATCTCTGCGCTGCGCTGCGAAATGACAAGGTAAGGCCGGGCGCTTCCACCAGGCTTTGCGGCTGGGCCGCCCGGGCTTGTGCAGATTTCTCCGCTGCGCTGCGAAATGACAAGGTAAGGCCGGGCGCTTCCACCAGGCTTTGCGGCTGGGCCGGCCGGGCTTGTGCAGATTTCTCCGCTGCGCTGCGAAATGACAAGGTAAGGCCGGGCGCTTCCACCAGGCTTTGAGGATGAGCCGCCCGGGCTTGTGCAGATTTCTCCGCTGCGCTGCGAAATGACAAGGTAAGGCCGGGCGCTTCCACCAGGCTTTGAGGATGAGCCGCCCGGCTTTGGCTTGTCATCCCGCAGCGCAGCGGAGGGAACTGCACCACTCAAGGCCATCTCGATGGACCGAAAAGTTTTGAGCATAACCTGCTCCTTTGCCCCCCGATTCGAATGAACGGTGCTATACGTGGGTAGCAGGTCGGATACATTGGGGCGGCGTTCGGCTGGGGGCTGGAGGTAATTTTGGGGGGAAGACCTGCGGAGGCGGAAAACCAAGCCCTCCCGCTGCACCCTCCTGTTCATCTTCCACTGCCCCGGTGGGGCTACATGTCGGTAGTAGAGATGCAAGTCACCGGCAACAAAGCCCCGGAGGGGCGGCATGTAACATGGTTCCACGGTGTCATCTGCCGGCCCTCTGGGCCTGGTACCAAAAAAGATGGATGCCATCGCTACCGACATGATCGCCCCTCCGGGGCTGTTTGCCCATGATGCGCTTGCGGCACGCGGAGAAAAGGGCTAAACAGGCCCAGCAGGTTACCAACAGTGAACTTCCTGGCGCTTTTTCCGGAAAACCCGGGCGAACGTGTCATCCTGAACGTAGCGAAGGAGCCGGGGCGTAGCCCCGGTTATTTTTGCCCCCGATTAACGTTTCAATCTGCCTATGATTTTTGCCCGGCTCTTAGAGGCTGTTTGAATTTTAAAAAGATACTAATATGAGGTTTGGGAATCAGTCAGAAAAAGAAGGTATTGTAGAGTGTGAAAAAACGATACACT
>WBZQ01000094.1_pt2 | contig 22980 bp, 16 predicted proteins | sample 5204251 | NCBI WGS metagenome assembly WBZQ01 (sample SAMN12412402, study PRJNA552823) | activated sludge metagenome | isolation source: activated sludge from nitrification reactor of wastewater treatment plant... | place: USA: Virginia | collected 2017-09
GCGCAAGGGCGCCGGGCTGGACACGCTGCGGCATCACGATGCCGTGCTCGGCTGTCTGCGCGAGGCCGGTTTCACCCTCGAAGGGGCCGGCGCGGCGTTCGCCGTCCTCGACGCCTACCTGTACGGATTCCTGGTGCAGGAACTCGCGTTGCCGTTCAGCGACGAGGCGGGACCCGCCGACGTCGCGGGGGAGATCATCTCGACCATGCCCGCCGGGGACCTGCCGTACCTGCGCGAATACGCGACGGAGCGCGTCTGCGTGGCCGGCTACTCCTTCGGCGACGAGTTCGGTCCGGGGCTTGAGTTGATCATCGACGGCCTGGAACGCCGCCGGGCCGCGAGACAGAGCGGGCGCTAGCGGAACTGCTGGGGGTTGCCGTACTGCTGGGGGTAGATGCCGGTGGCGGCGGGCGAGTCGCTGGGCACGATCTGGGCGCCGAGGGGGAGCAGCGACACCGGCACCATCTTGAACGACGCAATGCCCAGCGGGATGCCGATGACGGTCAGGCAGAGCGCGATGCCGGTGGCGATGTGGCCGATCGCCAGCCAGATCCCGGCGATCAGCAGCCAGATGATGTTGCCGAGCAGCGACATCGCACCCGCGCCCGGGTCGCGCACCACGGTCCGGCCGAACGGCCACAACGCGTAGTTGGCCATGCGGAAACTCGCGATGCCGAACGGGATCGTGATGATGAAGATGAAGCAGAGGATGCCGGCCACGACGTAGCCGATGGCCATCCAGACTCCGGCCAGCAGCAGCCAGATCACGTTCAGCAGGGTCTTCATCGATGCGCCTCTCTCCCGGACAGCCGTCCTCCATTGTGCCTGCCGTCGGCGGGTGGCAACGGGATCGGCCGGCCGCCGACCCTCGTCCCGGCACTCGATCGCGCGATGTTTCACATGAAACATTGGCGATGAGGCGCATCGTCGCCGGTGGGGACGGGTACCGTTGAGGGGACAATGTGCGACCCCCGGCGCCGATCCGGCGCCGGGTGTGATCATGGCAATGGGAGTGTGGGCTACGGGACAAAGTCCCTATATCGCCCGGATTCCCGTTGCCTGCATCACAGTGTCACGGCACAATTGGACGTGATGGTGAAGATGGTGGATGGATGAGCGATCCCGCTGCGGTGTCCTCGCGCGTCCGGCGTGCGTATGAGGATTTTCTGTCCGGCGTGACGCCGTCATCCGATGCTGTCCGCACCGTGGTCCGGGACTCGTGGGCCCGATCGATGCACAACGGCGTCGACCCGGGCATCGCCAGCCCCGACGACCCGCGCGTCATGAGCCACCCCGAGTTCATCGAGTACCGCGCCGCGCACCCCATCACCGCCGTTCTTCCCCTCGTGCAGTCGCTCATGCTCGACGACATCGCCGACTCGGGCGTGCTCGTCGCCCTCACCGATGAAGTGGGCCGGCTGCTGTGGGTCGAGGGCTCCTCGGAGGCCCGCGACAAGGCCGGCCGCATCAACTTCGTTGAGGGCTCGGTGTGGAGCGAGGACGTCGTCGGCACCAACGCGCCCGGGCTGGCGCTGGCCGTCGACCGCGGGGTGCGGGTGATCGGGCCCGAACACTTCTCCGGGCCGGTGCAGAAGTGGAGCTGTGCCGCGGCACCCGTGCACGACCCCATCACCGGGCACGTCATCGGCGCCATCGACGTGACCGGCGGGCGTGAGGTGGAGGCGCCGTTCGCGCTCGCCGCCGTGCGCTCGGTCGTCGCGGCCGTCGAACGGGAACTCAAGTCGCGGGCCATCGACCTCGCCGCCATCCGCGACGGTGCCCGGGTCACCGGTCCCGTGCCGGCCGGCCCGCACGTCGTGGCGACCACCGCGGCCATGCCGCGGCGGGCCCGGCTCGAGGTGCTCGGCGACTGCGGCTACCGCTGGCACCGCGCCGGTGACGCCGCGGGCGCTCGCAACCTGTCCAAACGGCATGCCGAGATCCTGGTGCTGCTGCAGTCCTTCCCCGACGGGCTCGGCACCGAACAGCTCGCGCTGATGCTCGCCGAGGACGGGCTCGACCCGGTCACCGTCCGCGCCGAGATCTCCCGCCTCCGCAAAGACCTCGGCAGCACAGTCGTGGGGTCCCGGCCGTACCGGCTCACCATCACCGTCGAATCGGACCTCGGGCAGATTCGCGGGATGATCGCCTCCGGCCACGACCTGGTGCCGGCCATCGAGCAGCTGGGTCGCGGTGGGCTGCTGGCCGAGTCGTCGGCACCCGGCATCGTCGACATCCTGGAAGAACTGCGCGAGGACCTGCGGTCACGGATCATCGACTCCGGTGACGTGGCCGCGTTGCGTAAATGGACCACCTCGGTGCATGGCCGGGATGACCTGGCCGCGTGGCGTCGGCTGGAACACCGCCTGCCCGCCGGTCATCCCGACCGGGCTATCGCCGCCGGCCGCATCCGGTTGCTGGACAAGCGGTTCGGTATCTGACTTTCGGGGTGCGTGCGTCAGGCACTCGTCTCGCCGGACCCAACGCGTCCCGAGCGTCTCGAAGGGTCCGGTGACGTGCGCTCCTGACCGAACACCTGCAAAAACAGTGTTTACGTGCAGTTTTCCTGATGCTGCAACGTTGGCAACTTTTGTGCATGGTGACTGCAACCACCCGGGGTCTAACGTGTGCAACAGATCACATCCATGTCCGCACCACACTGTTGAGGAGAAGCGATGACTGTTTACGCCAAGCCGGGCACCGAGGGTTCGGTGATGAGCTACGAGAGCCGCTACGAGAACTGGATCGGCGGCAAGTGGGTGCCGCCGGTCAAGGGCCAGTACTTCGAGAACCCGTCGCCCGTCGACGGCAAGGTGTTCTGCGAGGTCGCCCGCTCGACCGCCGAGGACATCGACCTCGCCCTCGACGCCGCGCACGCCGCCGCACCCGCCTGGGGCAAGACCTCCGTCGCCGAACGCTCACTCGCTCTCCTTCGCATCGCCGACCGCATCGAGGAGAACCTCGAGAAGATCGCCGTCGCCGAGACCTGGGACAACGGCAAGGCCGTCCGTGAGACGCTGGCCGCCGACATCCCGCTGGCCGTCGACCACTTCCGCTACTTCGCGGGAGCCCTTCGCGCACAAGAGGGTTCGATCTCGGAGGTCGACGAGGACACCGTGGCCTACCACTTCCACGAGCCGCTCGGCGTGGTCGGGCAGATCATCCCGTGGAACTTCCCGATCCTCATGGCCGTGTGGAAGCTCGCCCCCGCACTCGCCGCCGGCAACGCCGTGGTGCTCAAACCTGCCGAGCAGACCCCCGCGTCGATCCTGTACGTGATGAGCCTCATCAGCGACCTGCTGCCCGACGGCGTCGTCAACATCGTCAACGGCTTCGGCGTCGAGGCGGGCAAGCCGCTGGCCTCCAGCAACCGGATCCGCAAGATCGCGTTCACCGGTGAGACCACCACCGGCCGCCTCATCATGCAGTACGCCTCGGAGAACCTGATCCCGGTCACCCTCGAACTCGGCGGCAAGAGCCCCAACATCTTCTTCAGCGATGTCACCGCCAAGGACGACGGCTTCCTCGACCGCGCCCTCGAAGGTTTCACGATGTTCGCGCTCAACCAGGGCGAGGTCTGCACCTGCCCGAGTCGCGCCCTCATCCAGAGCGACATCTACGACGACTTCATCGGCAAGGCCGTCGAACGCGTCAAGGCGATCAAGCAGGGCAACCCGCTCGACACCGACACCATGATGGGTGCGCAGGCCTCCAACGACCAGTTCGAGAAGATCAGTTCGTACCTGAACATCGGCAAGGAGGAGGGTGCCAAGGTCCTCACCGGTGGTGAAGCGGCCGACCTCGGTGGCGACCTGTCTGGCGGCTACTACATCCAGCCGACCGTGTTCGCCGGCGACAACAAGATGCGCATCTTCCAGGAGGAGATCTTCGGTCCCGTCCTGGCGGTCACCAAGTTCGACTCCTACGAGGACGCGATGGGCATCGCCAACGACACCCTGTACGGACTCGGTGCCGGCGTGTGGACCCGCGACGGTGCCACCGCCTACCGCGCGGGCCGCGAGATCCAGGCCGGTCGCGTGTGGACCAACACCTACCACGACTACCCGGCACACGCCGCCTTCGGTGGCTACAAGCAGTCCGGTATCGGCCGCGAGAACCATCTGATGATGCTTGAGCACTATCAGCAGACGAAGAACCTGCTGGTCGGTTACGCTCAGAGCGCGAAGGGTTTCTTCTGATCCTCAGGCTCCGTCCGGATCGGGGTTTCTTCTGATCCCAAGAATTTCCGGGAAGGGATTCTTCCGGGAAGGGATCGGTCGGACCGGGGTTGCGCCACAACGCAATCCCGGCCCGGCCCTACATACTCGCCTCACTCTGCAAATTCAATAGAAAGGTGACAGCCAGTGCCAGAACAGAATGTGCCAGAACAGGACGTTCCGGATCGCGTCACCGCCACAGACTCCGCCGTGCAGCTCCTGACCAAGTTATCGGAGCTGCACGGCGGCCTCATGATCCACCAGTCCGGCGGGTGCTGCGACGGCTCGGCCCCCATGTGCTACCCGGTCGGTGAATACCGGGTTGGCCAGCGCGACGTGCTGGTCGGTGAGATCGGACTGCCCGAACCCATTCCGGCAGTGCGGGTCTGGATCAACGGTGACCAGTTTGAACTGTGGAAGCACACCCAGCTGATCCTCGACGTGGTCCCCGGCCGTGGCGCCGGATTCAGCCTCGAGGCCCCGGAGGGCGTGCGGTTCCTTTCCCGCTCACGGGCTTTCAGCGAGGAGGAGAACACAGCCCTCGCCGCATCACCACCCAGGGTGGGGGCCGATTTCAGCGGCTGAGGCCCCATCCCGTTGGTTGAGGTGCGAAGCATGCGAGCCTCGAAACCCGGTGAGACGACAATGTCCGCAACTCATCACCCGTTGGATGTGGTTGCGGACATTGTGGTCTTGCAGGGGTTTCGAGGCTCCTCGCCTAGCGGCTCGTCGCACCTCAACCGGCGAGGGGCGGCAGTGTTGCTGTCTCTACTTGCGGCCGCCGAGGATTCCGCCGAGCAGGTCGCCGAGGCCCCCGCCGCCCTTGGATCCGCCGCCACCTGCCGCGCCGCCCAGGACCGAGCCGAGAATGCTGCCGAGTCCGCCGCCAGCGTTGCCGCCGAGAACCGAGCCGAGAATGCTGCCGAGGTCGCCGCCCGACGGTTTGGCGCCGCCGGACTTGCCGCCGCCGAGGACCTTGGAGGTCAGGTAGCTGAGCACGATCGGCGCGAGGATCGGCAGCACCTTCTTCACCAGGCCCTGGTCGACGCCGGCGGCGGCGTTGGCACCCGAGAGGGCCTGCGCCACGTTGTCAGTCTCCGAGCCGAAGATCTTGTTGACGATCTTGCCGCCGTCGGTGGTGTCGACGTCGGCGAGGTTGATGTCGCCCTCGGCGAGGTCGGCGGGGTGCTGCGCCAGGGCGGCGGCCAGACCCTGCGCCGACTGCTCCTCGCCCGTCTGCTGCTGCAGGCCGGTGAGCAGCGCGGGCACAGCCTGCTCGACGGCCGACCGAGCGGTCGCGTCGTCGACGCCGAGCTGTTTGGCGATGTCGCTGACGGGGATACGGGTGAGCAGGTCGTCGAGATCAGACATGATGAACCTTTCGTCGGCGGGCGCCGTCGCCGGCCGTCTCGGTGAACTGTGAGAACTTTATCCCGTTCCGGGTGCCGGTGAGGCCATTCCCTGTCGCCGCGGGCAGGGTACCGGCCATGTTGCATTACGTGAGGAACTGCTCTGTAATTGTGATCGCCGCCCACCGCCCCGGGCGGCGGCGGCCGCAGTTCGGCTAAATGGCACAATCGTGTCAGAATTGGGAACCACGGCTATGTGGGGGTTCACCTCCGGGGAATGATTGTAAGCATCAGTGCTGGTGCGCAATTCGGCGTGCCGGCAGTCAAGGCGGTCGGCACGCCGCCGACCGTGTTCGAGCAGGAGATCATGGTGAAGAACAACTGGCGTAGGCGCACGACGGCGCTTGCATGTACGGCCGCGGCCGCGACCCTGATGGTGGCGGGTTGCTCGAGCGACAGTGATTCCGACAGCGGCGTCGACCTCTCGGTGCTCGGCGAGGCCAAGGCGGCAGCGGGCGATCCGATCGAGCTGATGTTCAACACCACCGGCGACAAGGGTGCCTCGTACACCCACGAGACCGAGGTCGCCGACGCGACAGTCTCGTACATCAACGAGTACCTCGGCGGCATCGGCGGCAGGCCCGTCAAGCTGACGATCTGCGCGGACGAGATCCAGGCCGCCAAGGCCCGCGAATGCGCCAACAAGGCGGTCGGTTCGCAGGCCGTCGCCGTCGTCGGCGGCAGTCCGTCCAATCCGGACGTGGTCGCGGCGGTGACCTCGCCCGCGGCGATGCCGTACTTCGTCGCGGTCGGCGGCGGGCAGGCGACCATGAGCTCGCCGAACACCTACGCGCTGTCCAACGCCGTCGGCGGCCTTCTCGGTCAGCCGGCCTACCTCGCCAAGGCGAAGGGCATCAAGAAGGTGGCGGTGCTGGTGATCGACGCGCCGCTGGCCACCACCCCGTTCAAGTCGCTCGGAGCCGTGGTCAAGGCCAACACGGGCGTCGACCTGGAGGTGATCGCGATTCCGCCGGGCACCGCCGACATGACTCCGTTCGTGCAGGCGGCCGTCAAGAGCGGTGCCGGGCAGATACACATGGTCGGGGAAGAGAACTTCTGCACCCCGATCTTCAAGGCGATCGGATCGCTGGGCGTGAAGCTGCCGATCACGTCGCTGTCGAACTGCGTCAGCAAGGACTCGGCCAAGCAGATCCCGGGTGGTTATCCCGAGACCGACGTCCTGGTCTCGGCCAGCAGTGACCCCGAATCCGAGGACATGAAGGTGTTCCGGGCGGTGGGCAAGAAGTACGGCATCTCCGCGGAGCAGGAGGACGGCGTCACCGCTTACTGGTCGCTCCTGAGCCTGCAGCGCGCGCTCGACGGGATGACCGGCGAGATCTCCCGCAAGACCATCATCGACCGGCTGGGGAAGATGTCCGCACCGGTCGCCATCCCGATGATGAACGGGCAGACCTTCCAGTGCGGCAGCACACCGATGCCGATCACGCCCAATGTGTGCTCGGGCAGCGTCCTGAACGCCGCGCTGAAGTCCGACGGCACCGTCGGCGAGATCAGCGCTCTCGACGTGGCCCCGCTGTTCACGATGCCGGGCCGGTAGGCTCCCGCGCGCAGGCGCAAGCCGGTCACCCACCCGGGTGGCCGGCTTGGCGTGCGTTCACCGATTCGGGGCGGCGGATTTCGCCGAATCGCTCCGCACGGCCGGGCCGGTGGAGTAATTACATTACGTGAGGAACCGCTCTGTTATCACGTGTTCGGCGTGCTGCTCGATTTACTGGTGAAAACGGCCGGAAACCGGCACCCGGTGGGGCACAATCACGTCACACGCACATCGCGGCGGGGTTGGGTTCTCGAACGGCATCAGGTGGTCCTCTGGCGCCGAAAGTTGCTTCAGCGCAGTGGAATGCTGCCTCGATTACCTCAGGAGAAGACGTGAAGAATACCTGGCGCAGGCGGGCCATGGCGCTCGCATGTACAGCTGCGGCAACAACATTGGTGCTGGCGGGCTGCTCCGGTGATGACGACTCCGACGGCGGCGGCGGTGACAACTCCGCCCTCCTCGGCGAGCCCAAAGCCGCCTCTGGTGATCCCATCGAGTTCGTCTTCAACACCACCGGCGACAAGGCGCCCGCGTACACCCACGAGACCGAGGTCGGCAATGCAACGGTGTCGTACATCAACGAGTACCTCGGCGGCATCAACGGCCGGCCCATCAAGCTGACCTTCTGCTACGACGACATCCAGGCCGCCAAGGCCCGCGAATGCGCCAACAAGGCCGTCGGCTCGAAGGCCGTGGCCGTCCTCGGCGGCAGCCCGTCCAACCCGGACTCGGTCACCGCGGTCACCTCACCGGCGAAGATGCCGTACCTGGTGGTCGTCGGCGGCGGTCAGTCGACGCTCACCAGTCCCAACACCTACGCGCTCTCCAACAGCGTCGGCGCGCTGCTCGGCCAGCCCGCGTTCATCGCCAAGGAGAAGGGCATCAAGAAGGTGGCCGTCCTGGTGATCGACGCGCCGCTGGCCACCATGCCCTTCAAGGCGCTCGGCGGCATGGTCAAGGCCAACGCCGGTGTCGAACTCGAGGTGATCGCAGTGCCGCCGGGTACCGCCGACATGACGCCGTTCGTGCAGACCGCCGTCAAGAGCGGTGCGGGCCAGATCCACATGGTCGGCGACGAACCCTTCTGCACCCCGATCTTCAAGGCGATCGGATCACTCGGCGTGAAGCTGCCGATCACCTCGCTGTCGAACTGTGTCAGCGAGGACGCCGCCAAGCAGATCCCCGGCGGCTACCCGGCCACCGACGTCATGGTCTCCGCCGACAAGAGCGCCGACTCCGACGACTACAAGCTGTTCAAGGCGGTACTGGACAAGTACGGTGTCGGCGCCGATCAGGAGGACGGTTTCACCGCCTACTGGGCCATCCTCAGCCTGCAGCGCGCCCTCGACGGCATGACCGGCGATATCTCCCGCTCCACGATCATCGAGCGGCTCAACAAGATGCCCGAACCGGTGGTGATGCCGATGCAGAACGGCGGCACCTTCCAGTGCGGCACCAAACCCGTCGCGATCACGCCCAACGTGTGCTCGTCCGACGTGCTGAGCGCCGAACTGAAATCCGACGGCTCCCTCGGCGAGGTCAAGTCCCTCGACGTCACCCCGTTCTTCAAGATGCCCGGCCAGTAGCCCTGTCCCACAATCAATTCGGAGTTCTGGTGTCACCACCACGTGACACCAGGACTCCGAATTGTTGTGCCTGCTACCTCGCTGCGAGGGCCGCGTCGATGTAGTCGGCCAGGGAGCGGTTGTCGGTGGCGGTCATCCAGCGGCGGTAGGCGTATTCGACGACGGCCAGCACCGTCACCACCAGCACGCCGGGACGCAGGTCGTCATCGGCGTCGACGCCGAGGCGGTGCGCGGCGATCTCGATCAGCCGGCCGCGGTCGTCGTCGGCGATGAGGGTGATGCGGTCGAGGATGCCCGGGACGCCCGCGATCACCTCCCGCCACTGCGACGGGCCGTCGGCGCCGGTGGCTGCCTGGTCGCGGATCGCCTCGATCAGGTCGTGCTCGGGGGTCGACGTGGTGTGCGCCGCGAAGCGCTCGACGATCGCGGCGCTGCTGGCGCGGACCGGCCGCAGTAGTAGGTCTTCCTTGGTGGGGACGTGCCGGTAGTAGATGCTGGCCGAGACGCCCGCGGCCGCGGCGATCTCGTCGGTGGTGACCTCGTCGTATCCGCGCTCGGAGAACAGGGTCAGCGCCGCGGTGTCGATGGCGTGGCGCACCGCTTCGCGCTGTGATTCCCTTGACGACGCCCGCCGGTATCTGCACGATCTCGCCGGCGACGTGGTGGCCCCGGGGCGGATCGATGCCTACATCGACCATGGCGCACAGGCACTTCGGGCGCTGTGCGGATGGGCGCCGCTCGACCTGATGTGGGTGAAGGGCTACTCCGACTACCTTCCGGAGCGGCCCGGTGGCAGGGCTGCGGGACGGTCGGTGGAGCCCCGGCCGTTCGACGTGCGCCGCCTTGGCGACGACTACGCCACGATGGAGCCGTTCTACACCAGGACACCGCTGAATGTGATTGTGCACCAGGGGGATTACAAGTGGCTGAGCACGGGGATGCGGCATTGGCGGGGGCCGCAGCGGATGCTGAAGGTCGGTGCGCGCACCATGATCGCGAAGGCGCGGGGCCGCAGGCTCGTCGGGATGGGCAGTGCGCTGGTGGGTGCGCTCATGGTGGGGGTGCGTGAGGCCGGAGTCGACGTTCGGCTTGGTTGCGGCGTAGCCGATTTCGTCGTCGAGACTGCCGGTGGCCGCGACCGGGTTACAGGGGTCCTGCTCGATGACGGGTCGACGGTGCGTGCCGCACACGGCGTGGTCGTCTGCAGCGGGGGATTCGACCATAATCATGTGCTGCGCAAGCGGTTTCATCGCGCACCGGCGGGCCCGGACCTGTCGCTGGGCGCGGCGTCGAACACCGGGGAGCCGATCGTCGCCGCCGGCGCGATCGGTGCCGCCACCGACCTCATGGACGACGCCTGGTGGGCGCCGTCGATCCCGCTGCCCAACGGCCCGTGGTTCGCGCTCGCCGAACGGTCGCTGCCGCGCAGCATCGTCGTCAACGATCGCGGAGTGCGGTTCATGAACGAGTCGCTGCCCTACGTGGAGGCCACCCACGCGATGTTCGGCGGACCGTACGGCAGCGGCGACGGGCCCGCCGAGAATCTGCCGGCGTGGCTGATCTTCGACCAGGGGTACCGCGACCGCTACATGTTCGCCGGACGCACCGCACGATCACCACTGCCCCGGCGCTGGTTCGACGACGGGTACCTGATCCGTGCCGAGTCGATCACCCAATTGGCGCAACGGCTTTCACTGCCGGATGGTGCCTTGGAGAGCACGATCGAACGCTTCAACGACGCCGCGCGCAGCGGTGTCGACGGCGAGTTCGGCCGTCGCGAGTCGGCGTACGACCGCTACTACGGCGACATCACCAACAAGCCGAACCCGAGCCTCGGTGAACTCGGCAAACCACCCTTCTACGCGGCGCCGATCGTGCCCGCCGACCTGGGAACCAAGGGTGGCATCGTCACCGACGAACGGGCGCGGGCGTTGCGCGCCGACGGGTCGGTCATCGACGGGCTGTACGCGGCGGGCAACGCGTCGTCGGCGGTGATGGGCCACACCTACGCCGGTCCCGGCGCGACCATCGGTCCGGCGCTGGTCTTCGGCGACCTCGCCGCCCGCGACATCGCTGTCAGGTGCGGGGGCCGATGAAGGCGCTCAGCTCGTCGAGGGCCTCGCGGGAAGCGCTGCCGCCGAACATCTGGAAGACGTGGCCCTGACCGGGCCAGCTCTGCAGCGTCACGTCGGCACCGGCGGCGGCCAGCATGTCGTGGGCGGCGCGGGCGTCGGCGGTCATCACCTCGATGCCGCCGTGCTGGATGAGCGTCGGCGGCAGCGCGTCGCCGGGGGAGAGCACCACCCGCATGCGCGGATGGTCGGCGGCGGCGTTGCCGGTGTACAGGCGCAGGAACTTGCGGCCGCTGGTGGCCTCGATGAACGGATCGCGGGAGTCACCGGTGCGCTGGTGGGCGCGGGCGAGGGCGAACGTCGGGTCGTACAGCGGCGACAGCAGCGCCACCCCGCCCGGCTGTGGGGTGCCGGTGCGCTGGTTGTGGCCGAGCAGGTCGAGTGCCAGATGTCCGCCCGCCGAGTCGCCGGCGACGACGATCTGCTCCGGCGCGAAACCCTGGTCGAGCAGCCACAGGTAGCCACGGATGGTGTCGTCGCCGGCGGCGGGCCAGCGGTGGCGGGGCGCGAGGCGGTAGTCGAGGCTGAACACCGCCCGTCCGGTGCGGTTGGACAGCCGCGCCGTCAGGCCGCGGTGAGTGCGGGTGGAGCAGACGACGTAGCCGCTGCCGTGCAGGTAGTAGATGATCGGCTGATCAGGACGCACGTGCCCGACACCGGACCGCCCGCCGATCACCCATTCGCCCCGCACCTGCTCTGACCTCGATGGATAGTCGAGGGTGCGGATGGTCTGCCGGACCTGCCGGGTGCGGGTGCCCGCCGGCACCTTGCTGGCCGAGGCGAGCAGGCGGTTGAGGCCCGGGCGGCTCGCCTGGACCATCGTCGCCACCACGGGCGGCGGGAGCAGGGCGGTGGTCCTCATGACCGGCGCCGACGTCGTCGACACGAACCGTTCGACATGACGCCGGGAGCGTGACCGGGGGGAACGGGCGGTGCCGGGCAGGACCGGGGACGCGGGAGCGTCGGCGGCCGTGCGGGGCGCGGGTGCTGAACTCACGATTGCCGACGGTAAGCGATCGGCGCGCCCGGCGACAGCGGTTCCCGGACACGATTCGGCAGCATTGCTGAGAACTGCTTGTGACATGGCGTTAACTGGGCAAACCTCCCAGCGATCACCCGTTTGTGGTAGCCGGATTTCCAAACCGGGTACGCAGCATGAGAAAATAGCCGACGATGCTTCTTGAGCCCCGGCATCCACACAGCCCTGTGGTGGCTGCCGGCGGGCAAGAATGTGGGTCAGCAACGGCGCTGACCGGGTCAGCAACGGCGCTGACGAACCGGATACTTGCTCCAACCGCGCGTCGGAGAGCCTGGCAGCCCCAGGCGGCGCAGAGTCGGTGAGAACGGTCCACCGATGCCTCGCGGCACAACCGCACATACGGTCTATCGGTGGCCGCACGCGGAGTGTTTCCGGAGTCCCCAATCGTTCTGTGAGCACAGTCGACCGTCCTGTGAGCACAGTCGACACTGTGTACTCGGTGCGCCGGCGATGCCGCGCACGAAGTGAGGCCGATATGAAGCACGCTCCGGGCCCCGTGGGCCTGTATGACCCTGCCAACGAGCACGACTCCTGTGGTGTCGCGTTCGTCGTCGACATGTACGGGCGACGCAGCCGCGACATCGTCGACAAGGCGATCATGGCGCTGGTCAACCTCGAACATCGCGGCGCGGCGGGAGCCGAACCGAACACCGGCGACGGCGCGGGCATCATGATCCAGGTCCCGGACCGCTTCCTGCGCGAGACCGCCGGCTTCGAACTGCCCGCCGAGGGCGCCTACGCCACCGGCATCGCCTTCCTGCCGCAGGGCTCCGAGGATGCCCGCCTGGCCTGCGAGGGTGTCGAGAAGATCGTCGAATCCGAGGGGCTGCGGCTGCTCGGCTGGCGCGAGGTGCCGGTCGACGACTCGTCGATCGGTGCGCTCGCCCGCGACGCCATGCCCACCTTCCGGCAGCTGTTCATCGCCCTGGGCGACGGCGCTCCCGCCGACGAGGACGGCATGGAGCTCGAGCGCCGCGCGTTCGTCGTGCGCAAGCGCGTGCAGTACGAACTCGGCGAGAAGGGCGCCGGCCAGGACGGCCCCGGCCGCGAGACCGTGTACTTCCCGAGCCTGTCGGGCAAGACCTTCGTCTACAAAGGCATGCTGACCACCCCGCAGCTGCGCGAGTTCTACCTCGACCTGCAGGACGACCGCCTCGAATCGGCGCTGGGCCTGGTGCACTCCCGGTTCTCCACCAACACCTTCCCTTCGTGGCCGCTGGCGCACCCGTTCCGGCGCGTCGCCCACAACGGTGAGATCAACACCGTGACCGGCAACGAGAACTGGATGCGGGCCCGCGAGGCGCTCATCGACACCAGCGCGTTCGGCCCGGATGCTGCCGAGAAGATCTTCCCGGCCTGCACCCCCGGCGCCTCGGACACCGCCCGCTTCGACGAGGTGCTCGAACTGCTGCACCTCGGTGGCCGCAGCCTGCCGCACGCGGTGCTGATGATGATCCCGGAGGCGTGGGAACGCCACGAGACCATGAAACCCGAGCACAAGGCGTTCTACCGCTACCACGCCTCACTGATGGAGCCGTGGGACGGCCCGGCGTCGGTGTGCTTCACCGACGGCAACGTCGTCGGCGCCGTCCTCGACCGCAACGGTCTGCGCCCGAGCCGCATCTGGGTGACCAAGGACGGTCTCGTCGTGATGGCCTCCGAGGTCGGCGTGCTCGACGTCGACCACGCCGACGTGGTGCAGAAGCTGCGACTGCAGCCGGGCCGCATGTTCCTGGTGGACACCAAGGCCGGCCGCATCGTCGACGACGAGGAGATCAAGGACGAACTGGCCGCCCAGCACCCGTACCAGCAGTGGCTCGACGAGGGCCTGCTGACGCTCGACGACCTCAAGAGCCGCCCGCACGAGCACATGCCGCACCACCGCGTGAACCTGCGCCAGCTCGTGTTCGGGTACACCAACGAAGAACTGAACCTGCTGGTCGCGCCGATGGCCAAGTCGGGTGCCGAGGCCATCGGCTCGATGGGCACCGACACCCCGATCGCGGTGCTGTCGTCGCGGCCCCGGATGCTGTTCGACTACTTCCAGCAGCTGTTCGCGCAGGTCACCAACCCGCCGCTGGACGCGATCCGGGAGGAGATCGTCACCAGCGTCGGCGCCACCATCGGTTCCGAGGCCGACCTGCTCAGCCCGGACGCCGGATCGTGCCGCCGGATCGTGCTGCCGATGCCGGTCCTCGACAACGACGCCCTCGCCAAGCTGGTGCGGATCGAAGAGGACAACGATCTGCCGCATCTGCGGAGCCGGCAGATTCACGGCCTGTACCCGGTCGCCGACGGCGGCGAGGGCCTGCGTAAGGCGCTCGACGAGGTGCGCGCCAAGGTCAGCGCCGCCATCGACGAGGGCATCTCGATCATCGTGCTGTCCGACCGTGAGTCCGACGAGACCCGCGCGCCGATCCCGTCGCTGCTGCTGACCGCCGCCGTGCACCACCACCTGGTGCGCGAACGCAAACGCAGCCGCGTCGGCCTGATCGTCGAATCCGGCGATTGCCGCGAGGTGCACCACGTGGCCGCGCTCGTCGGTTTCGGTGCAGCCGCGGTCAACCCGTACATGGCCTTCGAGTCGATCGAGGACATGATCGAACGCGGCGCCATCACCGGCATCGACTTCGACACCGCGCGCGCCAACTACATCAAGTCCGCGTCCAAGGGCGTGCTCAAGGTGATGAGCAAGATGGGTATCTCCACCCTCGCCTCGTACACCGGCGCCCAGCTGTTCCAGGTGATCGGCATCGGCCAGGAGACCGTCGACGAGTTCTTCACCGGCCTCAACAGCCAGCTCGACGGCATCGGCCTCGACGACATCGCCGCCGACGTCGCCGCCCGGCACGAACTGGCGTTCACCGACCGTCCCACCGAACTCGCGCACCGCGAACTGCCCGTCGGCGGCGAATACCAATGGCGCCGCGAGGGCGAGTACCACCTGTTCAACCCGGATACGGTGTTCAAGCTGCAGCACTCCACCCGCACCGGCCAGTACTCGGTGTTCAAGGAGTACACCAAGATGGTCGACGACCAGACCGCGCGCCTGGGCACCCTGCGCGGCCTGTTCGACTTCAACTTCGGTGACCGCGACCCGATCCCGATCGACAAGGTCGAGCCCGCGTCGGAGATCGTGAAGCGATTCTCCACCGGCGCCATGAGTTTCGGCTCCATCTCCGCCGAAGCCCATGAGACCCTTGCGATCGCGATGAACCGTCTCGGCGGCCGGTCGAACTCCGGTGAGGGCGGCGAGGATCCGCGTCGTTTCCACCACGACGAGAACGGCGACTGGCGCCGGTCGGCGATCAAGCAGGTCGCGTCGGGCCGGTTCGGTGTCACCGCGCACTACCTGTCCAACTGCACCGACATCCAGATCAAGATGGCCCAGGGTGCGAAACCCGGTGAGGGCGGCCAGCTGCCGCCGCACAAGGTGTACCCGTGGGTGGCCGAGGTGCGTGGCTCGACGCCGGGCGTCGGCCTGATCTCGCCGCCGCCGCACCACGACATCTACTCGATCGAGGATCTGGCGCAGCTGATCCACGACCTGAAGAACGCCAATCCCCAAGCGCGCGTTCACGTCAAGCTCGTCTCCGAGCTCGGTGTGGGCACCGTCGCCGCGGGTGTGTCGAAGGCGCACGCCGACGTGGTGCTCATCTCCGGGCACGACGGCGGCACCGGTGCCTCCCCGCTCACCTCGCTCAAGCACGCGGGTGCGCCGTGGGAGATCGGTCTGGCCGAAACCCAGCAGACGTTGCTGCTCAACGGTCTTCGTGACCGCATCGTCGTGCAGGTGGACGGTCAGCTCAAGACCGGCCGCGACGTGGTGATCGCCGCGCTGCTCGGCGGCGAGGAGTTCGGTTTCGCCACCGCACCGCTGGTGGTGTCGGGCTGCATCATGATGCGGGTGTGCCACCTCGACACCTGCCCCGTCGGTGTGGCCACCCAGAACCCGCTGCTGCGTGAGCGCTTCGCCGGCAAGCCCGAGTTCGTGGAGAACTTCTTCCTGTTCATCGCCGAGGAGGTCCGCGAACTGCTGGCCCGCCTCGGATTCCGGACACTGCAGGAGGCCGTCGGTCACGCCGAGGCCCTCGACACCCGGAAGGCGCTGGCGCACTGGAGTTCGGCCAAGGCCGGCAAGCTGGACCTGTCGGCGATCCTGGCGCAGCCGGAGTCGCCGTTCATGAACCAGGACTTCTACTGCTCCGGCAAGCAGGACCACGGCCTGGAGAAGGCGCTCGATCAGCAGCTGATCGCCGCCTGCCGCGACGCCATCGACTCGGGCAAGCCGGTGGAGTACACCACCACCATCACCAACGTGAACCGCACCGTCGGCACCATGCTCGGCCACGAGGTCACCAAGGTGTATGGGGCGCACGGACTTCCCGACGACACCATCAAGATCGGGCTGACCGGTTCGGCCGGCAACAGCTTCGGCGCGTTCGTGCCCAAGGGTGTGACGCTGCGCCTCGAAGGTGACGCCAACGACTTCGTCGGCAAGGGCCTCTCGGGTGGACACATCGTGGTCCGCCCCGCCCACAACGCCCCCGACGGCTTCGTTGCCGAGCAGAACATCATCGCCGGCAACGTGATCGGGTTCGGCGCCACCGGCGGCAAGATCTTCCTGCGCGGCGTCGTCGGCGAACGTTTCTGCGTCCGCAACTCCGGCGCGACCACCGTCGTCGAAGGCATCGGCGACCACGGCTGTGAATACATGACCGGTGGCCGGGTGATCGTGCTCGGCGACACGGGCCGCAACTTCGCGGCCGGTATGTCCGGCGGCATCGCGTACCTGTACGACCCCGAGCGCAAACTCGAAGGCACGGAAGGTCGCCCCGGCAACCTGAACCCCGAGCTCGTCGACGTCGAGGCGCTCGACGTGGAGGATGTGCGGTTCGTCTCCGACATCGTGCGTGAGCACCTGGCGGAAACCGATTCACCTGTCGCGAAGGCGATCCTGGATGACTGGGACAACACCCAGAAGGACTTCGTCAAGGTGATGCCCCGCGACTTCAAGCGGGTGCTCCTGGCAATCGAGGCCGCCGAGACGAGCGGCCGGGACGTGAACGAAGCGATCATGGAGGCGGCTCGTGGCTGATCCCAGAGGTTTTCTCAACCACACCGAGCGGGAACTGCCGGACCGTCGTCCGGTCGACCTGCGGCTGATGGACTGGAAAGAGGTGTACACCGAGTTCGACAAGGGGCACCTCAAGACGCAGGCCAGCCGCTGCATGGACTGCGGTATCCCGTTCTGCCACAACGGCTGCCCGCTGGGGAACCTGATCCCCGAGTGGAATGACCTGGTGTACAAGGATCGTTGGCGCGACGGCATCGAACGCCTGCACGCCACCAACAACTTTCCCGAATTCACCGGCCGGCTGTGCCCGGCGCCGTGCGAGGCCTCGTGCGTGCTCGGCATCAACCAGCCCGCCGTGACCATCAAGCAGGTCGAGGTCGAACTCATCGAGAACGCCTTCGACGAGGGCTGGGTCGCGCCGGTGATGCCGACGGTCAAAACCGGCAAGAACGTCGCCGTGATCGGCTCGGGGCCGGCCGGTCTGGCCGCCGCCCAGCAGCTGACCCGCGCCGGGCACGGGGTGACCGTGTTCGAGCGGGCCGACCGCATCGGCGGCCTGCTGCGCTACGGCATCCCTGAGTTCAAGATGGAGAAACGCTTCATCGACCGGCGTCTGGAACAGATGCGGATCGAGGGCACCGAGTTCCGGACGAACGTCAACGTCGGTGTCGACGTGACCGTGGACGAGCTGCGTGAGGACTTCGACGCCGTCGTCCTGGCCGTCGGCTCCACCATCGGCCGCGACCTGCCGATCCCGGGCCGCGAACTCGACGGCATCCACCAGGCGATGGAGTTCCTGCCGCAGGCCAACCGCGTGCAGCACGGCGACACCGTCCCCGGGCAGATCGTCGCCACCGGCAAGAAGGTCATCATCATCGGTGGCGGTGACACCGGCGCCGACTGTCTCGGCACCTCGCTGCGGCAGGGCGCCGAGAGCGTGCACCAGTTCGAGATCATGCCGCGCCCGCCGATGGAGCGTGCCGGGTCCACCCCGTGGCCGACCTACCCGCTCATGTACCGGGTGTCCTCGGCGCACGAGGAGGGCGGCGACCGCGTGTTCTCGGTGAACACCGAGGAATTCGTGGGCGAGAACGGCAAGGTCACCGCGCTCAAGGCGCACGAGGTGACGATGGTCGGTGGCCGGTTCGAGAAGGTCGAAGGCTCCGACTTCACCCTCGAGGCCGATCTGGTCCTGCTGGCGATGGGCTTCGTCGGTCCCGAGCGTGAGGATCTGCTCGACAAGCTCGGTGTCGGATACGGCGACCGCGGCGTGATCGCCCGTGACGGCGACTTCGCGTCGACCGTTCCCGGTGTGTTCGTCGCCGGTGACGCCGGACGCGGCCAGTCGCTGATCGTGTGGGCCATCGCCGAGGGCCGCGCCGCGGCCGCCGGCGTCGACAAGTTCCTCGAGGGCCACACGGTGCTGCCGGTGCCGATCTACCCCACGCAGGTCGCCCAGCGCTGAGGTTGCTCACCAGCCGAATTGCCGGTGCCCGCAACAACTCTCGACGAGAGTTGTTGCGGGCACTGTCGTTTGGGGGGTGGCCTTGGTGGTGGTTGTGTCAGGTGACGCCGGGCTCCCAATGGGTTACGGGATCACAGGATGCGGCGGTCGCCGAAATCCAGGGCGCCGCCCGCGTACACCTTGCCGCCGGCGATGACCGGGGCGCCGGGGGTCTTGTCCGTCGACGGGACACGCAGCTGCCACTTCGGGCTCGAACCGCCCTGCCCGTAGACCAGCAGTTCCTGCGAACCGGCGCCGCCGTTGGCGGGCACCGACAGCATCGCGAAGGAGGTGCCGTCACCGCCGAGAGGTACTCCGGCCTGACCGCTCTTGGGGGGCACGTAGATCGGGCCGCCGGATCCGTCGGAGACGTTGAACCACTCGAACTCGTTGGCCGAGGATCTGAGCACGATCGTCTCCCCGATGCCCTGAACGGAATCGGCGGACGCCGACTGATAGTTCTCCTCCCACAGCTTCTTTCCCGAGGAAGGATCGAAAGCGGCGATGCGTCGGTCGTCGTCGTTGACCAGGATCGGTACCGCGGGGACCGACGGCGGGATCACGCCGCCGGTGGGTATCGTCGGCAGGGTCCACTCGCCCGACAGGTCGGCGGTGATGTTGCCGGTGCTGTCGTAGAAGGTGAACTGTGCCGGGTCGGACGAATTGTCGGCGGGCTTGCGGACCACGAAACCGTTCCGGAACGGCTGCCATGTCTGGTCGGTGGAGTTCTCGGTGAAACCGACGATGGTTTCGCCGGTGGCGATCCCGCGCAGGGTGGTGGCGGTTCCCTCCGTGAGGTTGATGACGGGGGACCCGTTGACCGGCGGGTACGACGAGCGCACCGTGACCCCGGTGAGCGAGAAGTTCTTGCCCTTGGCCGAACCCGAGTACACCGCGTCGGAGTCGACGAGCACGTAGTCGTTGCCGGTCACCGCGTAGTCGGAACCCTGGGCGTCGGCCTTGGCCACTGTGCCCCGTCCGAGGTCGACGACATAGGGCTGCGGGTCGCCCGACTCCGACGCCCAGCAGACGACGGTTGCCGAATCATCGTCGCCGAGCGGTTGGCAGCCGGTGATCGTCAGGCTCTTGTCGCTGAGGGTCACGGTGCGTTCGGTGGTGCCGTCTGCGGCATTGAGGACGCTGAGAACCGTTGCACCGGAATCGATCTTGCTTGCCGCGATGGCGTATTCGCTGGTGCCGCCGACGATCCCGATGTCCTCCTGGTAGTTGTCGGAGAGGACCTTCGGCTTCCAGGTCCAGAGTGGTTCGCTGCGTGCAGATTTCAGGTTGGGTGTAGCCGAGGTTCCCGACGAGTCGTCGCCGGATGACAGCGCCCATGTGACGATGCCCGCCACCAGGACCACCGCCAGCACCACGGCGCCGATCAGCAGTCCCTTGCGGCTGCGGCGCCGACCGTCGGTCGCAGGTTGGGTGGCGGCCGGTCCGGACCACGGCGTGGCGAGATCGCCGGACAGTGAGAAACCGTCAGTGCCGGAGAAACCGTCCTGGGTGGTGGGACGGGTGGTGGCAGCGGGCGTCTGGTCCGGGCGCGGGGTGGCCGGGGGCTGGGCTGGTGGCCGTAGTGCCTGGTGTGCCTGGTGCGGAGGCGGTCGATGCCCCGGACCCTGTGGTCCCGAGGGTGGCGGCGTCGGACCCTGGTGGGCCTGCCACCGGGGATCGGGTCGCTGGGGATCTGGGCGCCGGCTCTGCTGTGGCGAGGCGAATCGGGTGGTAGGTGGGGCCGGATCCCGGGTGGTGGGTGGGGCCGAATTATCGGTGGGTCCCGTCCGGTCGAACCGGGCGGTCGTCGGGTCTGCCGGGGGATTGGGGAGGCGCTGGACGGCTCCCGGGTCCTTACGGGTGGTCGCACCGGGGGGCTTGCGCACGGTGGCGGTGCCGCCCAAGGGAGTCTGCCCCAGGGGAGGTCGGGTCGGCGGGGTTCCGCCGGCCGGGGGTGTCGCTGCGCCGGGACCGGGTGCGGCGGAACCAGGTGCGGCGGCGGAATCGGGTGCGGCGGGGGAATCGGGCGCCGGCGGCAGGATCGTCGCCCCCGCCCGACCGGGAGCCGGCGCCCGGGTGTCCAGGGCGGCGGTCAGGGCGGCCGCGAAGCTGCGGCTGTCGGGAAAGCGGTCGTCGCGATTCTTGGCGAGCGCCCGGCTGAACACCGCGTCGACGGCGGGGGGGACCCGTCCGGGCGCGCGTTCGGTGGCCACCGGGATGGGATCGCGGACGTGGGAGACGGCGATCGCGGCGACGCTGGCACCGGAGTACAGGTTGGTGCCGGTGAGCAGGGCGAACGCTGTACACGCGAGTGAGTACTGGTCGGCGCGGGCGTCGACGGCGTGGCCCTGGAGCTGTTCGGGGGCGGCGAAGGCGACGGTGCCGAGGGCGATGCCGGTGCCGGTCAGTTTGGTGACCCCGTCGCCGGGGTAGGCAATGCCGAAGTCGGTGAGCTGCGCGCGGCCGTCCTCTTCGAGGAGGATGTTGGCGGGTTTGATGTCGCGGTGGGTGAGGCCGCGCCGGGCGGCGGCGTCGAGGGCGTCGGCGATCTGGGTGATGATGCGGGCGACCTCGGCGGGCGGCAGCGGCTCGCCCCGGGTCGTGTCCGCGGCGACGTGCCGGGTGAGGTCGTGGCCCTCGACGTACTCCAGGGCGATCCAGAGGCGGCCGTCGCTGTCGCCGCGGTCGTGGACGCTGACGATGGACGGGTGCCGCAGTCCGGCGACGACATCGGCCTCGCGTTCGAAGCGGGCGCGGTACTTGGGATCCCCGGACAGATGGGAGGCGAGGACTTTGAGGGCGTCGTAGCGGGGCAGCCGCGGGTGACGGGCCAGGTACACCTCGCCCATGCCACCGGCGCCCAGTTCCCGCTCGATGGTGTAGCCGGCGAACACGTCGCCGGGGCTGAGCCTGCTCACCGGGTGAATCTTAGGTGGTAAACGGGATGTTCCGGGAGTGGTCGGCCTTTCGGACGACGGGTGCCTTGTCCGATGAGGGGACCCGGGCGGTTGGGAACTCGGGCGGTCGGGAACTCAGGCGCTGAGCAGGCGCTGGAGTTCGGCCTGGGTGACGAGGCGCTCGGCCTCCTCGGGGAACATGCGCGCGGTGCGGGATCGCCGGCTCACCCCGAACGGGCGGATCCGTGCGGTGCCACGACCCTGCGGGAACGTTCCTTGCAACGTGGAGGTCAACTTCATGACCGGTCACATCCTCGATTTACTCCGACAACAAGCCAACGCTGAGTACTGTAGCCAACAAATTCACTATCGTGAACTACTGACAGGATCTTGACTTTTCTGTACTCGACAGGTCGGTCCCCCGACACGCGTAGTGTGAATCGATTTTTGCACGGCAGACGTTACCGAATGGTCAGCAAAACACCTCTCCAGTCACATTGGTCCCACCTGTCACAGATGTGGCCAAGGTCATAGGGCTGGGGATGAGAGCCTTCTCACAAAGCTCCGCTTCGGTGAGGTGCCGCCGGACCCTGCTGAGGTTTGGGGAAGTGCAGCGGCTTCGGAATCGGGGGAGTCCGGGATCTCCGGGAGTGCGGGTGCGTGTGTCAGGCCCGGGTGACACGGGCCGACTCGCCGTCGATCGCCACGACGTCACCGACCGCGAGCTGCCGGCCGCGGCGGACCTCCGGCTCACCGTTCACACTCACCAGTCCGTCGGCGAGTACGCCCTTGGCGTCGGCGCCGGACTCGACCAGATTGGCGAGTTTGAGGAATTGCCCCAACCGGATCGAATCGTCGGAGATCGGCACATCGAACATGGTGACCAGTATCGCCGACAGGTCCGGCCACCAGAACTTACCCGCGGGTAGGCACAGCCGTTCTCCGCGCCTATGCTTGTTCGGCATGAGCGATCTCACATTCACCGCCACGGCCGACCTCGTCGACGAGATCGGCGCTGACGTGCGCAGTTGCGACACCCAGTTCACGCAGTACGGGGGCGTCCGCGAGTTCGTCGGGCGCGTGAGCACGGTGCGCTGCTTCCAGGACAACGCGCTGCTCAAGTCGGTCCTCAGCGAACCCAACCCGGGCGGCGTCCTCGTCATCGACGGCGACGCGTCGGTGCACACCGCGCTCGTCGGCGACATCATCGCCGAACTCGGCCGGTCCAACGGCTGGGTCGGCATCATCGCGCACGGCGCCATCCGCGACGCCAAGACCATCGGCGGTATGGAGATCGGCGTCAAGGCGCTCGGCACCAACCCGCGCAAGTCCACCAAGACCGGCGCCGGCGAACGCGACGTGCCGCTGACCATCGGCGGCATCACCTTCAACCCCGGCGACATCGCCTACTCCGACGACGACGGCATCGTCGTGGTCACCCCCGAAAGCGCATAACACCCGTCCACAGAAGGCCCCGCGCAGTCACGTCGCGGGTGAATTGCCACAGGAGGCAACCATCATGGCCAAGCCAACCCCCGAAACCTTCGACCGGCTCCGTGAG
>WBZQ01000826.1_pt1 | contig 22955 bp, 22 predicted proteins | sample 5204251 | NCBI WGS metagenome assembly WBZQ01 (sample SAMN12412402, study PRJNA552823) | activated sludge metagenome | isolation source: activated sludge from nitrification reactor of wastewater treatment plant... | place: USA: Virginia | collected 2017-09
GGCGCGACGGGCGTGCGCGCTCAGGCCCCCCGCGGCGATGAGGGCGGGTCGGATCAGGACGTCGCTCATGTCGGATCTCCTTGTCGCTGATGGTGCGGCCTGGTGGGCGCGCTGCTTTACAACTTCCCCGAGGGGCGGCTGAATGTCGACTCCTTTCTGCTGAGCTGCCGCGCGCTGGGCCGCGGTGTGGAGCACAAGATGGTGTCGCGGATGGGCGAGATTGGTGTCGAACGGGACCTCGCTTCCGTCGATCTGCGGTTCATCCCCACTAAGAAGAACGCGCCCGCGCTCGATTTTCTTACCTCGCTCAATGTCCCTCCGATAGAAAATGCGGACGGCTCGCGAATTTACCGTTTGGAATCGCACGTAGCCGCCCAGGTCAAACTCGATACACAGGCTCCTCCGAAGCCTGCCGTTCAAGAAGAATCGAAAAAAGCCACGCCGGCGCAAAACGCCGCGGGCCGCGCCACTGGGTTGGCGCGCATTGCACTCGAACTCTATGACACCAAGCGGCTGGCCGCCGCCGTGGCCGCGAGCCAAGCACCGCAAACGATGGGCGCTCGCGAAGGGTATGTCGAACCCGCGACGGAATCCGAAAAACAACTGGCCGCCCTGTGGGAACAAGTGCTGGGCATCCAGCCGGTGGGCGCTGAAGACGACTACTTCGCCCTCGGCGGCGACTCGCTCAAAGCGGTGGAACTGTTTTCCGCCATCGAGCGCCAGACGGGCCATCCGTTTTCGATGGCCACGCTGTTCCAGGCGCGCACCGTGCGGCAACAAGCCGCGCTGATCAGCGGCGCGGCAACGGCGCCGAACTGGATTTCGCTAGTTCCAATTCAGCCGAATGGCTCGAAGCCGCCGCTCTATTGCATGCATGCGGCGGGAGGCAACGTTCTGTTTTACGGCGACTTGGCGCGCCATCTCGGTCCGGACCAGCCCGTTTACGGTTTGCAGGCCCAGGGCATGGACGGCAAGCATCCACGGCACAACCGCGTGGAAGACATGGCGCGGCATTACATTTCCGAGATGCGGTCGTTTCAGCCGGAAGGTCCGTATTACGTTTGCGGATCGTCGTTCGGCGGCCTGGTGGCCTACGAAGTAGCCCGGCAGCTCAAGGCGCAAGGTCAGGAAGTGGCCTTTGCCGGGCTGTTTGACACCTACGGCCAGGGGTACCCGAAGTATCCGGCGGGCACCAGCAATTTTCAGCGGAACATGTTCCGCTGGGTGCGGCGCGTGCAACATCATGCCCGCAGCATTTCACTGTTGAGCGGGGCCGAACGCTGGGCTTACATTCAGGCTAAATCCGCCAAGGCGGTGAAGCTGTTCCGCCGCGACATCAAGAAGCGCAAGAACGACATTGCCGCCAGTTTTTATGAATCCACCGGGCGGGCTCTGCCGACCAACTTATTGAAGACGCAGGACGCCATCATGGAAGCCCTCAAGAGCTACACCTATCCGCCGTATGAGGGCGACATCGTGCTGTTCCGCGCCAAGACGCAACCGCTGGGCATTATTCCGAATCCCGAGCTGGGGTGGCGGCCGCTGGTGAAGGGGCAGCTGGAAATTTACGAGGTCCCCGGAACGCATGGCGCGGTGACGGTGGATCCGCATGCGCCGTTTCTGGCCGAGAAGATGATTCCGTGTTTGGAGCGGGCGCGCGCCGGGCGCAGGGAGTCGCTCGCCGTCTAGATGCGCCGGTTCTATCTGATCGACGTTCTGCTTTCGGCCGCCGGCCTGGTGGCGCTGTCGCCAGTGCTGGCCGGGATCGCGCTCGCCATCTTGGTCGAAACCGGGCAGCCCATTTTCTTCCGCCAGCAGCGCGTCGGGCTGAAAGGCGCGCCGTTCTGGCTGCTGAAGTTCCGTTCGATGCGTGTGAGCAAGGGCGGCAGCCAGATTACCGGGGCGCACGATGACCGGATCACCCCTGTGGGGCGGTTCATCCGCCGCTACAAGCTCGACGAGCTGCCGCAGTTGTGGAACGTGCTCACTGGCGAGATGCGGTTGGTGGGTCCACGGCCGGAAGTGCCCCGCTTTGTCGATTTGAATGACCCGACCTGGCAGACGGTGCTGTCGGTTCCGCCGGGGATCACCGATGTGGCCAGCCTGGTGTTCCGCAACGAAGAAGAGTTGCTGGCCGGCGCCCAGGATGTGGAAGCCGCCTACCGCCGCGAGATTTTGCCGCCCAAGCTCGCTCTCAATGTCGACTACCTGCGCCGCCGCAACCGCGTGACCGATCTGCAACTGATCTTTCTGACCATCTGGTATAGCGTCTTTCCGCGCCAGTTCAACCGCGAGCAAATCATCCAGAAATTTTGTTGAAAGGACTCTTTTGACGCCGTGAATCGCCCGTTTATTCAATTCCATCAGCCCTCCATCGGTGACGCCGAAATCGACGAGGTCGTCTCGGTTCTCCGGTCGGGATGGCTCACGACCGGGGCGCGCACCGCGCAATTCGAAAAAGAGTTCAAGCAGTATGTGCAAGCCCCGCACGCGCTCGCCGTCAACTCGTGCACGGCTGGGCTTCACCTGGCCCTGGCGGCGTTGGGGATTGGTCCGGGCGACGAGGTGATCACCACGCCGCTGACCTTTTGCGCGACCGTCAACACGATCTTGCACGTGGGCGCCACGCCCATCCTGGCCGACATCGGACCGGACGGAAACATCGATCCGAAGTCGATTGAAGCGCGCATCACCGAGCGGACGCGGGCGATCATGCCCGTCCACTACACGGGGCTGGCCTGTGACATGGAGGCCATCTGGGATATCGCCAAGCGCCACCGCTTGAAGGTGATTGAAGACGCCGCGCACGCCGCTGGGACGTATACGGGCAACCTGCCGATTGGGGCCGGACCGAGCGACGCGGTGGCCTTCAGCTTTTATGCGACCAAGAACCTGACGACCGGTGAGGGCGGCATGGTGACAACGCACGATGAGGACCTGCTCAACCGCATGAAGGTCCTGTGCCTGCACGGCATCAATAAGGACGCCTGGAACCGTTACTCGGAGGAAGGCTCCTGGTTCTATCAAGTGACCGAGGTCGGGTTCAAATACAACCTGACCGATATCCAGTCGGCGCTGGGCATCCACCAGTTGCGGCGTCAGGAGGAGTTCATCGCAACGCGGGCGGCTTACGCACGTTTGTACAACGAGATCCTGGGCGATGTGGCGGAGATGATCGAGACCCCGGCCTTTCCGGCCGATGGCCGCCATTGCTGGCATTTGTATGTCATTCGCCTGAACCTCGACCGGCTCGATATCGACCGGAAGGGCTTTATCAACGAACTGCGGTCGCATGGGATCGGGACGAGCGTCCACTTCATCCCGGTGCCGCTGCACCCGGCCTATCGTGATATCCCGACATTGTCGGCGGATCTATGCCCCCGGACGATCGAGCTGTATCCACGGCTGATTTCGCTGCCGCTGTATCCGGCGATGACGGAAGAGCAGGTCCGGTATGTGGGCGAGACGGTGCGGGAACTGGCGCACCGGCATCACCGGTCGGCCGAGGTGGCGCTGACGTAGGGCGTGTTGACCGTAAAGGACTTTTGGGTCTGAACGTTGGGCCGGGGTGCTTGGGGGCTGCGTGGGGGGAGTGTCGCCGCCGGGCACCTCTTTTCGTCGTTCTTTGTTGATTTCAAACGACTTTTGGGTCTGTTCGTTGGGGTAACCTCCCTTCTTTCGTGATTTCGTGCCGAGCGACAGCGATGGCCGCCCGGCTAGGGTTGTTTGCCGGTTCCATTATGAGGGGTGGTGTAGCGAAATGCGCCGATTCGAGTGAGGCGGGGTTGGCTGTAAGCTGCTGAATGTAAATGAATTGTGGGGCGGAAAATTTATTTCGTTTGTGCGTGAATGCGAAAGTTGGGTGAATCCACCAACCTGCCGTTTTCATAAATTCGAACTCGTGTCGCCAGGATTGCACCATCTTCGAGAGGAAGGCCAATGACCTGTACGGCACGGCCTGCCTGGAGAAGACTTTTGTTCAAAAGGACGTTCTGAGAAGAAACCGTATTCGCGCTCAGTTTGATGATCTTGCTTTCGCTGACGGAATCGTTTCTTATGAGATCCACTTCGATCCAGTCATTGCTGACAGATTTCACCATACCGTCAAGAATCGTGATGTTGGTCCATATCTCGGACGGCACGAACGTTCCGTCCAGGCTGAAAACGCCGCGCATCGCCACACTGCTCTGCGCCCAGTTGCAGAGTGGGCAAGTCAAGAGGGCGCCGGTGCTGCGAGGCTTGATAACAGTCGCGTAAGACGCTATCTTACTGATGTGAGGACTACCGTATCGACGAAGGGTCAGATCATCCTTCCGGCTGAGTTCAGGAAAATGGACAACGTTAAGCCTGGCGAGGAATTCGAGGTTGAACGTCTCGACTGTGGAGACTACCGTCTCATTAGACGCAATCCTCCGCCCAACGACGGGGCTGTCGATTGGCTGCTGGCGTGTCCAGAAAAGGATTACTTTGTCGAGATCGAATCTGAATCTACGGATGTTCTGTGAGGTTCCTGGTTGATGCGAATGTATTGAGCGAGGCGACTAAGCCAGCGCCGAATCCTCATGTAGTCGATTGGTTACGGACCCACGAGCGGGACCTTGTCATCAACCCTATTGTGCTTGGCGAAATTCGATATGGAATCATCGCCCTCCCGAGGGGTAAGAAGCGGAGCGCGTTGGAGCGTTGGTTCGAGTCAGGAGCAGCGCGTTTGGTTTGCCTGCCCTGGGACGCTGACACAGGCGTGAAGTGGGCAGACCTGCTGGCGAGGCTGCGAGCAGCCGGGAAGGCCATGCCCATCAAAGACAGCCTGATCGCGGCAACGGCCCTTGTTCACGACCTTACCGTGGTCACACGAAATCACGCCGACTTCGTGAATGCAGGTGTACGAATTCTTGATCCGTTCGTTCATTGAAGTGAAGAAGACGGATCGCTTGGCAAACTTTACGCAAATCTACTCTGTTTGTGCGGCAATGCGGAGTCACAGAGCAATTCTTTGGTTGCGCGGGAATATCGTACAAGAGTGCGCGCCATGATGATCGCGATTGCGATCAGCCGAGCACTGCCTATCCGGGCCGAACCGATCGGAATATGGGAGGCTGTCGGGATTTGAATCGTCAGCACGACAATGGGGCATGGCCTCGTATGACGAGGCCTATCTTGCACTAGCTCTCGACCGAAAGCTGCCTCTGGCCGCCTCCGATGCGAAACTTCGAGCTATTGCCAACAAACAAAGGCATTCAGTTGCTGTGACGTTCACCTTCATGAGAGTAGCGGACTCTACGCCGCCGGGAAGCCGGGGATGCGCCAGGCGGTGAATCCGGCTGATGACGGTGCGGATCGCGGGTTTGGGCGCGGATGAACATCGGGTCCTCCAAACGAAGTCGTTGCCAAGCAGACCGGCTGGTAGATTTCCGAGGGGCCGCTCCGTTGGCGTCACCAAGCGTAGTGTTATTAGAATATCCACACGTTCCATCAGGCAGATTGCCGTTGAGCCGTGATTGCCGCCCTGACCTTGTAAGTTCACATTTTCTGTTAGCTATCTAACCGTAACCTGCTATAGAATATAGGCTCCGGGAACTTTTCCTGGCGCCACGTCGAGGACTGCTGACTTCGTCCGGCAGGTCAAGAAGAACAAGATCCGGGGACACCGGAACGCACTCGCCCCTCATGAAAAGGGGACCATCGGACGAAAGACATTGTGGGTTATTGGATGTTCGAGGGAGGAATAGCAATGAAGACCCGTGCGCGCTCGGAGCAGGCCCAAAGTACTGGGAGTCCGGCTGTCGGCCTGTAGTTTTTGGCCGATACGATTGTTGTTCTGCCCTCCCTATACTTTGACTGGCCCCTCTTATGAGCTTGGTAGAGCTGCGCATTGACTGGTCATTCCTGGACAGGATCCGTCCAGCCAAACTGAGTATGCGCAAACGTCGGCTACTGGTCTTCCTAGTCCTGACGCTGACGATTTTCGTTTCGATAGCGGCGTCGTTTTTGTTGCGATTTGATTTCACGCTACCGACGACGGAGCGCTCACATCTGTTTACGGCGCTGGCGTTTTTCATACCGCTGAAACTTGCCGTTTTCTATCTTTTCTTACTGCATCGCGGGTGGTGGACGTCGGTCAGTGTGTCGGACGTCGCGCGGATTCTGGTAAGCAACCTGTTTGCGAGCGCCACGACTACGGTTTCGATGGCGATTGTGGTGGGCAGCGCGTTTCCGCGGTCGGTCTACGCGATCGACTTCGTGATGAACAGCCTGTTCATCTCGATGGTGCGGCTGATGTTGCGGATGTACCGCGAACTGCCGCGCGAGGAACACAAGCGGGACCGGAAGAACGTGCTGATTTACGGCGCGGGGCACTCCGGGGCGCGGCTGCTGAGAGAGATTTCCTCGAATCCGAAACTGGGGCTGCGGCCCTTGGGATTTTTGGATGATGATCTCGATAAACGGGATGAAATGATTCACGGCGTGCGGGTGCTGGGAACCGGCGCCGAGGCCGTGAAAGTGGTTCAAATGCTGCGTTCGCGCAACACGGCGGTGGACGAAATTCTGATCGCCATGCCGTCGGCCAACGGCAAGCGGATGCGCGAGGCGATCAGTTGCTGCCGGGCTGCGGAAGTGGCCTGCCGGACGCTGCCCAGCATGGGCGAGCTGCTGACCAACAAGCGGCTGGCCACGCAGATTCGCGACGTGTCGGTGGAAGACCTGCTGTGCCGCGAACAGGTGAACCTCGACGAGATCGGGATCCGCAACAGTCTGACCGGACAGTCTGTCATGATCACCGGGGCCGCCGGGTCAATCGGCTCGGAGCTGGCGACGCAGATTGCGGCGTTTCAGCCGCGCGTGGTGATTCTGCTCGACCGGGCGGAAAGCGATCTGTTCCGGATCGATTTGGAATTGCGGGGCAAGTATCCGGGGCTGCCGATTATCCCGGAGATTTGCGACATCACCGATGCCGATAGGCTCGAAGAGATCATCCGGCAGCACCGGGTGGATTGCATTTTCCACGCCGCCGCCTATAAACATGTCCCGCTGATGGAAGCGCACCCGATTATCGCGGTGCGGAACAACGTGATCGGGACATGGGTGCTGGCGCAGGCGGCGCTCACCAACGGCGTGAAGCGGTTCGTGATGATTTCATCCGATAAAGCCGTGAATCCGGTGAACGTGATGGGCGCGACCAAGCGCGTATCGGAGCTGCTGGTGGGCGCGCTGCAGAACGGGCCGGGGACGACGAGCTTTGTTTCCGTACGGTTCGGCAACGTGCTGGCAAGCAACGGCAGCGTGGTGCCGATCTTCCAGCGGCAGATTGCGACGGGCGGTCCGGTGACGGTGACGCATCCGGAAGTGCAGCGCTACTTCATGACGATTCGCGAGTCGGTGCAGTTGGTGCTGCAAGCGTCGACGATGGGCCGCGGCGGCGAGATCTTCGTGCTCGACATGGGCGAGCCGGTGAAGATCGCGGACTTGGCGCGGAACATGATCCGGCTGGCGGGTCTGGTTCCGGGCGAGGACGTTGACGTGGTGTTCACGGGATTGCGGCCGGGCGAGAAGCTGTTCGAGGAGTTGATTACGGAAGGCGAATCGATCATGCCGACGCACCATGAGAAAATCAAGATTTTCCAGGGTCCGCCGGAGCCGCGGCAGATGATCGAGAATTGGATTGCCAAGTTGCGGCTGATTCTGGTTTCGCGCGATGAGGCGGCCGTGATTCAGCATATGAAGAGCTTGGTGCCCGAATATCAGATCAGTCCGTTTTGGGAACAGCGGCTAGACAAGCGCCGTCCGGCGTCGGTTTCGCTGATTACGAGCCTGCCGCTATCCAAGCGGGTGGTGTAAGGGTGCAAGCCGCCGCGGAATCCACTTCCTCAGCCAGGCCGTTCCGCCTTTCCACTTATCTGCCGGCCATCTGGTACGGCATCCTCTTATTACTGTGCTTCGGCCCGACGCTCTGGGCCATGTTCTACCAGTGGCAGAACGATGAAGACATGGGGCACGGCTTTTTCGCGCCGATTGTCGCGGGCTATGTGATTTGGGAGCGGCGGCAAAGCCTGTTTGACGGGAGCACGCCCGGCAGCCGGTGGGGTTTGCTGATCGTGGCTTGGGGTGCGTTGCAGCTGTGGATCGGCAACATCGGCGCGGAGCTGTTTTTGCAGCGCACGGCGTTTCTGGTGACGGCGGCGGGGATTGTGGTGTTTTATGGGGGGCTGGCGACGCTGCGAAAACTCGCGTTTCCACTGGTGCTGCTGCTGTTCATGATTCCGATTCCGGGGATTCTGTATAAGCAGATTACGTTTCCGTTGCAGTTACTGGCGAGCCGCCTGGCCGAGTCACTGTTGCAGTTATTCGGGTTCATGGTGGTACGGGAAGGCAATGTCTTGGAGTTAGTGGGCCAGACGCTTTCAGTGGCGGAAGCTTGCAGCGGATTGCGGTCGCTGCATTCGCTGCTGTTTTTCAGCCTGAGTTACGCGTATCTGTTTGATCCGCGGCCGTCGATGCGGTGGTATTTGCTGATCGGCACCGTGCCGGTGACGATTGTGGCGAACTCGGCGCGCATCTTTCTGACCGGGTTACTGGGCGAATATGATCAGGCGCTGGCGCAAGGCATCTATCACACGATTTCGGGATGGTCGCTGTTTGTGCTGGCGATCATGATGATTATCGGGCTGCACAAGGCGCTCGATTGGATTTTGTCGCGCGGCGCGCATCCGGCGCCGGTATTGGCGCACCAATGAACCTCGACTCGTTCCGGTTTTTGCTGAAGCCCTGGGTGCTCGCCCTGAACTTGCTGCTGGTGACGCAACTGACCGGCAACACACTGCTGTCGCGCAAAGAGGCGACGCCGCTAGTTGGCCCGCTAGGCGAAATTCCGCGTCAGTTTGGGGAGTGGCATTCGCCGGGCGATATCGAGATGGATCCCGAGTCGCTCAAGATTCTGCATCCGGACTCGTATTTGATCCGCGTTTACAACGGGCCTAAGGCCGGATTGAACGCGAGTTTGTTTGTCGCCTATTTTCAATCCCAACGCACCGGGCACGCTCCGCACACGCCGCAAAACTGCCTGCCAGGGCATGGGTGGATCCCGGAAACACGGGCCGAGATAGAATTGCCGGTTTCTGACCGCAACCCCGTGAAAGTAAACAGATATATCGTCTCCCGTGGCGATGAGAAAAGCATTGTGCTCTACTGGTATCAGACTCCGACGCGGGTAGTCGCCAACGAGTACGGAGCACGTTTGCAGCTCGTGATGGATTCGATCCGTTACAACCGCAGTGACACCGCGTTGGTACGCGTCGTGGCGCCCATCCTCGACGACGAAGCCGCCGCTGACCGGGCGGCCGTGCAGTTCGCCGCGCAGGTGCATCAGGCTGTCCGGCGGCAGATTCCAATGATTTAGAAAAACCGGCTTGCGCTTTTCTACCCCGGCTTCCCACAAAATGAATAGGAATGAAAATGACCGGTAATTCCCTCCTGCGTATACTCGCTGCTTGTCTGCTAGCCGGTAACTCACTGCCGGCGTCTCAAGCACCCGCGCAGCAACCACCGCCCGCGCCCCAAGCGACGGTGGAGACATTGAAACTACGGGTGCTGCAAGGGCAGAACTCGGTCAATGTCCCGAAAGCGGGCTTTGTTTCTCCCGTGGTCGTTGAAGTCAGAGATCAGAACGATCTGCCGGTGGAAGGAGCCGAGGTTACATTCCGTTTACCTGTCTCGGGCCCCGGCGGCACGTTCCCCAATCAATCGGCCACACAAACGACGCGATCGAATTTTCAAGGTCAGGCGGCCACTTCCGGATTCCGGCCCAACACGCAGGACGGGCGGTTTCATATTGCCGTGCAGGCGGTGTTTGGAAATCAAACAGGCAATGTGAGAGTGACGCAATACAATTCGCGGTCGGGCGAGATCGCCAAGAAGAAACCCATTTATAAACGAAAGCTTTTCTTAGCCGCAGTGGCGGCCGGCGCAGGCGTGGGAATCTTTCTAGGCGTGCGCGGCGGAAGCAGCAGCACTTCGAGCGGATCGGTGATCCTCGTGCCCGGCGGCGTCACGATTGGAGCCCCCCGATGAGGAATTCAAGCTTGTCGAGTTTGCGTATGATCAGCCGCTGCCTGCTGCCGCTTGGAATGCTCATGGCGGCGCCGGCCCTGTTCGGCCAGGCGAACATCAACAACTTTACCGTCCGAGTGACGATCAACGGCTCCACGACGACGGTCCCGAGTGGAAGCAATCTGACATTCGTGGCCGAGGCGATCGGGCGTCCGGTGACGGCGCAGTTCACGGTGGCCTATCGCGGTACGGGAACGGGAACCATCAGCCGGTTGGATATCGCCGGAGCTGCGGAGTTTGCGACGGCGACGGTTCCTAATCTGCCGCTGCAATTGACGGGTGGCCAAGAAGCGACCTTCGCGGTCCGGTTCACGCCAACATCGGCAAGGGCGACTTCGGCGCAGTTGAGCCTGACGCTGTCGGACGGTCCGGCGGCGGGCGGAACGGGTGGAACCGCGACCGGGTCGGTCACGATCAACCTGACCGGATCGGTGCCCGACTTGGGGCTCGCTTACATTCTGCAGACCGATAACAACCCCGTGAACGTGCCGGCGGGCGGGACAGTGCCGTTTCCGCCAACGCCGGTGGGCACAACGTTAAATGCGACGATTGCAGTGATCAACCGCGGAAGCGGACCACTGGATTTGCGGTCGGTTTCGTTGTCACAATCGGGAACCGATTTCCAGTTGATTGGCTTGCCGCTGTTGCCCGGGTTGGTCGCGGCGAACACGGATGTGCGGTTCTCGCTGCGGTACCAGCCACGGCAAAGCGGGACGCAGACGGCGACGCTAACCGTGACTACCTCAGCCCAAACCTATACGGTTACGGTGCAGGGCACCGCTGTGGGCGCGCAGTTTACCTACGAAATTCTGGATGGCGAAACGGCGACCCCGTTGCTGCCCACCGTGCAGTATCCGCTGCCGGATACCAACCTGGGCCAGACGCGCAGCTTTGTGGTTCGCGTGCGCAATAACGGCGATGCCGATGGCGTGATCAGCGCGATCTCGATTCTGGGCGCGGGCTTCACGGTTTCGGATTTGCCGTTCCTGCCGGTGACGTTAACGCCGGGCGCCACGATCTTCTTTACGCTGAACTACACGCCAACAACGCCCGGAAGAGTAATTGGGCGGCTGCGGATCGGCAACGATTCGTTTGAATTGACGGCGAACGGCCTGGGGTCGCGCCTCGAGTATTCTGTGGGCGTGGCCGGGAGCGAATTGCCGCTGGCGGCCGGAGGGGCGATCAATTTCCCGACGACGCAGATTGGGCGCAGCAGTTCGTTGTCGTTCATCATTGCCAACACCGGCACGAACCCGGCGGTGATCACTTCGATCGCCAGCTTGTCGGGCGCGGAGTTCACCTTGTCGGGAGTGCCGCCGTTGCCGACAACGCTCGAGCCGGGCAGCAGGATTACGGCGACCATCACGTTCCAGCCCAACAGCACGGGTCCGATTTCCTCGTCGTTGCGGGTGGACAATACGACATTCGTTCTGAATGGAGTGGGCGGCGCGCCGCCACCGCTGCCGAGCTACCGTTTTGACGGGGCCACCAGTCCGGTGGAGCCGCTGCAGCAGGTCGCAGTGGGCTTGTCGCTGGCAAGCGGTTATCCGATCCCGATTTCGGGGACGTTGAACCTCGGGTTCAGCTCCGACAGCTTCTCGGTGGATCCGGCATTGCAGTTCATCACTGGCGGGCGGACGATTAACTTCGTGATTCCGGCCAACGCCACGCAAGCGATTTTCGCGAACAACACCACGCAGATCCGGCTGCAGACCGGAACGGTAGCGGGCACCATCGTGCTGACGCCGGTGTTCACCACCAGCGGCGGCTACTCGCTGACGCCAACCGTGGTGACCAGCCAGAACCTGGCAGTGCCGGCTCGCGCGCCGGGCGTGCTGTCGCTCGATTGGGGACAGCCTACTGCCACGTCGATCAACTTGCTGGTGACCGGGTATGCCAGCAGCCGCACGTTGACTCGCATGAACATCACGTTCGGCACGCAATCGGGCGCACAGGTGCAAACCACGCAATTCGCGCTCGACATCAGCACGGCGGCGACGCTCTGGTATCGCAACACCACGTCGCAGAACTTTGGGAGTCTGTTCACGGCCACGGTTCCGTTCGACATCCGCCAGTTACAGGTAGGCCAGACGATACGCGACTTCCTGTCGTCGTTCTCAGTGACTTTGACCAATGAGCTTGGGACGTCTCCATCGGTATCGCTACCGATTCAATAACCTTGTCCAGCACACGTGAGCCGATTATTGTGCTCGGCGCGGGACCGGCTGGTCTCGGAGCCGCGTTCGCGCTGAGTAAGCGCCCCTCGTTCGATGTGACGGTGATTGACCGCGCCCCGGTAGTGGGCGGCAACGCCGGCAGTTTCGAGATTGCCGGGTTGCGCGTGGATTACGGCAGCCACCGGCTGCACCCCTCGTGCGCACCGTCGATCATGGCGGATATCCAGTCGCTGCTCGGTTCGGATCTTCTGGACCGGCCGCGGCATGGACGCATCCGCATTCGTGGGCACTGGGTTCACTTTCCGCTGAAGCCGGTTGATCTAGTGGCGCACCTGCCGTTTTCGTTCGCATCGGGCGTGGTGTTGGATCTGGTGCGGAAGGTAACGTCGAGCCGGCCTACGGAAGAGACGTTCGAGAATCTGCTGGAGCGCGGGTTGGGCAAGACCATCTGCCGCGACTTCTACTTCCCGTATGCGCGCAAGATCTGGGGCGTGGATCCGGCGGAGTTGGACGCGGAACAAGCCCGGCGGCGGGTATCGGCCGGGTCGCTAGGGAAGATGATCCGCAAGGTGTTGAACGCCGTGCCGGGGTTCAAGCCCAAGGGCGCGGGCCGGTTCTTTTATCCGCGCAAGGGATTTGGGCAGATTTCAGAAGCCTATGGCGCGGCCGCGGAAAAGCAGGGCGCGAACGTGCGGATGCGGTCGGCCGTGACGCAGTTGAAGGCCGATGGCGGCACGGTGACCAGCGTGTCGTGCCGCGACGATCAAGGCGAAGTGACGCTGCCCTCGCGGCAGGTGCTGTCGACGATTCCGATCACGTATCTGGCGCGGGCGTTATCGCCGGGCGCGCCGCAAGCGGTGCTTGATGCGGTAGCGGCGTTGCGGTTCCGCGCCATGATCCTCATCTACCTGGTGCTCGAGACCGAGCAGTTCACCGAGTTTGACGCGCATTACTTTCCGGATGCCGAAATCGGGATCACGCGATTGTCGGAACCGAAGAATTACGGCTTAGCGGCGCTGCCCGGTCATACGGTGCTCTGCGCCGAGCTGCCGTGCTCGCAGGAAGACGCGGTGTGGACCGCGAGCGATGAGCAGTTGGGCGAGTTGATGAAGAGCGCGCTGGCCACGGCCGGCATTCCAGTGCGGGCGCGTGTGAAGCAAGTGGCCGCCCGGCGGCTGCCGCAAGCGTATCCGATTTATGCGCGCGGCTATCAACCGAACTTCGATCTGATCGATGAGTGGGTGGGCGGCATCAAGGGGCTGCTCACGTTTGGGCGGCAAGGCCTGTTTGCGCACGACAACACGCATCACGCGCTGGCGATGGCCTACGCGGTGAACGATTGCCTGGACGATTCGGGGAACCTCAACACGGCGCGCTGGCGCGACTATCGCATCGAGTTCCAGAAGCACGTAGTGGAGGACTGATGCGCGAACGGATCGCGAAGCTTGCGCCCTGGGTGGTGGCGCTGTTTTTCGGGCTGTTGGGGTTGCGCGAGTTTCACGATCAGAACCTGCCGTCGGACGCGCCGAATCACCTGTTGAACGGGGCGTTTCTGTTGGATTTTTTCCGCAGCGGGCAGTTGACCAAGCCGCTCGCGTTCGCGACGCAGTATTACGGGCATCTGCCGGCGATCACCATTCCGTTTCACCCGCCGCTGTTCGCGCTGTTTGAATCGGTGTGGTTTGGATTGTTCGGCGTGCATGTGGAAGTGGGGCGGCTGGCGATTGCATTCACGGTGGTGATCAGCGGCGTGCTGTTCTACCTGGTGATCCGCGCGGCGGGGCTTTCGGTGATCGCGTCGCTGACCGGCGTGATCGCGCTGTTTTCGCTGCAGTACTTCACCTATCTGGCGGGCAACATCATGCTCGAGTACCCGCTGTTTGTGGTGACGCTGGCGGCGCTGTATCAACTGCGCAAGATGGAGACGGGCTTTCCGCTCGCGGCGGCGCTGGCGTTTGCGGTGCTGGCGAGCGCAGCATTGTGGACCAAACAGCAGGCGGTGTTCTTGGGGCTGGTTCCGTTTTTCTATATCGCGATCTCGCGGCGATGGAATCTGCTGTTCAACAAAGGACTGTGGATCTCGACCATTCTGTTCGGCATTACGGTGATTGTGTTCACCACGTTCACGTCGAAGTATTCGGGCGGATCAGGCGGCGCGCAGGAGATTCCGCCGCAGGCCTATGTGGCCCGGACGTTCGTGCCGCGGCTGCTGTTCTATATCCGCAATATTTTTACGACGTTTGGCACAGTGGCGGGTCCGTGGGTGGTGGGGTCGTTCTTCGTACTGGTGGTTTTGCGGTTGCTCGGCCGGGCGCGGAGTTTGGCACGGCTCGATTTGACGCTCGCCTGGGCGCCGGCCTCGTTCGCCATTCTGTTTCTGACGGGCCACTTGGACCAACGCTATCTGTTTCTGGTGTATCCGCCGTTGGTGATTCTGGGCGTGGCGACGTTGTCGTGGCTGTCGGATCGCGTGCTGCCGGCGCGGTTTGCGTTTGTTCCGGTGGCGCTGGTGGCGCTCTATTCGCTGTCGCGGATTCCGAGCCATCCGGCGCGGCTGCATGTCGGCGGACCGGCTGAGGCGGTGGATGGGTTGCTGGAGGGTGGTCCGCACCGGATTCTCTATTGCGGGTCGGTGATGGCGGGTAATTTCATTTTCAAGGTGCGGACGCTCGATCCGGAGCGGCAGAATTGGGTGCTGCGCGGCGACAAGTTCGGAACGAAGCTATCGCCTCAGGAAGTGGACGACATCGCGCACCGCTTTGGGGTGGATCGAATCGTGATTCCCAAGGCGGCGACGCCGCAACCGTGCGACTCGGTTCCCGGCAAGGAGCCCGCAACGATGCAGTTGATTCGCGAGTTGCCCATGCCTTCGACGGCGCCCAACTGGCAGGGCAACATCTACGTTTACCGGTTTACCAATCCGTCGCCCAATCCGGAGAACACGTTGAAGATCCGGACCAAGACCAGCAAGGACCTGGAAGTCTCGTTCTAGGGCGCCACGATGTCCGGTACCGAACCATTGCCGCGCCGGAAGTTGTTCTTCACGGTGTGGCTTGTGGCTGTGCTGTTCTGGTGCCCGTTTTTGATTCGCGAACATTTTCCGGCGGTATCGCTAGCCGAATCGGGAACGTTCAACGTGCTGCCGTATTTGCCGTGGTGCGAGGATATTTTCGCGGGTCCGCGAGGCGGCGCGTACATCAATAACAACCCTGGGACCTCTTTGTTGGGCGCGATCCCTTTGGTAGTGTTCCGGCCCGTATTGACTGCGGCGGACCAGATTCATCCACGGCAGGTAGTGGCTGTGCCGGCGTGGACTGGCGACACGATGTTCACGTCAGCGGTAGCGGCCGGTCGCGGGCTGTTTGCACTGGCGGTGCCGTTCTTGACCAATGCGTTTGTGATGGCTCCGCTGTTGGCGGCGACGGCGGTGCTGTTGGCGTCGCGGATGGTGGATGGCGGCGTTGCCGTAGGCCAGGCAGTGGCGGCGGCGTTGTTCGCCTGTTTGGCGACACCGATGCTGTTTCGCACGGGTTATCTGAATCACAACCTGATGGTTTGCTACGCGGGGTTGTTTGCGTTCTTTTTGTTGTGGACCCGTGAGGCTCCGGCCGCTGGCCGCGCGGCGGTGGCAGGGTTCCTGGGCGGCTATGCAGTGTTCTGCGATTTCAGTGGATTGCTGACGTTGGGCATGCTGGGGTTGTATCTGTTGGCGCGGACCCGGGATGTCCGCGTGATTGGGGCTTTTATCTTGGCGGCGGTTCCACCTTTGGCGGCGCTGTTCACGTATCAACTAGCGTCGTTCGGCAATCCGTTTCTACCATCGCAACATTACATGGTTCCGACAGCGCCCACCAGCCAGGGCTATCGCGGGTTTGCGTGGCCATCGCCTACGTTGCTGTGGGCCAACTTTTTCGATGCGCGGTTTGGGTTGTTTGCGTATTGCCCGGTGCTGGCGCTGGCGTTCGTGTCTCCGTTTGTGAAAGCCGCGCGGCTCCGGTTACCTTCTCGCGAGACGGCTTTCTTTTTCCTGTACTTCGCGGCGTTTGTCTTGTTCTGCGCGGCCAATCAGTATTCGTGGCTGCAGCCCACCACGGGGTTCCGGTACATGATTCCGATTGTGCCCGGCTTGGCGATTTTGACGGCGCAGGTGTTGCAGGTGTGCCCGCGATGGTTGCAGGCAACGGCGGTGATGGTCTCGGCGCTCGAATCGTGGGCACTGGCTTCCACGCGGCAGCACAATGTTTTCGACGCGTTACAACATGCCGTGAGCGAGCGCTTGCCATTGCCGTGGACGGGGCGCATGGCGGACCTGGGGTTGCTGAGTCACAACACGCCATGGCAGGCGATTGGCTACGCGGCCACGGCCTTGATTTTGTTCGTTGTCTGGCGCGCCAACATCGCACCCGGTTGGAGAACTTCATGAAGATCGGCATCGATGCTACCTGTTGGCAGAACAATCGCGGCTATGGCCGTCACGCCCGGTCGCTGCTCGGCGCGCTAGTGAGGCTCGATCCGGCGAATCGCTACACGTTCTTCATGGATTCCGACAAGCTGGTGGAATCGCTGCCGGCGGGTGCGGAGCGGTTCCGGATTCCGACGTCGGCTCCTACGTCGGAGGCCGCGGCGGCATCAGGCAGACGGTCGCTCGGCGATATGTGGCGTGTCGGTAGGACGCTCTCTTCGGCGCCGCTCGATGTCTTGCTGTATCCGACCATCTACAGTTACGTTCCGGCGTTCACTTCAGCCAAGAAGCTGGTGATCATTCACGACATCATCGCGGAGACCTATCCGGAACTGACGCTGCCGAGCAAAGCGGCGCGCTATGCGTGGAACGCCAAGGTGGCCGTGGGGCGGTGGCAGGCCGATGCGATTGTGACCGTGTCGGAGTATTCGCGCAAGGGCATCATCCGGCACTTCAATATTCCCGCCGACCGAGTGCATGTAGTCGGCGAGGCGGGTGATCCGATTTTTCGCACGGTGGCGAATCCAGCGCTTGCGCCGCAGCTTGTCTCACTTGGTCTGTCGCCGGCCAAGCGGATGATTGTTTATGTGGGCGGGTTTGGTCCGCACAAGAATCTGCAAGCGCTGTTGAATGCGTTTGAGCAAGTCTCAGCCAAGCCCGAATTCAGCGATGCCACGCTGGTGATGGTAGGCGAGTATAAATCTGAGGTGTTCCACAGCTACTACTCGACGCTGGCCGAACAGATTGAGCGCAACAAGCTCGCCGGGCGCGTGGTGTTCACGGGATATCTTTCAGATGAAGACCTGGTGCACTTGCTCAATCTGTCATCCGTGCTGGTGCTGCCTTCGCTGATGGAGGGCTTCGGGTTGCCGGCGGTAGAAGCGGCATCGTGCGGATGCCCGGTGATTGCGACAACAGAGAGTCCGCTGCCGGATGTGTTGGGCCAGGGAGGGCTCTACATCAATCCGCACAAGCCCGAGGAGTTGACCGCGGCGCTCACGCGCGTGCTCGGTTCCGCTGAACTGCGCGCATCGCTACGCGCGGCGGGACTAGCGGCCGCCGCCAAGCTCACTTGGGATGCCGCTGCACAGCAGATGCTCGCGGTGATCAACACGGTCGCCAAAAGGAACTGACCCGCCATGCCTCGCCCGCTCAACTTTCTGCACCTGACCACGTTTTATCCGCCCTACAGTTTTGGGGGCGATGCGATGTACCTCTACCGGCTGTCGCATGCGCTGGCCGAGCAGGGGCATCACGTGGATGTCATCCATTGCGTCGATTCGTTCCACTTGCAGCATCCGGGCGAGCCCAAGATCCGCTTTGCCGAGCATTCGAATGTGGTGCGGCATGAGTTGCGGAGCCCGTATAAATCGTTGTCGCCATTGTTGACGCAGCAGACCGGGCGGCCGTATCTGAAGTACGACACGATCAACAAGGTGCTGGCGCTGCGGCCTTATGACGTGATTCATTTTCACAACACGTCGCTGCTAGGGCCGAAGGTGCTGGAGATCCAGTCGTCGCACGGGCGGGCCGTGAAGCTCTATACGACGCACGAGCACTGGCTGATCTGTCCGATGCATGTGCTGTGGAAGTTCAATTCGCGCGCGTGTGAGAAGCCGGAATGTTTGCAGTGCGTCATCAAGGGCAAGCGCCCGCCGCAGTTGTGGCGGTACACGGGGTTGCTTGATGAGTGCGCGCGGCATGTGGATCAGTTCGTGTCGCCGAGCCGGTTTACGGCGCAGATGCATGCGACACGCGGGTTTTCGCAGCCGGTGGCGCACCTGCCATACTTCATCGACCAGGTGGATGACGATTGGCAGAATCCCGGTCCGCGGCCGCAGGAAAAACCTTATTTTCTGTTCGTAGGCCGCTTAGAGATCATTAAGGGCCTGCAGACGGTGATCCCGCTTTGGCGGGAGGTGGCGGGGCATGATTTGCTGGTGGTGGGGTCGGGCCATCACTCGGCGGAGTTGCAGCAACTGGCGGCGGACAATCCGAATATCCGGTTTCTGGGTGCGAAGTCGCAGAAGGAACTGGGGGCGCTGTATCATCACGCGGCGGCGGTGCTGGTTCCGTCGATCACGTATGAGACGTTCGGGATCATCATCATCGAGGCGTTCGCGCGGAAGACTCCGGTGATTGTGAGGGATCTGGGGGCGCTGCCCGAGGTGGTGCAGGATTCCGACGGCGGGTTTGTGTATCGCACCGATGCGGAGTTATTGGATGCGATCCGGCAGGTGGCAGGGAATCCGGAACTACGGTCGCGATTGGGGCAGAACGGGTATGAGGCCTTCTTGAAGTACTGGCGGCGGGAGGCTCATATGAAGTTGTATTTTGAGTTTCTGACGAAGAATGCGGTGCGGCGGTTGGGGGAGGTTCCCTGGGAGTGAGGTTGGGGTTCGGGGTCCGCTCTTGAAGTATATCCGTGACTCACGTAGCATGGAAGAGTGCGCGTGACTGTCCTCGAAACCGGCGCTACGGTCCGAGGCATTACTGACGCGAGCGGAGCAAGAGGGACTTCGTAGCTTTCTGGCCGAATACCCTGAAGGCGGCGACGTCGTGCCTGGACTCGAGGGATTACGCAAGCTGCGATGGACGCAACAGCAGCGGAACAAGGGCAAGCGTGGCGGAACCAGAGTGGTCTACTTTTACGCGCTCTCCGTACACACAGTTGTGCTGCTGTACATGTACTCGAAAGATGAGAAGGAGGACCTCACCAATGCCGACCGTAAAGAGCTCAAAAAAGCAGTCGCCAATCTCAAACAAGCCATCGCGAGCAGCAGATCAGGGAACGAGCAAATTGGGAAGGGAGTTGGTAAAAGGGCTCCAACAGGCCGCGGCTCACTTCCGCGGTGAAACCACCCTCCGCGCTTACGAGTACAGAATCCCCGAGCATATCGACGTGCGGAGCCTTCGCCGCAAGACCGGACTTTCACAGGGCGAATTTGCAGCCCGGTATGCTCTGAGCCTCCGCACTGTTCAGGAGTGGGAGCAGGGCCGCTCAGAACCGGACTTGGCAACACGCGCCTACTTAACTGTTATTGACCGGAACCCTCAAGCCGTAGAAGAAGCCCTGGCGGAGACTGCTGAGTTGCGCTGACGGTGCGCCTCCCACAACACCGCAAGCTCTGTGCAACAAATTCGAGCACCGCCGCGATCTGCTCGCGCGTGACGTCGAACTGTTCCATTACCTCTTCCATACTCAGATCTTCGAGGTTTTCAACGGTCGCGACCGGCAGGCGTGTATCGCGAAAGACCCATGCGCCGCTCACCTTACTTCTACTGCGAGGACTCGGATCTGGCCGAGCAGTTGCCCGGTAGGGATGCTGGGTGGGGCGGAGTGGGTGGGTCCGAAGGCTTCCAATTGACGGTCGCCTTGCCCTAGATCGCGGACTGCGATCACTCCGCCGCCCTCGGCCGCGGCGAGCGTGGGCAGAACTGGATACGGCAGGTCCCAAACGTTCGGGATAACGCCAGTTCGGTCAAGCCGTAGGAGGAAGCGGCCGTCGCCATCGGAACTGGCGCATAAGAGGAAAACACCGTGAGAAGAGGCAGCGGCAGCCAGAATCGCGGTTGTGCTCGTGAATCGCCCGTTTGGTACAGCGTCTTTTAGAGCGATCGAGCGAATGGGGTCGATTGGGTTCTGGTCTTCCGTGCGGGCGACATCCGGGCGCGACAGGCTGACCAATGCTGCCGCTAGTAAGGTTATCGATGCCGGAAGCATGGCGGGCACTCACCCTCTTGGATAATGGCGAAGCTGCTGCAGCAAGCTTCTTGTGACGACACGTTCGGCCGCATTAAGCCGCAATACTTTGGCGGTCACTTCGCCAATTTCATCGAGCGGCTCGATGACGGCGCCGCTTAGCCTGAAATGGTTGCTCCAGGCATTCTCGCGGGGATTGAACAAACGCACCAAGGCGCCCGACTTGGCGACGGACGCGATATTTGCGCCCTTGTATCGATTGCAGACCATACAGGCATACGCCAGGTTACTTTCGACCGTCTCGCCCCCATGCTGTTTACTGATTACGTGATCGACTTCGTGCGCAAAGCTTGCGTCGTCCTGATGGATCAGACAGTATTCACAGCGTAAGTTTGCTCGGTGCGCCACGACCGTGCGCAGTTCGGGCAGAATCCTCAAGGCCGGGTTGCGAGAATCAACTGAGCCTTTGCTCTCGCCAAGCCAAGAATGTGCTCCATTTGCACGAAGCCATCCAACTCAGCGATTTCCTCATCAGTGAGCTCCGATTCCCGCTGTTTTTCCAGTAGCTCCGCGACGCGCTGTTGAGCCTCGGGCGATGGCTTGAAGTTTGCGACTTCTTCTGGGGTTGACCCGCGGGCAACGAAGTCCACAAGCTCCATGTAGACAGGTTTAGACGCAGTCATGGGACAGCCTGCCCCTATTGTAGCCTCGTCGGCGAACTGCCACGGCTGCGTGGCGGACGCGTCGATCACAAAACCGTGTCACTATTTATGGCCCTCATGGATCAGATCTTTGATCTTGAGCCCACCCAGCGTAATGCCGCGGCGCGCTGCGCGGATGTGGGCGACCGCCTCTGAGGCAGTCTTGCGGTTTTCCACCGGTTGCTGCTCGGACAGTATTTCCAAGGCGCGCCCAACGATCTTGGCAGGCGTGAGGTGAACCTGCATCGTAGAAGATTAGCATCCGGGTGTGATCTACGTCCGGGATGCAGTTGCGCCCGGGGGAGCAACTCGCCGCCCACCGCTGATTTTTCGACTGAAACCAGCCCTCCCCTCAAATCCCGGAAGCGCTATCCCCTCGATCTCCCACTACAGTACTAGCGACGGTTTCTAACAATACTGTAGTGTTCGTTGGATTGTTTGCCTTCAGCCGCGCACGATAAACTTGGAGGGACCCTTATAAATGGCAACATTTCTAATCACCGGAGGAGCCGGATTCATCGGTTCCCACCTTTCGGAGGCGGCGCTCGAAAAAGGACATCGGGTGCTTGTGCTCGATGATCTGTCATCGGGACGCGTGGAAAACCTGAGCCGGATCCGCCAGCACGCCCGCTTTGAATTCGTGCCGGAAAGCGTGACCAACAAGCACGTTCTGGCCGAGATGGTGGATCGGGCCGACATCGTCTACCACCTGGCGGCGACGGTGGGCGTTTTCAACATCATTGAAAGCCCGGCGGAGACGATTGTAAACAACATCGGCGGCACTGAAAACGTCTTACAGATGGCCGCCAAGAAGAAAAAGAAGGTGATCGTCGCCTCCACTTCGGAGGTCTACGGCAAACGGGCGGCGGTGCCGTTTGGCGAAGAAGACGACGTTGTTTTTGGTTCCACCAGCAAGTCGCGTTGGAGCTATGCGGCCAGCAAAATGGTCGATGAGTTCTTAGCGCTTGCCTACTACCGCGAATATCATGTGCCGACCGTGGTGGCCCGGCTGTTCAACTGCATCGGGCCGCGCCAGATTGGCCGGTACGGCATGGTGGTGCCGCGTTTGCTCACGCAGGCGATCCGTGGTGAAAGCGTGACCGTATACGGTTCCGGCCAGCAGTCGCGCTGTTTTACATACGTGTCCGACGTGGTCCGCTGGCTCATGATTCTGGGCGCGGAAGACCGCGCGGTGGGTGAAGTGTTCAACCTGGGCAACCCGCAGGAAATCACGATCAACGACCTGGCGCGGAAGATCATCGCGATCACCAATTCCAAGTCCACCATCGAATACATCCCGTACGAGAAAGCCTACGAGCAGGGGTTCGAGGACATGGAGCGCCGCGTTCCCAACATCAACAAGATCGTCAATCTGACCGGATACTCCCCCACCGTGTCGCTCGAAGAAATGCTGATTGCCACGCGCGACTGGCTGATTGCCGATCACGCCGAACAACAGCCGGTGGAAACTCTCGCTCATGTTTCTGAACGGTAAAGGTAACCTCGCCGCCGGCATCCTCCTGCTGCTGGCCGCCATAGCGATCCCGTCGCCGGTGTGGATCGCGCTGTTGCGGACGACGCCGCCGAGCGGGGAACTGGCGGAACTGCTGAACAAGGGCGCCATCTTCTTCCGCGTGGGCGTGGCGGCGCTGGGGATTTTCATCGCCGCGCTGCCGAAGCTCGGCGATTGGAGCACGCCGCGCAAGCGGTTGCCCGACCAGTCGTATTACGGCATCGGCATCGGCATCATCGTGGTGGCCGCGTTTCTGATGCGATTGATTCAGCTCGGGTCGGGGCTGTGGCTCGAT
>WBZQ01000828.1_pt1 | contig 22946 bp, 26 predicted proteins | sample 5204251 | NCBI WGS metagenome assembly WBZQ01 (sample SAMN12412402, study PRJNA552823) | activated sludge metagenome | isolation source: activated sludge from nitrification reactor of wastewater treatment plant... | place: USA: Virginia | collected 2017-09
CCGTGGTTGGGATCTATCTCTTTTGGTAGCGGGGACAGGATTTGAACCTGCGACCTCTGGGTTATGAGCCCAGCGAGCTACCGAGCTGCTCCACCCCGCGTCGGCTTGGTGAACTTTACGCGAGGATGTGCCGCATCCCAAATCGAGTTTCCAGTGCCGGGCCAGCGGCTAGGTGAGTTCCCCGGTCGACAGGTAGATCACTTGGCGACCGATGGCCACCGCATGGTCGGCGAATCGCTCATAGAAGCGACCGATCAAGGTGAGGTCGACGGTCGTTTCCACTGGGTCGCTGCGGTTGCTTGAGATCACCTGGGCCAGCAACGATCGGTGCAGGGCATCCATGTGGTCGTCTTCTGACTCGATCTGGCGGGCCAGCGCCGCGTCCTGATTCACAAAGACTTCGGCGGCCTTGCGGATCAGGTCGGCTGCAGCCGAACCCATCGCCACCACGGTCTCGCGCATTGGCTCGGGTACGACGATGTCTGGATAGCGGCGCCGGGCTTGCTTGGCGATGTTCTTGGCAAGATCTCCTGAGCGCTCGAGATCGCTGACGATCCGTTGCACCGCCAGCAATAAGCGCAGGTCTGATGCCACCGGCTGTTGTCGCACCTGAACATCGATCGCAGCTGCTTCGATATCGCGACAGACAGCGTCGACGCCGGCATCGCGAGTGATCACGTCCTCCGCGGCAACTCGGTCCTGGTGCAACAGCGCCTCGGTCGCCTGGGTGATGGCGACTTCGACGAGGTCGAAGAGCTCCAGAACGCGATCAACGATCTTGGCTAAGTCGTTGTGATACCGATCGCGCATTAGCCGAAGCGTCCAGTGATGTAGTCCTCGGTGCGCGGGTCCTGGGGGTTCTTGAAGATCACGCTGGTCTTGTCGAACTCCACCAAAAGCCCGGTGCGGTTGCCCGTGGTCTCATCGGGGCGAGCAGTGAAGAACGCCGTGCGATCGGCGACTCGCGCTGCCTGCTGCATGTTGTGGGTGACGATCACGATCGTGTAGCTCGAACGCAACTCGTGCATCAGGTCCTCGATGCGAGCGGTCGCAATCGGGTCCAAAGCTGAACATGGCTCGTCCATCAAGATCACGTCTGGCTTCGTGGCGATGGTTCGGGCGATGCACAGTCGTTGCTGTTGCCCACCTGATAGCCCGTACGCCGATTGCTTCAGCTTGTCTTTGACCTCATCCCACAACGCAGCCCCGCGCAACGCCTCCTCAACCAGGGCATCCATGCTGTCGACCTTCATGCCGGTCACACGCGGGCCGTAGGCGATGTTGTCGTAGATCGACTTGGGGAACGGGTTGGGCTTTTGGAAGACCATGCCAATGTTCTGACGCACGGCGATCGGGTCGACCTTCGGGTCATAGATGTTTTGCCCGTGATAGGTGACTTTGCCCTTCACGTGAGCGCTTGGCACCAAGTCGTTCATCCGGTTCAGGCAGCGCAACACCGTGGACTTGCCGCACCCCGAGGGGCCGATCATGGCGGTGATTTCGTTGCGGCCAAACGCCAGGTTCACGTCGTGCACGGCGTGGAAGTTGCCGTAGTACACATTGAGGTTGTCGGCCACAATCACCGGGTCTGGCGGCAAAACCGGCAGCTGTGCAGAGGTTCGGGGCCGTTCCGCCGGAGCCTCAGCGTGCTCATCAGTGTGTGAGCCGGTAGAGAAGTAAGCGGGTTTGGTCGTGGTCATCAGTTCTCCTACCAAGAACGCTGGAACTTGTTGCGGATGAATATTGCGATGGCATTCATGGCCAGGATCATCACGAGGAGCAAGATGATCGCGGCTGCTGCTGCGGTCCTGAACTCCTCTTTAGGATCACCGGCCAAGGTGTAAATCTGCATCGGAAGCGCAGTGACGGGACTGGACAGCCCGGTCGGGTCAAAGAGCACGTTGCCGAGCCCGAGTAGCAGCAACGGCGCGGCCTCGCCGATGGCTCGAGACAGACCAAGGATCGTTCCGGTAGCAATGCCAGGTATCGCTGACGGCAGCGTTTGACGCCACGTGGTTTGCCAGACCGTGGCGCCCAGGGCCAGCGAACCGTCACGGATGTCGCGCGGGACCGCACGCACTGCCTCACGGGTCGTGATGATGATGACCGGAAGGATCAGCAACGCGAGGGCAATAGCCCCACCGAGCACCACGCCTTTGTTGGTGAAGCTCAACAGCGCCATGACGCCGACGGCGAGCATGCCGTAAACAACCGAAGGCACAGCGGCCAGGTTCTGCAGGGACACCTCGATCAAGGTGTTGTACCAGCGCTTAGCCCCGGCAAACTCCTCCAGATACAACGCCGCAGCGATGCCCAGGGGCACGGCCAGTGCGGCCGTGAAGACCATCAGCCATGCGCTACCCAAGATGCCGGCCCTAAATCCGGTCTCTTCAGGGCGCAGACGCGACTGGTACTCGGTAAGAAGGGCGGCGTCGAAACGCGGCGCACCTTCGACAGCAGTGTCGACGATCAGGACGATCAAGACCATCACGCCGAAGAACAACGAGAACCACAAGACGCTGAGAAAGAGCACCGACTTCAGGTCCCGGTCTCGGTTCTTGCCCGTCACAATGCTGGCGGTTGCGGCTGCCGCAGAGGCAGCCGGACTGGCGAGACTCATCAGTACTCCTGCCGGAAGCGTCGAACGATCACGATGCTGATCGCATTAATGACCAAGGTGATGAGGAACAGCAGCAGGCCGACCGCAAAGAGCATGTCGTACTCCGCCGACCCGACCGGGTTTTCACCGCGCGCAGTTGTGGCAATGAACCCGGTCAAGGTCTGTGCCGCGTCAAAGGGGTTGAGGCTGAAGTTCTTCCCGTTTCCTGCTGCGGTGGCCACGATCATGGTTTCGCCGACAGCTCGAGAAATCCCGAGTACGACGGCCGCAGCGATCCCCGAGAGCGCGGCGGGAAAGACCACCCTCAAGGTCGTTTGCATCCGGTTTGCACCCATCGCCAACGATCCCTGACGCAACGCGAGCGGGACAGCCGACATCGCGTCCTCCGACAGCGAGGCCACCGTCGGGATGATCATGACGCCGAGCACGAGCCCGGCCGACAGCATGTTGAAGAACCCAACAGGCAGGTTGAGCCAGCCTTTGACCACCACTGGGGTGACGAAGGTGACTGCAAAGAATCCGTAGACGATCGAGGGAACTCCGGCAAGAAGTTCGACGGTCGGTTTGAGCCACTTGCGGGCTCGCTTTGAGGCGTACTCAGACAAGTACATCGCGGCCCCGAGCCCGATCGGCACTGCCACGAGCAAGGCGATCACTGTGGTGACGAGGGTGCCGGTCAACAGCGGGATGACTGCTGGCTTTGCCGATGAGCCGCTCGGGTCAGTGACTGCGAAGAACTCGCTGAAGGAAACGTGGGTGCTGAAGAACTCGATCACCGGTTGGATCAGCGAGGCGATGATCCCGATTGTGATCGCGATCGACAACAGGGCCGACGCGAAGAGAGAGACTTTGATTGTCGCTTCCCCCAAGCGCAGCTTGCGGCCAAGGTCTGGAGTTCCGGGCAGGCCCGCCCCGTTGGGCGGACCTGCCTGGATCGTTGTGCTCATTAGTGCAATGCCTCGCTAGAGCTTCAGCCGCCGATGCCGGCAAGGGCATCTTGGGTCTTGGCGTAGTCGTCATCGCTGAGCGGGATGAACGCAGCAGCCTTCGCGATGTCGCCCAGGTTCTCGATGTAGAAGTCCACGTAGGTCTTCACAGCGGCGTTGTCGGTGTAGGAAGAGTTCTTCACGTACACGAACAGCGGACGAGCCAGCGGGGTGTAGCTGCCGTCACGGGCGGTGTCAGCCGAAGGAGCAACGCAACCGCTGCCGCCGTCGATCTGCAGAGCCTTCAGGGAGTCTTGGTTCTCCTCGTAGTAGGAGTAACCGAAGAACCCGACTGCACCCTCGGTGCCCGAGATGCCCTGGACCAAGATGTTGTCGTCCTCGGAGGACTCGACGTCCGAACGCAGCGACTCAGACTCATCACCGATCACGTCGCCGGCCATGTAGTCATAGGTGCCGGAGTCGGTGCCGGGGATGAAGAAGCTGATCTTCTGGTCAGGAAAGCTGGGGTCGATTTCGTTCCAGTTCTTAGCCTTCGACTTCGGGCCGAGGAGCTTGACCAGCTGGTCAACCGTGAGGCACTCGACGCCAAGGTCAGGGTGCACCGCAACGGTCAGCGCGTCAGTCGCGACGTGCAGTTCGGTGTACTTGATGCCCTTTTCATCGCAGGCGGCCTTCTCTTCGTCCTTGATCGGACGTGAGGCATCGGAGATGTCAGTCTCGCCGGCGCAGAACTTCTCAAAGCCACCGCCAGTGCCGGACTCGGCCACCGACACCTTGACCTGAGGGTGCTCCTCGTTGACGAGCTCTTGAGCTGCGACGCTCATCGGGTACACCGTCGAAGAACCATCGACAACGACGCTGCCAGTTACGGCGTCGCCATCGCCTTCGGCGTTGCCGCCACCGCACGCGGCGAGTGAAAGCATCAAAGTGGTGGCACCAGCAACAACTGCGGTGCGCTTGGGGAGCTTGAGCATGTAGCTCTTCCTGTCTCGATTCAGGCAGCGTTGAGCCAGCCTGGGGATTGCTTGGACTCCGTCATGGAATCCGGCTTGAGTAAATGAACAGTGAACGACTACACAACGCACGATGAAAGGCGCCGAAAGTTCGCGGGGGAATGGAAATGCCGCAGGGCGCGCACGAAAGCCAAGGACCACGCCATCGCGAAGGTGACGTGGTCCTTGGTATCGATGACTCGTGCGAGTCGGTGTGGCCTACTTCGACTTGGCCAAGGCCCGGCTCACCAGATCCTGTGCGGCCTTGATGTCTTTGGCGTAGGTCGCAAGGTCGCCGCGCTTGAGTGCGGCATCAGCCGAGCGGAACTTCGCCATGGCTTGCTCAAGCAACTGTTTGGCGGTGCCGTCACTTGGTGTTGGGGCGCCGGGGTCGGTGGGCGGTGTTGAGGTGTCGCCCACCGCCATACGCAAAGCCTCGTCCAGCGTCTTGCCGATGCCGACGTCACCACCAAACGATGCCAGCACGTAGCGAAGTTGCGGGTAGTTGCCCACACCGCCCGTGCGCTGGGTGTAAAGCGGCTGCACATAGAGCAGGCCGCCGCCCACCGGAAGCGTCAGCAGGTTGCCGGGCACGGCCTCTGCCTTGGATCGGGTGTAAGGCAGCATCGCTGAGGACACTGTCTGGTCGTTGTTCATGGTGTTGGCGATCTGCGAGGGACCACTCACTGCGTTGTCCTTTGGCAACACCAACATCTGGAACTTGCCGTACGTCTCGGGCCTCGTGGCGTCAGCACCCACCGACATAAAGGTCGCCAGGTTGTTGCGCTTGTTAGGCACATAAACGCTGGTCAAACTGAACACCGGGTCGGCTCCGGGTGCCGGTGCCACCGAGAGCCGGTACGGCGGTTGGCTGCGAGGCGCTTTCGCCGGGTCATTGGGGTCATCGGGCACAACCCACTTGTCGGACTTGGTGTAGAACGTGCCCGGGTCTGAGACGTGATAGTCGGCCAGGATGTCGCGCTGCACCTTGTAGAGATCTTCGGGATAGCGCATGTGCGCCAGGACCGCTTGGGGAATCTCAGACTTCGGCTTCACAGTGCCCGGGAAAGCCTTCATCCACGCCTGGAGCATGGGGTCAGTCTCATCCCAGGCATAAAGCGTCACAGTGCCGTCGTAGGCATCAACCGTGGCCTTGACCGCATTGCGCATGTAGTTGATCTCATCAGAGGGTGCACCCGGCAACCCCAGACCGCCGGTCAACGCGTCCGATGTCATCTCCAGCAGCGAGCGCCGTTGAGCCAGGGGATACATGTCAGAGGTGGTGTAGCCGTCGAGCAACCACACAATCCGACCATCAATGACAGCCGGGAGCGCATCACTTTCGGCTGTCAGCCAGGGCGCCACTTTCGTGAGCATTTGGGCCGGCTGACGGTCATAGAGCACCTTGGAGTTCTCATTGACTCGAGACGACAAGACAATGTTGAAGTCTGAGAACTTCACTGCATACAGCAGTTTCCTGAACGTGGTCCCAACCCCTACGCCACCCTTACCGGTGTAGGTGTAGGTGCGTGCGGCGCCCTTGCCATCTTGCCCGGGGATGTCGAGTTCGACATCGTTGCCACCGTTGGGCTTGCCCACGATGGAGTACGTCGGCGACTGTTCGCCGAAATAGATCTGCGGACGGTAGCCGCCAGCCTGCAACTGGGTGAGCTGCCCCACCGGGGGGATGTCTTTCTCGGCCCAGACCGGTTCGCCATCATTCTCGTTGGCGGTGACTGCTTGATCGGCAGCGTCCTTCTGGTTGCCAAACGCCGCAACCATGCCGTAGCCATGGGTGTAGACCGTGTGCAGGCTGTTCCAGCTTTGGGCCTCATTTGCGATGCCGTCCTGGTTGAGTTCACGCGCAGCAACCACCATGTCGCGTTCTTTGCCGTTGAGCACATAGCGGTCGACATCGAGCACCGAAGGCACTGAGTAGTAGCCGCTCACTTGCTGCAACTGCTCAAAGGTTTCGCTGACCTCGTGAGGGTCAATAAGGCGGATGCCGGGCAACGATGCCGCGTCCTTTTGCAGCGCCTCAGGTGAAACGTTGACCTTCGCGGCGTAACTGGTTGAACTGACATCGGCGACGCCGTACGCCTCACGCGTGGCCGCGATGTTCTTTGCGATGTACGGCGCTTCCTTGTCGGCCTCCGAAGGGGCAACGGTGAACTTCTGCAGCACGGCCGGCCAAATCATCCCGATCACCAATGCTGAAAGCGCCAGCAAGGCCAGGGAGACCCCGGCAAGCAGGAAGCCGCGCCGGAAGATGTTGACCAGGATCAAAATCGCACAGACAACAGCGATCCACATCAAGATGTTTCGACTTGGCAACACCGCGTGATCACGGGTGTAGGTCATGCCGGTGATCAGACCGCCGTCATCGACAACCAGGTCAAAACGGCTGAGCCAGTAGCCAGCGGCCTTGACTAGCAACAGCAGCGCCAAGATCACAGACACGTGGATGCGTGCAGCGCTACTGAAGACCTGGCCGCCCCCAACTCGGATGCCCCCAAAGACGTAGTGCACTACGACTGCGGCAATTAGCGAGAGCACCAAGATGGTGGAGGCAAAGTCAACGAGGTAGTGCAGCCAAGGAAGGTTGAAGACGTAGAAACCGAGGTCTTTGCCAAAGTAGGCATCGACCTTTCCGAAGGGTTTTTGGTTGCGCCATAACAAGAACTCGCGCCACTCGCCGGTGGCCGACATGCCAGCAAAGATGCCCATCAACGTCGAGGCACCCAGCACAACAAACACCCAGACCGGGCCTAGCACGTGTCGATATCTCATCAGCGCCAACTGGTCTGGCGAGCGCGGAACCATGAGCGGGCGCATCCGGTAGGCAAAGACCATCGATGCCCCCACCACCAGAGCAGTGATGGTGCCGAAGATGGCAAACAGCAGCACTCGGGTGCCCAGCATCGTGCTGAACACCTTGCTGAAGCCCACCGAGTCGAACCACAACTTGTCGGTCCAAATCCCAGTGAAAACCGTGCCGATGAGCATCACGACACCGAGCACCACCGCCGTCAGCAGCAGCGGGCCTGGCCGCCGTGCCGGGGGGTTCTGGGCGTGCTGCGCTCTGCCAGCCTCGTGCTCACTCACCGGGGATCTCCTCGCGACGTACGTCTAATGACACCTGCAACAACTCCAGCAAACCAGGCACCAGGTCATCCCCGGTCACCACAGCCGCGTCTTCATCATGCGCGCGCAATCTCAGCGCGCAAAACGTCTCACCACTTCGAGTCGCCGCAGCGACCATGCGGACCTCATGGCGATCGGGGTGAGACTGGGCGTACTGCGCTGCCTGCTCCGGGTCGGTAGGCATGTTCGCATCCGCCTCCGGCGGCAGCACCAACCGCTCGGCGATGGCTGCGGCTCCCGCCACCCCATCAGGCCAAAACAAGCTGGCCAACACCTCTTCAAGCGGCACAGTCAGCGGCTCTTGCTCAATCGCAGTCAAGGATCCGACCTTGTCAGCCAACGCGTCGGCCAGACTCGGCTCCGACGCGATCAATTCGTCAGTGGGCACCAAGGCGAAGATCCGCGAAGGCTGATCCCAACCCTCTTGCGCTGCGTGCGCTTCTAGTTCGCGTACGACGCTTGCCAAGTCGTTCATGAGGTGCACGCTGCCAGAGTTGCTTGTGGGTCGTCACGCCAGGCCTCGATGTCAGTGATTGCTTGGTCGAAGGTGTCGACACGAACCACACGCATCTCGTGGTCAGCCCAGCCAGAGTCCACAACCTCAGCGCAGTTGCCAGCGGGAGCCAAGAACAACTTCGCTCCCGCCGCCTCGGCCGCAGCCAACTTCTGCTGAATGCCGCCGATCGGACCCACCTTGCCGTCCACATCAATGGTTCCGGTGCCAGCGATGCTCTTGCCTCCGGTGAGTGCTCCAGGGGTCAACGTGTCGTAGATCGCGGTTGTGAACATCATCCCGGCACTCGGCCCACCAATGGATGGGTCAATATCGACTGCCACCTTGAAAGGAAAGTCGTAGCCCAGGCCCACTGTCACCTGCACTGCTGCCTTGGTGGGGTCTTGAGCTGACTTGGTCGAGGTCACCGTCACGGTCTTCAGTTGCCCGGCTCGGCGTACCAAGATCGCGATCTTGGCACCGGGGGCATGAGATTTGACGTTGTCGACGACGTCGGTGGTCGTCTTGGTGCGAACCCCATCAACTTTGAGGATCTGATCGTGCACCTCAAGCTTTCCGTCGCTGGGGCCACCGCCCACCACGCCAAGCACCTGCACCCGGGTCTTGTAGGCGACGCCCAGCTTCTTCATCGCCACAGCCACTGCCGTGTCTTGGGAGCTGACCATGTCGACGGCGGCGTCCTCCCTCAGCGTCTTGGAGGTGTCGACGGGTCGATAAATGTCGTCGTAGCGGTAGACAGAGTTGCCCGGCGTCAGCCACGCCACCAGCGCTTGCACCAGGCTGACGTGATCCCCAGGGCCCGTGCTCACCACAGTGAGCATCCGCAGGGCACCGCCATCGTGGTAGGCCTGGGCCCCCGAGACCTCGACGAGCTCTTTGCCTTTGCTTTGAGCCAACAAGTTGACGGTCGGGCCAGGGCTCATCACGACGTACGGCGCGGGCACGAGCGAAAGGCCAAGCCACAAAACTAAGACGAGCCCGGCAGCCACCAACAGTGCTCGGGTGCGCGAACTCATGGGGTCACCTTAGAGAGTGTCCCAAGGGTATAAGTGGCTATGGCGTGCCCACCCACTCTTCATGGCCATCGGCAAACACTTGGTGCTTCCAAATCGGCACACGTTCTTTGAGTCGATCGATCAAAGCGCGACATGCCACGAACGCCTCATCGCGGTGCGCGGTCGCACACGCCACGATCACGGCAGCCTCACCAATCTCTAGTCGCCCGACCCGGTGCACGGCCGCAAGAGCGAGCACCTCGAACTCCCCGGCGACCTCCTCGGCTACCTCGCGCAGTCGGTTAATCGCACTGGGGTGCTCGGAGTAATCGAGATAGCTCACTGACTGGCCACCATCATGATCGCGCACGTTGCCGACGAAGACGGCGACGCCGCCAGCCCGATCATCTGCGACCGCGTCAAGCACCTCGCTCACGTCGAGCGCGGCTTCGCGGATGTCGAGCAGTCGTAGCACCCGGCAAACCCTACTTCGCAGAGCGCAGATTGCGGGCCCAGGTACCTTGTCCCCATGAGCAATGAGCCTGCTAAGGGCGACTCCCCTGACCCCGAGAACCCATTCAAAGGCACCCCCTTTGAGCAGATGTTCTCTGGCGGCCAGATGCCAGACATGAACCAACTGATGGCGCAATTCCAGTCGATGATGACGCCGTACGACGGACCAGTGAACTGGACCCTCGCCCATGACAGCGCCCGAAAGATCGCCGCCCAAGCACCAGACCCGACCCCTTCACGCGCTGATCGCGACCGGGTCGCGGACTCCGTGCGCTTGGCCGATCACTGGCTCGACACAGTGACTCCCCTGCCCAGCGGGGTCAGCGTCGGAGCCGCGTGGAGTCGCGCGGAGTGGATCGAGCAGACCATGCCGGTTTGGCAGGTCCTCGTGGCTCCAATTGCAGGCAGCGTCAACGGGGCCATGGCCTCAGCGATGCCCGATGAGGTCAAGGCGATGGCCGGACCCATGTTGGGGATGTTCAACAAGATGGGCGGCTCACTCTTTGGCGCTCAGGTCGGCCAAGGCCTGGGCGCACTCGCTGGCGAGGTGCTGACAGCCAGCGATATCGGTCTTCCGCTTGGCCCTGAGGGGCAAGCCGCGTTGGTCACGACCAACGTCGCGACCTTCGCCGAGGGTCTCGATGTGGGCGAAGGCGACGTGGTGCTCTATCTAGCGTTGCGCGAGTGCGCACACCAGCGATTGTTCGCACACGTGCCGTGGTTGCGTGCGCATCTCATTGGCGCGGTTGAGTCGCATGCCGCCGGGATGACCATCGACATGGGCGGCATCGAAGCCACCATGCGAGACATCGATCCCAGCAACCCCGCCGCCATACAAGAAGCCCTCCAAGGGGGGCTCTTCGAGCCGGCTCAGACCCCGGCCCAGGAAGCCGCGCTCCAGCGACTCGAGACCACGTTGGCTCTCGTTGAGGGCTGGGTTGATGAAGTGGTTAGTCAGGCTGCCACGAGGATGCCGACCGCCGTGAAACTTCAAGAGGCAGTGCGCAGGCGTCGGGCCGCCGGCGGGCCTGCTGAGCAGACGTTTGGCGCCTTGGTCGGGCTCGAGATTCGCCCCCGCCGACTGCGTGATGCCGCCACGTTGTGGGGCTCGTTGCGCGATCGGTTCGGTGCCGACGGCCGTGAGGCCGTGTGGGCCCACCCGGACTTGTTGCCCAATGCCGCTGACCTTGATGACCCACTGGGGTTCCGCAGCGATCTGAGCGAGCCGAAGCCGCTGACTGATGAAGAGTTTGACGCCGAACTCAACAAACTTCTCGATGAGCAGTGATCTGCATGCGGCCTCGCTTGACCTGCTGAGCACCTGGCAAGCCCCTACCTCTGACCAACAGGCGCTGCGCAAGGAGTACGTCGAGTCCGCATTGGTGCTCTCACACGACCACCGCGAGGTGTTGTTGATGCTGCATGCCAAGGCGCAGATGTGGTTCCAGATGGGTGGTCATCTTGAGAGCCAAGACCGCTCGCTGCCGGACGCGGCATTGCGAGAGGCCACAGAAGAGTCGGGCATTCACGACCTGAGCATCGACCCAACGCCTGTGCACGTGGATCGCCATCAGGTGGGTTTCTGTCACCCCGAAGGCCCGGTGGACCATCTCGATGTGCGCTTTGTTGCGGTGGCGTCGGCGCAGAGCAACATCTCGGCCTCTGATGAGTCCAGCGACCTGAGGTGGTTCCCGGTGGACGCGTTGCCCACTGACGAACCTTCGATCACTGACCTGGTCGAGGCTGCTCTTCGTCGTCTGGGCTGATCTCCCAGCCCAAGGCGTGGTCAGCGGCTTCGAGATAACCCTTGGCGCGCTCTGCCTGTGGGTATCGGTCGGCTAACTCCCAAAAGCCCGGCCCATGGCCAACTTCAAGCAAGTGGGCCAGTTCGTGCATCAACACCGAGTCAACGACGTACTCAGGCATCTCCTTGAGCCGGTGCGAGAGTCTGATCTCGCCCGTCATCGGTGTGCAGGAGCCCCAGCGGGTGTTCTGGTTGGTCACCCACCGAACGCTGGTGGGCACGGCCTTGCCACCCAGGTAGCGGCGACTCAACTGGCCAGCGCGCTGCATTAGATCAGCGTCGGTGCGCAGAGGCGACTTTGGCTCATCAAGCTTCGCCAGCATCTTGGCCACCCACTCGGCTTCTTGGGCCCTGGTGAACGACGCAGGGATCATCACGATGACTTTGCCGTCTCGGCGAGCTACGGAGACTGTGCGTCGCCGCCTTGCGCTGCGACGAACCTCAACGGGCTGACTCATGGGTTAGCCCATTGAATGAGCTGCTCTGCGGACCAGGTGTTGATGATGCGATCAGGATCGATGCCTTGCGCTTCGGCTCGCTCGCAGCCGTAGATCTGGAAGTCGAGTTGCCCCGGCGCGTGAGCATCGGAGTCGATGGAGAACAGACAACCGATCTCGTTCGCCAACGCCAGCAAGGCTGATGGCGGGTCGCGGCGCTCGGGGCGGGCGTTGATCTCCACGGCGGTGTTAGTGGCAGCACACGCTTCGAACACCGCTCGGGCATCGAACTGGGATTGCCCACGCACCCCTCTGTTGCCAGTCACGAGTCGACCTGTGCAGTGGCCTAAGACGTTGGTAAAGGGATTGTTGACTGCAGCGATCATGCGGCGGGTCATGTCAGCGGCATCCATTTGGAGTTTGGAGTGCACGCTGGCAACCCGGAAGTCGAGTTGGGCAAGCAACTCCTCGATCTGGTCAAGGCCGCCATCGTCAAGGATGTCGACCTCGATGCCCTTAAGCAGTCGGAAGCTGCCGCCCAGGTGGTCGTTGACTGCGTCGACTACGCCCAACTGCTTGCGCAAGCGGGTCTCGCTGAGCCCGTTGGCCACGCGCAGACGAGGTGAGTGGTCGGTCAGGACGAGATAGTCGTGACCCAACTCGATGGCAGTCATGGCCATCTCCTCGATGGGCGAGCCACCATCGGACCAGTCGGAGTGGGAGTGCAGGTCGCCCTTCAGCAACGCCCTCAACTCATGACCACCTTGAGTGAGTGGTCCACCGGCAGTCGCCTCCAACTCGGCAAGCCTGGTCGGAGTGTCGCCAGCGAGCGCCTGCTCAATCACTCGGGCAGTCGATGTGCCGACACCTCCCAGTGTCGTGAGTCGCCCGGAATTGGCGAGGGCGAGCAGTTCCTCGTGTGAGAGCGGGAGCAGGGCTGAGGCAGCCGAGCGGAAGGCCTTGACCTTGTAGGTGTCTGCGCGCGATCGCTCCAACAAGAACGCGATGCGTCGCAATGCGGCGACCGGACCGCCCTGGAAACTCATGGGCATAACCTGCCATGAGCCTCTGACAATGCCAGGTATGGATGGCCCCCCATGGGCGAAATGTCACGAAATGATGCCCGGGGTTCATCTTGATCCACAACGCTCATTTCGTCGTGCACATTTTGTCCACAGACTTATCCACAACCCGTGGACAACTCTCCACAAGAGGTTGAAACCGGCGTTGCCAAGCGCTGGCTTGCCGCCTACGGTTGACCCAGATGAGGCTCCCGCCGATTCGCCGCCACAGGCAAGGGGAAGGCATGTGGCGATCGATGAAACGGGGGCCTCTCCTACTCTCCGCGAAACTGCGCTGGCCGCTTCTCTCGCGCCGCCGCGATGCCTTCTTGCAGATCAGCTGTCGCTAGGGTGATCGGCTGAGCAAGTGCCTCCCACTGGATCGCGCTCTCATAACTCGCGTGTCCGCCATCGCGCAGCGCCAGGGTGGTGAGGCGGCTCGGGATGGGCGCCGTACGCGCGACATCGGTAGCGACAGCGATTGCTTCATCGCGGAAAGTTTCGGCCGACATCACTCGACTGACCATGCCCAGTCGCAGCGCCTCGTCAGCATCGATCGTGCGGCCAGTCAAAAGCAGATCGCGAGCGTGGGCCTCGCCAACAACGTTAGGCAAGAGGTACGTCGCCGCCATGCCCGGGTGCATCCCCAACTTCACAAACGGCGCCCCCAACTTGGCGCCGGCCGCAGCGAACCTCAAGTCGGCCGCCAACGCCAAACACAATCCCGCACCGATCGCGTGCCCATTGACCGCTGCAATCACCGGCACCTCAAGGTCGCGTATTGCGAGCCAGTCGCGATAGAAGGCGATCATGCGTGTGCGCAGGCGGTCGACGGTCGCATCGGGCTCAGATGCGATCCAGGCCGTGTTGCCGCCGGAGCTAAACGCAGTACCCGCGCCGGTGACCACCACACACCGAACCTCGCGGTCGACCTTGAGCGCCGCGATGGCCTCCACCCATTGGCCAGTCATCTCATCCGACATCACATTGCGGCGATCAGGATCATTCAACGTGAGTACGACGACGCCCTCCGCGGGCCGGTCAATCTGCACAAGACTCATGGCTTGCAGGGTAGTTGTTTGCCTATGCGCAACGCGCCGAGACCCCCGGCTACACGGAGCGTGTGGGTGTGTGTCGTAAGGTCGAGACGGCTCAAACGAAAACGAGCCCCGGCGGGTACTTCCCTGATACCCCGCCGCGACGACCATAGCGATTGAAAAAGGAGGCCGTCATGGCGGAGACCTGGAGCGGCGAGTTCTACTGCGTTAAGTGCAAGGCCAAGCGTGAAGCGACCGGCGAGGTCAAGGTGAGCGAAAAGGGCACCCGCATGGCTAAGGGTGTGTGCCCCGAGTGCAACACCAACCTGAACCGCATCCTCGGCAAGGCCTGAGAATCAGTTCTTCCCATTGGGGGGTGGTGAGTCGATGACTCACCACCCCCCAATGACTTTTTTGCACATCTGTCACATCAGCCTCATAGCTAGGTAAAAGTCACAGGTTAACTTGTGACTTTTCGCGTGGTTGTGGATAACCCAACGCACCCACCACGCGCTGCGTGCTCAACTCAGCCCATGCCACGCAAAGTGCTTCGCCCCGGTTTCCACGTGCTCACTCGCAGCACAACCGAGATCCAAATCGGGCTCCATCCCCAACATGCAGTGATCTTGCCGTCCACCGACGAGGTGCGCCGTACCCTCGCTGCGCTCGCGATCGGCACCGCCGAGACTGATGGCGACCCGGACGTGGTCGCGGTTTTGGATCGCGCGAACTTACTCATCGACCTCGAATCGGCCTACCTTCCTCCCCCTCCCATCCAGACTGTGGTGTTCGGGCCAGTCCCGATGCGCGGCCAGCAACCCCTCAACCCTCGGGCCACCTTGTTCGTGAGCGTGGGCGAACCTGATCGAACGCAAACCGACCACGCGCTCCGCGTGGGCCGCCCTCATCATCTGGTCAGGTTCGTCGACAGCGACGCCATCATCGGACCGTTGGTGATCCCTGGTGCGACTCCGTGCCTGCGCTGTCTTGATGCCCATCACACCGATGAGGATCCCCGATGGCCCACCCTGGTGCTCGCCAACAAGGTCGCCTCCAGCCTTCCTCGCCAAGACGGCCTGCCTCAAGCCCCTGAACCTGAACTGTGTGCCCTCGCAGTCAACTGGGCGCGCAACGATCTCAACCTCCTCCTGCGAGGCGCGACGCCGATGTCGCAAGGCACCACGATCCGGATCAATGGACTCACTGGCGCCCTCGATGTGGTGCGTTGGCTGCCGCACTCGCAGTGCGGTTGTGGGTGGTCGGCAACAATGGGGGCGTGAACGACCTCCCCCGCAAAGCCATCGTGCGCGGCGCCCGTCTGGCCGCGCTCCCTCTTGGCTTCGCCGGCCGCACGGCCATGGGGTTAGGCAAGCGACTTGGCGGGGCCAACGCAGAGGTCGTGCTCAGCGATGTGCAGCAACGCACCGCCGAGCAGGTCTTTCGCACGTTGGGCGAACTCAAGGGTGGCGCGATGAAGTTCGGCCAGGCCCTCTCGATCATGGAGTCTGCCCTTCCTGAGGACATGGCCGCGCCGTACCGCAGCCAACTCACCGCCCTCCAAGACAGCGCTCCCCCGATGCCGACGCGCACCGTGCGCACGATCCTGGCCGACGACCTGGGTGCGGATTGGAAGAAGCGCCTCGTTGCCTTCGATCCTGAGCCAGCCGCCGCGGCGTCGATCGGACAGGTCCACAAAGGCACCTGGTACGACGGGCGCGAGGTCGCAGTCAAAGTGCAATATCCCGGCGCAGGAGAAGCGCTGCTCTCCGATCTCAAACAGATCGCCAGACTTGGTCGAAGCATCGGCGCGATGCTCCCCGGCGTCGATGTGAAGCCCCTGATCGATGAACTCCTCGACCGTGCCAAAGACGAACTCGACTACCCACTTGAAGCCCAGGCCCAATCGGCATTTGCCAAGGCGTTTGCGAACGATCCGCGCTTCGTGATCCCAGCAGTCGTCGAGGTAGGTCCCCGCGTCCTCATCAGTGAGTGGCTCGACAGTGAGTCGTCACTGGCCGCAGTGATCGCTGATGGCACCCAAGCCGAACGCGACCACTATGGCGAACTCTTCACCCGGTTCCTCTTTGATGGCGCCCAGCGCACCGGCATGCTGCATGCCGATCCACACCCAGGCAACTATCGGGTGATCCCTTCAGAGGGCGAGCTAGGCAAACTGGGTGTGCTCGACTTCGGTGCCGTTGCCCGACTTGAGGGCGGCCAATTGCCCGAAGCGATGGGTCGGTTGATCCGGGTCGCGAGCCTCAGCGACCACGATGCGTTGCTCGAGGGACTGCGCGATGAGGGCTTCGTGCGACCTGGCATCAAGATCGACCCGGACGTGCTGTTGGACTACCTGTCCCCGTTCGTCGAACCGGCCAGCAGTGAACAATTCACCTTTTCCAGAGCCTGGATGCGCGAGCAGTTCCAGCGGATCAACAATCCACGGGAGCCTGGCTACACGTTGGCGGTGAAGTTGAACCTGCCTGCGTCGTACATGCTGATTCACCGCACCTGGCTAGGCGGAGTCGGGGTGATGTGCCAACTGGAGGCCACCGCACCCTTCAGAGCGATCTTGACGCAGTTCCTCCCCGGATTCGCCAACCCCGAGTGAGCCTTCACCACCACTCAGAGTCGAGTTTGGCCTCCATCGACCTGAGGTGCTCGCGACTGCACATGGCACAGAAGTACTTCGCGCGACCAAGCTCAACGGCACTGGTCCAGTCCAAGGGCATCGAATCGGTGTCGGAGTAATCCCCACAAAAGTCGCAGGTCGCCATGTGGCCACCGTACGACGCCACCCCCCACTAAGCACAGCCTAAAAAGCCATCAACGCCCCCAGGAGATTTCCTTGGGGGCGTTGACAGTGGTCTTAGTGCAGCCGCATCAGCGCGTGCCGAGCGTGCAACGCTCGTTCGGCTTCACGGCGCACGGCCTGAGTTTGCAAGGTGCTACGCACCAACTGATAAACCCAGGCACGTTCAGCATGTTTGTGAGTCATGCGCGTGTCCTTTCGAAGTCTTGTTGAGTGATCGCGACCTAGGCCGCGACCGGGGTCTTCCGGGGCCGTCCCCGGGGCCGCTTGCGAGCGATAACCGCTCCCTGCATGAAGAGTTCGCCACCCCACACGCCCCACGGCTCGCGCCGATCTTGGGCTCCTGCAAGGCACTCGGCGCGCACCGGGCAGGGAGCGCAGTTGGCCTTTGCGATCTCCACATCGGCCGGGGTCTCTGCGAAGTAGAGCTCCGGGTCCACTCGATGACAAGGCAGCGCCGCCATGGCGAGTCCCTCCTTTGTTTCTGTCCTGTCGGATTTGGTCTTGGGTGGGATCCGCGACCGGACTTGGCTCAAGAACCAAGAAGGCCGCGGATCCCGTTGGGGTTCCGCGGCCTGAGTGCCTAGTTAAGTGCTAGGTCGGACAGACAGAGGTCCCCAGTTGGGTGGCCACAGTGGCGTTAGCCGGGCGGTTGGCGCCCAGTGCTGCGCCCCGCTTGCGGCCTGCAAATGCAGTGCCGGAGAGGTGCAAGTTGGACATGCCAAAGGCCGACGTTGCGTCGGATGTGAGCCACAGTTGGTTCATCATGTTGTTGCACCTCCTTCAAGCTTGTGCACGAGCCGTTGCCAGCGGCTTGTCGTGCGTATGGCCCCCGTAGGGGATGTCCTGCGTACCGTAACTGCGCCTAGCAGGCACCCGCAAATCATTTATTGGAAAAGTTTTTCAGCACGTCGAAGACGCCCTCTGAATATTTCTCAAGCTTCGCCATGCCGATGCCGTTGATCTTCAACAAGCCACGGGTGTCAGTGGGCTTCATTTCAGCCAAAGCTTCGAGGGTGGCATCTGAGAAAACCACGAACGCTGGCACCGACTCGGCCTCAGCGGTCTGCTTGCGCCAAGCGCGCAGCGCCTCAAATAGCTCTAGGTCATAGGGCACCGGACAGTCATCGCAATAGCCACGGTTTCGTTGCTTTGAGGTCTGCAATGGCGTTTGGCAGGTGCGGCAACTCGCCGCGCGGCGAGATGACTTCTCGCGCTTAGCTGGCCGAGCAGCCGGTTGCAGGGCCTCGGGCAAGGCCACCGTGAGGAAGCGACTCGGCTTGCGACGAGCGGCACCGCCAGGGTTGCGTGCCAGCGCCCATGAGACCCACAGGTGTCGCTTGGCACGAGTCATGCCGACATAGAGCAGGCGGCGCTCCTCTTCGACTTCGGCCGGCGTTTGGGCATAACTGATCGGCATCGAGCCCTCGTGCATGCCAGCCAAGAACACCGCCTCCCACTCCAGGCCCTTGGCCGTGTGGAGCGTCGCGAGAGTGACCCCATCGGCCACTGGAGCGTGCTGCTCATTCGCACGACGCTCCAGATCAGCGATGAAGTCAGCCAGGGTGGCGCCCGAGTGAGTGCGCTCAAAGTCTTGGGCCAAGGTCACGATCGCCACCAGCGACTCCCATCGGTCCCTGGCCTGCCCGCGACCCGACGGAGGCTCCGCCGACCAGCCCATGGTCGACAACGCCTGGCTGACCCGCGCGGGCAACGACTCGCCCTCACCCTCAGCCTTCAGCGAGCCACGCAGCAGAGCGGTTGCCTGTTTGACCTCCTGGCGATCAAAGAACCGCGCTGCACCACGTACGACGAAGGCGATGCCGGCCGATGCCAGTGCCTCCTCGAATGCCTCCGACTGGGCGTTGACACGGAAGAGCACCGCCATCTCGCGAAATGGCACTCCGTCTCGGTGAAGGCGGCTGATTTCACGTGCGATGGCGTCGGCTTCGGCCACTTCGTCGGGATGCTCAGACCACGACACGTCGGGTCCGCTCTCCCCCTGGGCACGCAGTTGCACAGAGGTGGTGCGCCCTCCGGCCAGCACTTGATTGGCCGCACCGACGACTTGAGGAGTCGACCGATAGTTGCGCACCAACGAGACGCTGGTCGTTCCGTTGAATTTGCGCGGAAAGTCGAGCAAATAGGAGTCACGAGCCCCGGCGAACGAATAGATCGTCTGGGCCGGGTCACCCACCACGCAGATCTCATCGCGTCCACCGAGCCACAAGTCGAGCAAGGTCGACTGGATGGGCGAGACATCTTGAAACTCATCGACCACGAAATGTGTGTATTGCCGACGCACAGTTGCCGCCACGCGCTCGTCGTCGCTGAGCAGCGCCGCCGACAACAAGAGCACATCCTCCATGTCCATGCGCCCTTGCTCTTGCTTGGCTGACTCATAACTGCCAAACACCTTGGCGACACTGAGTGGATCGATGCCGGAAACTTCACGTCCGCGAGCCGGAGCCAACTTCGCGTAGTCATCGGGGCGGATGTTGCTGACCTTGCACCACTCGATCTCACTGGCGAGGTCTTTGAGCGTCGCCTGATCGGTCGGGAGGCGGTTGGCCTTGGCCGCCGCACCCACGATGCCCAACTTCGACTCGATCAGTGTGGGAGGGGCGCCGCCGTAGACCTGAGGCCAGAAGTACCTCACCTGCCGCAGCGCAGCAGAGTGGAAGGTGCGGGCCTGGACCATGCCAGCACCCATGGATCGCAATCGGGTGCGCATCTCGCCCGCCGCTCGGGTGGTGAAGGTGACTGCCAACACCTGAGTCGGGTTGTAGACCCCAGTGGCCACTCCGTAGGCAATGCGATGCGTGATCGCCCGAGTCTTGCCAGTGCCCGCGCCCGCCAACACCCGCACTGGCCCCCTCAACGCCAACGCGACCTCGCGCTGCTCCTCATCGAGGGCTGCGAGCAGATCGTCGGCATGCATCGGGAATGGCTCCTAGGGTGATGTGGTTAGCCCCGTTGGTTGTTGAGACCGCGTCGGGAGACAATCTCCGACGCAGACAGACTCTAGTTGCGAGGACCCCCATGAACTTCACGATGTACTCCACGCCCTGGTGCGGCTACTGCTACCGCCTCAAAGGTCAGCTCAAGCGTGCAGGCATCGAGTTCACCGAGGTCGACATCGAGCAAAACCCCGAGGCCGCTGACATCGTCGAGCAGGTCAACAACGGCAACCAAACCGTGCCGACCCTCGTGTACTCCGATGGCAGCGCCCAAACCAACCCCTCGCTTGTGCAGATCCAGCTCAAGTTGGAGGAGTTGGCTGCCAGCTAGGAGCCGGGACGCCTAGCTGGGGCGGCTTATTCAGGCAGTGCTTCGCCGTACCAGGTTTGGATCAGCGTCCGACTGATGGAGACACCCGGCGGAAACCGCAGCGAGCCCGCCGCACCTTCGGCAGCCATCTCAGCACGGGTGAACCAGCGTGCTGATTCGAGTTCTTCGCCGTCGACGACAATCTCGCCACCGGTTGCCCGACCAAAGAAGCCGAGCATCAAACTGGCAGGCAGCGGCCAGGGCTGAGATCCGACGTAGCTGACCTCGCCGACGGTGATCCCCGACTCCTCCAGCACCTCGCGGCGCACTGCGTGCTCCAGTGATTCACCGGGCTCCACGAAGCCAGCCAAAGTGGAGTGCTGTCCAGGTGGCCAACCCGGCCTGCGACCTAGCAAGCACTGCTCGGCATCACCCTCGCCGCGAGTGATGAGCATGATGACTGCGGGATCGGTGCGCGGGAACTGTTCGCGCTCACACGCTGCGCAGCGCAACACGTGACCTTGATGAGTGCTGTGCAGAGCTCCGCCACAGCGCGGGCAGTGTCGGGTCGACCAGTGCCACTCGGCCAGACCGATGGCGTGTACGACCAACTCGGCTTCGGCACCAAGAAACGGCAACGCAAACCGGATCGGCACAGCTTCGGGATAGGCCGCCCCATCGGCGATCACCGCGAAGTAGACCACCGAGTCGCGCTCCCCCAACAACACGCGCGTCCCAGCCGGCGCCTGAGCCGGCGCAACCCACGTGAGACCCCCATCCGTGAGTGGCAATCGAGTGCCAGCAACCACCAGCACCCTTGCCTGCTGCGATGCCCACGCCGCATCGAGCCAGTCGTCATCGACACGGCGGTGAGCAATCCGGTCATGCGCGTGCTGCGACAAGGCGATCTGGGACTCCATGGCCTTAGTGTGACCTGCCATGAGCACTCACATCGCCGCCGCGCCCGGACAGATCGCCCCGATCGTGTTGATGCCGGGCGACCCGTTGCGGGCCAAGTGGATCGCGGAAACTTTCCTCGAAGACGCCACCTGCTACACCGAGGTCCGCGGGATGTTCGGTTTCACTGGCACCTACCAAGGCACCCCGATCTCGGTGCAGGGCTCGGGCATGGGCCAGCCCTCGTTTGCGATCTACGCCAACGAACTCTTTCGTGAGTACGACGCGCAAACGATCATCCGAGTCGGCTCCTGCGGAGCACTCTCGAAAGACGTCGGACTACGCGACATCGTGCTCGCCAGCGGCACCTGCACTGACTCCTCGATGAACCGCATCCGCTTCCACGGCCTTGACTACGCACCCGTGGCTGACTTCGGCCTGCTCCGCGCCGCCTACGACAGCGCCGCGACTCGCCCCAACCTCAAGACCCACGTCGGGCTGATGTTCTCCAGTGACTCGTTCTATCCGGCCCGACCCGAACTCATGGACCCGATGGTGGCCCACGGCGTACTGGCAGTGGAGATGGAGGCATCGGCCCTTTACACCCTCGCGGCTGGCTTTGGTCGCAAGGCGTTGGCGATCTGCACAGTCTCCGACCACATCATCACCGGCGAAGAGACCACGGCACTGGAGCGCCAAGAAACCTTCAGCGACATGATCGAGGTGGCCCTCGAAGCCGCCGTCGCGGCGGGTTAACCATGCGCCCCACGAAGTACGTCGACGTCTTCTCAGCCGAGCCCACCAAAGGCAACCCCGTTGCTGTAGTCCTTGAGGCTGACGGACTTGGCGATGAGCAGATGGGCCAGTTCGCTCAATGGACCAACCTGTCTGAGACCACGTTTGTGCTCCGCCCGACCGATCCGCGCGCCGACTATCTGCTGCGTATCTGGACTCCAGGGGGCGAACTCCCCTTTGCTGGCCACCCCACCCTGGGCAGCGCTCACGCTTGGTTGGAGGCCGGCGGGACACCCAAAGACCCCGACTCGATCGTGCAGCAATGTGGAGCCGGGCTCATCGACGTGCGCCGCGAGAACGACCGACTCAGCTTTGCCGCACCCCCTCTGACCAAGTCGGGCCCACCCGACTCACAGACGCTGGCACAGGCTCTGCGTGCCCTGCGGCTGACCGAGGCTGATGTGCTCGATGCCACCTGGCTGGTCAATGGTCCGCCGTGGCTGGGCCTGTTGTTGACCGACCCCGAGACTGTGTTGGCCACCACCCCCCACTTCACTGCGCTGGGCGAACTCGAGATCGGCATCGCCGGTCTCTACCCGACTGGCAGTGAGCCTGCCCTGGAAGTGCGGGCGTTCTGCCCGATCCTGGGCGTCGCCGAAGACCCTGTGACTGGCAGTTTGAACGCCGGTTTAGCCCAGTGGTTGATCGGCACTAACCGCCTCCCCAAGCAGTACGTCGCAGCCCAAGGCAGCGCCCTCAATCGCAACGGACGGGTCTATGTTCACGACGACGGCACCGACATCTGGGTCGGCGGACACACCCGCACACTCATTAACGGGTCAGTTGACCTCGACTAAGGCTCTACCCTGAGCCTGTGAGCACGACCGCATCCCGCGTCTTTGCGGCCCGACTAGCCGGGCTGCCGGTTTTCGACCCCTCTGGCGATCAGGTTGGCAAGGTCAGAGACGTGGTCGTGGTGATGCGTAGCGAACTCAAACAACCCCGCGTCGTGGGTTTGGTCGTTGAGGTGTTCGGCCGCCGCCAAGTGTTCGCGCCGATGACCCGCATCACCAGCATCGACGCAGGAGCCGTGATCACTACCGGCCTGCTCAACATGCGCCGCTTTGCCAAGCGTTCAACCGAGACACTGGTCATCGGCCAACTCCTC
>WBZQ01000829.1_pt1 | contig 22943 bp, 19 predicted proteins | sample 5204251 | NCBI WGS metagenome assembly WBZQ01 (sample SAMN12412402, study PRJNA552823) | activated sludge metagenome | isolation source: activated sludge from nitrification reactor of wastewater treatment plant... | place: USA: Virginia | collected 2017-09
CCCACTTCGTTACGACGATCTCGTGAGTGGTCGTGGCGAGCCGGGGAACATCGTGTTGGCGTCAGGTGATACTCTGGTTGTGCCATGATCATTGCTGGGTGATGTTTGGAGTGTGAGCCACTCCCATGCCCCCGTGATCTATCTAGTGGGCAATATCGACAGATATACCGCTTAGTTCCTGGTAAGTTCACGGCCAATTCTGAAAGGAAATCTGGTGAATCTATTTTTCTGTCGTAGCTATGTGGAACGTAACTGGCTGTTCAGGTTCACAGTCATTGCAATGCTTGTCGTTGGAACGTTCCAAGTAAATACTGGACATGCCCAAACAACGGTCATTCCGTCCGCGCACGTGTCGGGCTATTATGACACCAATATATGGTCCCGCCCGAAAGATTTTCTGCCAGTAGGCACGCGGCTGGATGACTATGTGACATCCGTTGGCGGAGCGGTGGAATTGTTGCACGAGACTCGGGATATTGATGCTAAGCTGAAGCTTGGAGGAGACTTCAATGCGTATATGGAAAATAGCGGTTTGAATTTTTTCAATGCAAAAGTCAACGGCACTATCGGGTTGGATCGATGGGTCGATCAGTATATCAGGGGAGCCAAGTTGCGTGTGACTGAAAACTTTAGGTTCACGCCGCAATCTCCGGGATTTTTGACCGGAGTGAGGCAGACTATTAGCCAAGATAATACCTTTTTTACCGGACTCCAGGCATTTCGAGCGAATACCTTCATCAATACTACGGCTGTGACTGGCTCATACCCGATATCCCGGGATCTTGCGTTGGAGGGAGGCTACACGTTTGGTCTTCGAAAGTTTGGTAGCATTTTGGGAGGGGACGCTGGTGGTGTCAGGTTCTTCAATACCACCAGTAATACCTGGTTCGGAGGGCCTCGGTATCAGCTTTCAAAAAACGACAGTGTTGCAGCTTTGTATCGACAGAGCTTCATTCTTCAGTCTCGAGCTGATGGTGGGAGGTCATTTGCTACGAACTTGGTCACCTTGGCGGGGAACTACGAGAAAAAACTCCAGGAATGGGAGTTCAAGGTTGAGGCTGGAGTGACTTTCGTTGAACCCGCCGGCGGGGCTTTCCCTACCGGCAACCTCACAGTCAGTACCGTGGTTGAGCGAGATACGGTGCTGAAAGCGTCGCTTTTTCGTGAGGCAAGGCCATCGGTGTTCCTCGTGGGCGGGGCCGTTCTCAGCAATGTTGCCCAGGCTGGCATCAGTCATCGAATATACGAGCGGCTTACCCTTGAGGGAGACGCTGCGTTTGGCTACAACCAATTTTTCCCAGATACCCGCAATACGACGTTTCAGAACTTTACCGGATTCACGCGTCTCGCTTACAAGTTAACCAGAGATATCACCGCAGAAATCTCGTACACTTTTAACTCTGTTAAAAGTGATACGACTGCTGTCCAATACCAATTCTCCCGCCATGTGATGGGCTTCTTTCTGAGTGCTGAATGGAAATAACAAGCGGAACAGGCATGGAAGGTAATACTCAAATAGAAGGGGCCGGACTCAATCTCCCCAGGCGGAAGTTGATCATAGAAAAACGAAGCGGACTCTTGGATATCGACTGGTCCACCCTCTGGGAGTATCGTGAGTTAGGGTACATTCTCATCTGGCGAGATGTCACGGTCCGTTACAAGCAAACAGCGATTGGTGTAGCTTGGGTCATTCTACAGCCATTGATCACCATGCTGATTTTTACGGCAATATTTGGGATCTTGGCCAAGGTGCCTTCCGATGGAGTCTGGTATCCTGTTTTTTCGCTTACGGCATTGCTTCCGTGGACCTATTTTGCTCAAGCTGTGACTCGCGCGGGTGAAAGCGTCGTAGTCAATGCAAAGATAGTCAGTAAGATTTACTTTCCACGCTTGTGGCTTCCCCTCGCCATGGTTGTCTCGCCGCTTATTGATTTTGCGTTGTCCATGGTGCTGTTGTTCGGACTGCTTCTCTATGCTGGTATTCCGTTCAGTTGGAAAGTGGTCACATTGCCGGTCTTCATACTGCTTGCGATGTTGACTGCACTGGGCCTGAGTTTGTTTACTTCAGCTATGAATGTCAAGTATCGAGATGTCGGGCACGCGATTCCCTTTGTCATCCAAATATGGATGTATCTCTCACCGATTGTGTACCCGGTCAGCCTGGTCCCTGAACAGTGGAGATGGCTCTATGGCCTCAATCCCATGGCGGGAGTCATTGAGGGCTTTCGCTGGGCGCTGCTAGGGCAGACTGCTCCAGATCCGCTCGTGATGATGGAGAGCGTCACCGTCCTCCTGTTCGTGGTGATATCAGGTCTGGTCTATTTCAGGAAGATGGAGAGGCAGTTTGCGGATATCATCTAAGCAAGAATCACAGAACTCAACATCCTACTCTGATTATTTCTCTGCCGTTATTTCTTCCAGATGTGATCTGATCAGTAAATCTATAACCGTGTGAAGTAATAAGAATGAGTGACATTGCCGTCAGCGTACATAGACTTTCAAAACAGTACAGGCTAGGAGCACGTCAGAAGGCTCATGGTACTTTGCGAGATCATCTGATGTCAGGTCTCAAGTCTTTGTGGAATCGGAACGATCATGGAGGAGGTGCTGGATTCAATGGATCCGGTGGGTCGGTGGGTGATGCAGATTCCTTCTGGGCTCTGCAGGCTGTATCATTCGAAGTGAAATCTGGTGAAACAGTGGGTATTATCGGCCGGAATGGGGCAGGAAAAAGTACGCTACTAAAGCTGCTCTCACGTATCACAGAACCAACCGATGGGCGAATAGAACTTGATGGTCGCGTATCTGCGCTTTTGGAGGTTGGGACTGGGTTTCACAGTGAATTAACTGGACGGGAGAATGTTTACTTAAACGGAACCATTCTTGGCATGAAACGGGCTGAGATAACTCGAAAGTTCGATGAAATTGTGGCGTTTGCTGAAATAGAACAGTTTATCGATACGCCGGTAAAACGATACTCCAGTGGAATGGCCATGCGATTGGGGTTTGCCGTGGCGGCTCATTTGGAATCGGAAATTCTGATCGTCGATGAGGTGTTGGCAGTCGGCGATGCCGCCTTCCAGAAGAAATGTTTGGGCAAGATGGAAGGGGTGGCCAAGGAAGGGCGGACTATCTTCTTTGTGAGTCATAACATGCCTGCGGTGACAAGATTGTGCGCGCGCGGAATCCTGCTGGAAGAAGGGAAGCTGTGTCGAGATGGAAGTTCTCACGAAGTGGTCAACGCGTATCTGCACTCGGAGCTCGGCACCATGTCTTCCCGTGAATGGGTGGATCCACTGAAGGCCCCTAGGGGTGAAGTGGCCATGCTGCGGGCAGTTCGAGTCCGTACCGCAGATGGTCAGGCTTCTGAAAAGTTTGATATTCGTAGGCCAGTAGGTCTTGAGGTGGAGTATGACGTGCTCAAGTCAGGCCATAAACTGATGCCTTCTTTTGAGTTATGGAATGAGGAAGGAATTTGTCTGCTTGATGTGCCCGAGCAAGACCCTGCGTGGAGAGGGCGTAACCGGCCGGCTGGCCGTTACCGAAGCACGGCTTGGATTCCGGGTAATTTCCTTGCCGAGGGGACGATGTTCCTAAGCGTAGCATTAGAGACTCTCGACCCCTTGGTGATGCAATTCTTTGAGCGCCAGGTTGTGGCCTTCTCAGTGGTCGATACCTGCGAGGGAGACTCGGCGCGCGGTGACTTTGCCGGTAAACTCCGAGGTGTAGTAAGACCCCTCCTGGAATGGAATACCCTTCTCAGTTCAGAGAATATCCAAGATAACGTTATAGGTAATAATATTCAGTAAAGATTATGGCCGGGTCCTCGGGTACTGTACTGATCATGTTTACTCGATTGTGAATATGCCTAGTTATCTTGGTGATTTAATGATGGGTCAATTGTTGGTCATGATATGAATCCTGAACTGCAGCCGTTAGTAAGCATATTGACGCCAGTCTATAACGGTGAAGAATATTTGGCCGAGTGCATTGAAAGCGTCCTAGGGCAGACCTATCAAAATTGGGAATATTGCATTGTTAATAACTGTAGTACGGATCGGACTCTCGAAATCGCCAACGGCTATGCCAAAAAGGATAGACGGATTCGAATCCATAACAACTCAAAATTCGTTGGATGCGACGAAAACGGAAACATTGCCTTTGGACAGGTTTCTTCGGAAAGTAAGTATTGCAAGGTTATCCATGGAGATGACTGGATGTTCCCGGAGTGTCTCATGAAAATGGTGGAGTTGGCGGAAGCGCATCCCTCGGTCGCAATCGTCAGCGCCTACCGATTGACCAATGTGCGCACAGTAGTGCAGGCATTGCCTTATACAAGCTGTGTCATGCCAGGTCGGGAGATCTGCCGTACAACTCTTCTTGGTCTGCCGTCCGTTTTTGGATCACCATCTGCGATACTCATTCATGCTGATGAGGTGAGAAAACGTCCACACTTTTACAATGTGGCCAATCCTCATTGTGATATGGAGGTGTGTCTTAGCATTCTCCAGAATCGCGATTTTGGTTTTGTGCACCAGATGTTGACGTTTGAACGTTCGCATCCTCACTCGGAGAGTAGTCGTGGCAGCCTTTATGGATTTGGCTATTTTGGCAGGTTTGAACATGTAACAAAGTATGGGCCGGAGTATCTGAGCGAGAAAGAATTTGCAGCCATGTTTAAGAAGCGGAGAGATGAGTATTACGCATTTCTCGGGAGTAGGGTATTTCGGAATAAGGAGAAAGGATTTTGGGAATATCAGCGGGAGTCCCTGCGTAGGATTGGTTATTCGCTGAGCATGGCAAGGGTAATCAAGGCAGCGATCCTTGATGTGCTTGATGCAGTGTTGAATCCGCTAAATACCTTCAAGCAAATTGCGAGAAAATTGTCTGCATTCTATTAAGAATGCGACAGGACGATGGCTGAAAAATAATTTATAGGAGTGGGAGTTCTTGCGAGCGGCTATGCTCGCTTCTTCAGTTTGCAATGGTCACGAGGGCACTTGATGGCAGCATCTCCTCTTTGTGAGGGGGTGCATCTGTTGAAAGAGATTGGTAGCTGAATATAGCTTAATCCTGGAAGAGGCCATCCAAGATGGGAAATTCCTTTAAGACAGCAGAAGCTTCTACTGTTCGGACTGCTTTCCGTGATACCTGGGTCCATCATATCTTTAATAGCTTGCGAAGCATAAAACGGCAGTTGACTCGTCAATCGGAGGGTGAAGCTATTTTGAAACAACGGTATCTTCGTGTACATGGGAAGCCTCTCAACGTTGCGAATCCACAGACCTTCACGGAAAAGCTCTATATGAGAATGCTTTCCTGGAATCGAGTTGTGCCGCATATTTTTGTGCAGTTAGCTGATAAGCTCTCTGCGAGAGAGTATGTGGCAAACAAGGTTGGAGCGGAGTATTTGCCACGACTTCTCTGGGACGGCCAAGATCCCGGCTCGATTCCCTTCAGCACCTTCCCGATCGAGTACGTAGTTAAAACCAATCATGCGAGCAGGCAGGTGATCGTGGCCACAGAGCCGGTTGACCATGCCGCGATCATTACAACTTGCAGGAAGTGGATCAATACCAATTTCTACTGGGTGGCACGAGAAGGTCAGTATTTGCATATTCAGCCGAGAATAATGATAGAGGAATGTTTGCGGGATCATGGAGGAAGCTTGCCGCTTGACTATAAAATTTGGTGCTTCAATGGCGTGCCGGAGCTGATCCAGGTAATCAATTTCGCCAGAGATAGTCATTCGTTCTATGATACGTCATGGAACACTCTGGATCTTTCCTATTCTCTGGGGAAATCTAGACCAGACAGACCCAGCCCGGATCGCTTGGAAGAGATGGTTGCTCTCGCCGCTCGGCTGTCTATTGGTTTTGGTTTCGTTCGGGTCGATCTCTACAACCTTGACGGGCGGATTTATTTTGGAGAGTTGACGTTTACTCCTACGGCCGGAGAGATGAAGCTGATGCCTGATAGGTGGGATCTTGAATTGGGGAAAAAATGGGAAATGTCATTGGAGTACTCATAGCGGCCGCTTTCATTCCTTGTCATACGCCGTACACTCCACCCTTCTAATGTTCATGAATTCCAAATCTATCATTATGATAGCATACTACTTTCCCCCAGAAGGGAATGCTGCAGCGTATCGTCCACTCCGTTTTTTGAAGGGCCTGGTAAGCGAAGGGTGGAATGCCACAATCATCTCCTGCGAGCCGTATAAGTATGAGCGGCATGATCCGAAGCTCCTGGCTCAGGTGCCGGGCGCAGCCTCCATCGTCCGAGTAAAGGAGCGAGATCCTTGGCAAGCCTTTCAGTCCAGGCGAGGGGTGAGGCTTGGAAAGAAGCTTGCCGATTCGTCAGCGGATGAGGCACGGCAGGTTATAGCTGGACATTATTCACCCTGGCGAACTCGGCTTCGTGAATTGGTACGAGTAGCAGAAGCCTGCATATATCGTCCTGATCGGGCTATGTCCTGGATAGGGCCTGCCACCAAAGAAGCCATAACTGTTTGCCAGCGAAGCCAACCAGACATGCTGTGGTCTACAATTGGGCCGCTCTCTGCTGGCGTAATTGCCTATCGAGTATCCTTAGCGACTGGAATCCCCTATGTCTTAGATTTTCGAGACCCTTGGGGCCTTGGGTATTATCCGGAAGAGCGCAAGCGTCCAGCGTGGGCCAAAAGGCTTGACGGCCGGATCATCTCGCAAATGCTTCAGCAGGCTAGCGCAGTCGTATTTTTATTCAAATCTGTCGCAGAAGCCTACCAGGAAGCGTTTCCTGGTGTTCTGGATGAAGACAGAATTCACATCATTCCAAACGGATTTGAAGGAGAGGTCGAATCATTCTCCCAGGTGCCGGGTGAAAGATGCATCGTTCTCTATGCGGGGACGTTAAGCAGCTATCGCTACGACACTCTCCTCCAAGGGCTTGTTGAACTCAAGCGTAAGAACCCAAGAGGCGCAGATCAGTTACAACTTCGGTTTGTTGGGGAGGGGCTTCGGGAGCTCTCAGACCGCGTTGCAGAATTAGGGCTACAGCATATGGTGGATGTTCTTCCTCCTATTCCAAGCGGCGAAGTTCGCCGGCTTCAGAAGGAGGCGCATGCGCTCCTCATATTAGGACGAAATCCCAATAGGACAGGACACGAACTGGTGGCTGGCGCAAAACTATTTGGGTATCTTCAATCCGGGCGACCGATTATTGGAGTGGTCCCACATGATGAAACCCGTCGTATTCTTAGGGAAGTGGGGAGCTGTCTGATTGCGGATGCGGCAGTTCCTTCGGAGGTGGTTACTGTATTCGAAAGAGTTCTTAGTGCCTGGGCAGAGAAAACACTTGAGGCGCTGGTTCCAATTCGTACAGCCTGCGAAAGTTACTCATCTGCTCGACAAATGTCTGACCTCATCGATGTCCTGAACGGAGCCTCTCGCCGATAGGGAATCATTGGAAGTAGGGGGTTGTTCCATGAAGATTGTATACGCTAACGATGTTGTGTACAAATATGCAATTGGAGATTCCTCCGCCAGTGGTGGAGCTGAGCGTTATGGGTGGTATCTCATGCGTGCCTTAGCCCACGCTGGTTGGTCAGTCACTATAGGCGTTTATACCTTGCCCAAAGGGGCAACCCAAGTTGTTGATGGTGTCAGATTTCTCGGCCTTAGCCGTCGCTCACACTTCCTCTTGGACTGGTATACGTTGCTGAGAAGTGAGCGCCCGGACTGGTGCTTCTATCAATGTGCTGACCATTTGTGGGGGCCTATGGTCGAGATTGCACGATGGCTTGGAATACGAACTGCCTGGTCCACGATGCATGATTTGGATGTGCAGCCTAGGAAGGCAATGATGCGACGACCAAAATGGTGGTTTCTTCATGCATGGGGACTACGCCGGTCAGATATTATATTCCTGCAGCACCACGGCCAGCGTGATTTTTTGCCGGTAGTGTGGCACAAGAAAACATTTTTGCTTCCAGGTATTGTGCTGTTACCTTCAGATGCTATTACCTCACAGCGAGAACGAAAAGAAACTGTTGCTTGGGTAGCTGTCATTCGCCCTCCGAAACGGCCTGATCTTTTGGTTGAGATCGCACGGCGGCTTCCGACGATTCAGTTCGTGGTGTGTGGTGCACCAACCTCCGGGTTCTGGTGGGTTGGTAAGGAAGAGGAGCTTGCCAGGATCATGGGTCAGTTACGGACCCTCCCAAATATCGACTATCGCGGTCATGTTGATCCAGCTCAGGTTCTCAAGGTCATCGGAGAGTCTAGTCTCCTGCTTTCGACGTCGGACGGTGAAGGATTTCCGAGTGTGTTTTTGGAGGCCTGGGCCGCAGGAACACCAGTGGTAAGTCTGCAGATCGATCCTGACCAGAAAATCAGTAAGGGTGGGTTGGGTGCAGTGACTGGAACGGTTGAGAGTTCGGTCGATGCATTGACCGTGCTGATGTCATCAGTTGAACGTCGTCAACATATGGGGATTATGGCGCGGAAACATGTGGAAGACGTGCATAATCCAACCTCGGCAGTTTTGGCGTTTGAGGCAGCTGTTTCGACTGCTCCACAGCACGGTATGTCTGACGCTCATCCATCAAAGCTGTTCCCTCATACGGAGTGATGATTCCGCAGGTTGTACGTGTCATGGATTGACTTTGGGATTAGTTAGAGTTTCCCGCCCTAGACTGAGAGCAAGCGGCGGGCTTCGAAGTAGCATTTTCTTCGGCAGAGGTTACGACATAGGGTTCTTTTCTGAAGGGATGAGGGTGGCGATGCGTAACGTTCAGGGGATTCATGCCAACCTAGAACGACAACCAGAATATGTCAATACCTCTGAGCCTCCTGCGTTCTTAGAATATGCTTGGTACGTCAGTCTTGCCTACGCAATGCTTGGTGAAGTATGGGGAATCGTCATTCCGTCGGTGGGGGGAATCATACTGGTGCTCATAGCAGTAGGATGCTTACTGAGCGTTGGGAGCTCCTTCGTACGAGTGTACGAACCTGCAGCTTGGGGGTTCTGCACCGCGATGCTCATCTTTATCATCCAGTTTCTATTTCATACGATGGGCAGGGCGGCCTGGTCTGAAGGCATCGCCCTGGTTGGATGGCTCGCACTACTGATCATTGTCCAAGCTCTGTCTCTGCGCCCCTATTTTCTACAGCGGTTTGCGCTTGTCGCGTTAGGGATCGGTGTAGCATGCTTGCCCTATATAAAAATGACTAATATTGGTGGTGTCGTCAGGACTTGGGGGGCTGGGGGGCTTTCAAATCCGAATGTGCTTGGGCAGTGGTTTGGCTTTTGCGCGGTCTATTGTATTTTTTGGGGACTCCATTGTCGAGAGACTCGTTTGAGGGTGGGGTTCTGGTTAATGGCGTGTGGCTGCCTCTTCATTGTAACACTCACAGTGAGCCGAGCTCCATTGGCAGCGGTCGCGTTAGCCTGTATCGTCGGATTGCGTGCCTCGGTAAAGAATCATATCGTCCCGCTTGCAGCGTTTGTCGTCCTGATGGGAATCGCATATGTAGCAGGTGTGTTCGATGAAGGAATTAGGAGTTACACATCCAGGGGGACTGAGGAGTCCGGTCGAGAGAGGTTATGGCCACTAGCGTTGGAGCGGGTATTCGAGTCGCCATGGATTGGTTCCGGATTAGATAATATCATGGTGAAGTACAATGCGGCCGGAAGGTTGGTCAACCCGCATAACGGGCTTTTGCATATTGCCATCGGGGCCGGAGTTTTCCCATTGATCTGCTTTCTGAGTTATTTAGCCCGAGTCGGGCGCGACACTTTTTGCATCATGCGGCGATCTTCTGATGGAGCAGCTGTGGTCCTCCCACCGTTGGTCATCTACACGGTGATTGAGATCATGGTGCTTGATTTTACATTCATGTCTCCATGGACAGCCGTGATATTTGCATTGACGGCTGGTGCTTGCCAACGAGCAGCCCGTCACGAATCTGGAACGGCTGTAGGACGGACTCACGTAGTATCGTAAGTGCTGACTCCCCTGGATTTCAGAGTTTCCAAGGTGTGGCAAACGTTGTTTTGATTGTCTTGACCTGGTCTGCTCTGTTTCTAAAATCTAACGAGAGAAACTAGATGGAATGCCGCCTCCTATATCTGGTCGGACAATTAGGTTTAGGGGGATTAGAACGCCAACTTGTCTACTTAATTCGATCCATGGACCGAGAACGTTACAAGCCCGTTGTCGTTGTATGGAGCAATGCCCAAGATGATCATTATGCTCAAGACCTTCGTGCCCTCGATGTTCCGGTGATATGGCTCGGAGAGAACTCGACGCGATTAGGCAAGTTGAGGGAGCTCTGTGCCTTGGTATGTGTAGTTCAACCAGAGGTGATTCATTCATACACATTTTATACGAACATCGTTGCTTGGTGGGCAGCACGAGGCAAGAGGGTCATCCCGATCGGGTCGGTGCGAAGCAACTTTCTTTTTGATCGTCAACAAGCAGGGAAGCTGCTTGGACGGCTTTGCGGTCGCTGGCCACCTGCGCAGATTTTTAACAGTGCCATGGCAGAACGGAATGCTACACACGCAACGGCGTACTTCCGTCCTCGGCGCATTTATGTCATTCGGAACGGGATCGATATGGAGCGCTTTTCCCCGCGCCCTCATTCTGAACAAGGATATATCCTAGCCCTGGGCAACCTGTATCAGGTGAAACGGTGGGATCGATTGATTCGGGCCGTAGCTGCATTAGCTTCAAGGGGTTTATATCCCAAGGTGGTACATGCTGGATCAGGCCCCTTGCGAGATCAGTTGGAAATGCTGATTCGAGATATGTGTGTGGAACATCAGATCCGATTCTTGGGTGTCCGACATGATATCCCGGAGTTGCTCAGTCAAGCAGCATTTCTCGTGCACACGGCTGATGAAGAAGGATCCCCGAACGTTATCATGGAAGCAATGGCCTGTGGTCGTGCTGTAATAGCGACGGATGCCGGTGATATTCCCTACCTGATTGAAGAAGGAAAGACAGGGTTTGTGGTGTCGAGAGGAGATGACTTCGCGCTCACCGATCGGATTGCAATCCTTTTGAAGGATCGGGAACTATGTGGCCGAATGGGTGATGCCGGCCGCATCAAAGCGGAGGGTGCATTTGGGATTGATCGTCTACGGTCGGATACGTTCTCGGCGTACCGGGCCGAAGGTTGGGAGGATAGGTAGCATGTGTGGAATTGGCGGGTGGATTGGCTCTCAGGAGAGAGGTGAAGAAGTTGCTAACCTCATGCGGCAGGCACTGCATCATAGAGGGCCTAACGGCTACGGTATCAAGACTCTCCCGGTTGCTACTCTGGTCCATACCCGCCTCTCCATTATTGACCTATCGGAATCCGGCACCCAGCCGATGGGAAATGAGAGTGGCACAATTTGGAGTGTCTGCAACGGTGAGATTTATAACCATCGAGAGTTACGGAACGATCTTGAGCAGAAAGGGCACACCTTCAAGGGACACTCAGACTCAGAAGTAATACCGCATCTGTACGAAGAGCTGGGCGCCGGCTTTGTCGAGCGTTTGCGAGGCATGTTTGCAGTTGCGATTTATGATGCTCGCTCCAGGACGCTTCTTATCACTCGTGACCGATTTGGGATCAAGCCGCTCTTTTACACCCCAATGAAACCGTTTCTGGGTTTTGCGAGCGAGTTGAGGGCACTGCTCTGCATGAAGGGTATCGATACAAGACCAGACCGTCAAGCGGTCTATGACTGCGCATCACTCCTCTATATCCCCGCCCCTGAGACTTTCTATAAGGGTATTCGGGCATTACTACCTGGAGAAGTTATAGAGGCTCGCCTGGACGGTGACGAAGTCTCATGGAAGGCGCACCGGTACTGGAGGGGGGGTATTGCCCCGAACAAAAGCCTATCCTTATCGAAAGCGGTTGAACAATCAGAAGCCTTGCTAGCTGTAGCGGTCCGTCGCCAGCTGGAAAGTGACGTGCCTCTTGGGGCTCTTCTAAGCGGCGGGATTGATTCGTCTCTTGTCAGCACTATGGCTCAGCATGAGATCAATGGAAAGCTACGAACCTTCAATGTTCGGTTTCCCGACGGTGACTACGATGAGACATGGGCTGCGGTGGCCATGGCAGAGTATATCGGGAGCACACACGTTACGCTGGACATGGACGAGGGACAGGGAACCTGGGACCAAGTCACAGATTTGCTGACGCATGCGGGTCAGCCTTTCGCAGATACATCACTGTTTGCGGTGAATGCAGTTTCGAGGATCATGAGAGGGCACGTCACGGTTGCGCTCTCCGGAGATGGTGGGGATGAGGTCTTCGGAGGATATGATGTCTACTGGCGCCTTGCACGGATCGCACAGATGCAGCGCCTACCACCTCAGGTGTGGAGGGCCATTGCATGGACACTTCAGCCGTTTGGGCATTTAGGGGTTGTGCCAGCTCATTTGCCTGAGCGTCTAATGGAAATAGGCGAAACGGATGACATCAGAGTGGCTCAGGATCTGTTTGCATTGGTACATGAGAACGAATTACGTGAACTGTGTATTGACTCGGATAAGATGCAACCCGTTCGACGGCTCTTTGAGCAACAATGGGAACATAATTTAAATGGAAGTACTTGCAGAGTGGAGCGGTTGTCGGCATTGGTGACTGAAGTCAATATGCGCTTAGTATTACCGAATGACTTCTTGTTCAAGGTTGATCTGGCCAGCATGAAGGAAGGGTTAGAGATTCGTGTGCCAATGTTGGATGAGGATCTTTTTGCCTACGGGCTCACGTTACCACATGATCTCAAGGTGAAAGGTCGTGAGAACAAGCGGATTCTGAGAGAGATCGCGATGCGAAAACTGCCTTTGGCAGTCGCACAAAAACCTAAGCATGGATTTGCTGTGCCTGTGGATCGGTGGGTGGAAATCTCGTTCAGGGAGCAAGTGAGGGAAGCTCTCCTGGGCCCATCAAGTCAACTGCCTGAATTCTTTAAGCCTGAAGTGTATCGCCCCATGGTCCAAGCCTTTTGTGATGGGAAACAGTATGAATCTCTTTCTCGAGATGGACATTTTCGTCGGGTGATCATGCTCCTGTCTCTACATTTGACCAGCAGTGCGGATTTCAGGCGCACTTAGACCTATTCGGATTTCTGGTGTTGGGGCCAACTTTGAAGTTTCTGAACATTTGCTTCAATTTCTGATGACTCAATTATTGGATTGCTACACCAACGGGGATTTTAGGTGTTGAGGAGTCTTGTTCGGAAAATTCGTAGGCACCAATGTCTGGTGCTCCATCCTCGACCGGAGGGACACCCACCGTTGTGCCCCGATTGATGGCGGAACTTTTTGGGGTGAGGCGAAAGTTGCTTTTTGCCCAATCGACAAAGCCTAAGCTGGTGCTTCGTTCGATATTGTTAGCGAAAGTAATACCTGCGAGACGTGACCCTACTTTCTCTAGTGCGTCGCTGAGGTTATAACTGACTGTAACGTCAGATGCTGTTAAGCTATACGCGACTATCATTCCTGACTGTGAATCACACGATATGTTGTTTTTGATGGTAGCTCCCTTCAGCGTGCTTGCTAGCAAGATATGACCAACAGGTTTGCCGGTAGGGCTATGGCCAGAGAACGTGTTGTGATAAATGGCAAGGTTTGTTGTTGTTCCGCCTGACTTATAGACGTGAATGGGGAACCCTCGACTTATATCATAAAACACGTTCCTCTGTACGATCACGTTTGTAGCACCTTCAATATAGATTCCATGGTCGTTCTGAAAGAGTTTGGTGGAGCATTCATTTTCACCTTCTCGCAGTCTTCCGATGCTGTAGATCTGGTTATGCTCAATCCGTACGTCATAAGTGCCTTGGACGAATAGGCCTGAAAACCCAAACGCGGAATTGGAACAAACCGTTCGTGCAATATGGTGGATCGAATTCAACTTGGCAATTCCACCAGTTGCTGATCTAGCAAAAACAATTCCTGCATAGCTGATGGAGCTGTCATCTCGGTCCCCTCCTGAAATATCAAATCCTTCGATGATATAGTAGGGACGAGTGATATAAAAGGCAGCGTTTACCGAGTCTGCGTTACTAGGTATAGTCATTACAGCTCCGAGCGGTGATTCGCTCTTGATCGTAATAGGTTGTGACGATGTGCCTGTCGGGGAATTCCCCGAGACATACACGAGTATCCCATTACCACTGGGATCTGAGTACTTGCCACTCTGGATGATACAGGTATCGCCAGCTTGGATAGGACTTGATGCACATTTTTTTGGATTCCGCCACGGCTGGCCAGATGTACCAGGATTGGAATCGCTGCCTGTCGTTGCCACATAGTATGTAGCTCCTTCGGCGGTAATACTTCCGAGAAGCACAGGGAAAATGACCATTCCATACAGGAGAAATGATGAGTGATAGAAAGACTTTTTAAAACCGGTTATCATCACGATCTCCTTGACTAGGGACGTACGCCCATAAATAATTCTTGCTTCTGTAAGGGCAAGCTTAAGACATCCCGATAGTTTTGGGAATGAATGATTAAGGGCTTTATTCTTGACCGAGTTTAGTGCCCCTTCCTCCGTCTCCAGCCCCTTCGATAATTTGGCCCGTGTTACTCATACGTCTAAGAAGAGTGGTTATTTTCATGCTTTAGTATATGGTTGGCCATGATCTCAGCCAACATGCAGTTTAAGCAGAACTCATGCCTGGGATGCATGGTGTAACGCATGGATTGTATTGAATATTGTCTGGAGTTCGCGGCCTGATGCGCCAGGAAGTGTTCAAAATAGTACGGAAAGGTCTAACTCGCAGGCATTTCGAAGCAGCCGTGGTTTGGCTTTGGTGGACTCTGCTGAGCTTTGCTTAATTGTGACTTTGCAGTGGGACACTGATCAGCACAGCGATGTGACAGCCTCTGGCAGGATGACAAGGCGCCTTACAACGGAAGCAGTTGTCGACGAAATCACTGGCAAGTACAGTGGGCATTGGCTCTCGGTTGCGGCAGGTCGATCGAAGAGGTCGGGATAGAGGGTGGTACGGATGATCGTGAATGGAAGTAAACTTACCAAAGATCAGGCAAGGTGATGAAGATCATGACAAACAGGACATCTCAACTGCGAATTCTTGCTGTGACGAACATGCTGCCGACTCCTGACGACCCTCATTCTGGGCGCTTTATAGAGCAGCAAATAAAGACACTGCGAAGGATGGGAATGGAAGTCGAGATACTTCTTGTAAACCGCAAGGCCGGAATAGGTGCTTACTTCAGTCTTCCAGCCATGTTGCGTGAGGCGATGGTTCGTTTTCAACCTGACCTTGTGCATGTCATGTATGGTGGAATTATGGCGTGGATTATTCCGCACGTTGTTCGGGATCGACCAGTTATGGTGACATTTCATGGCAGTGATTTATTAGGGCAACCGTTCGAACGCCCCCTGAGACGATTTCTCTCAGCTTGTGGTGTTCTCGCTTCAAAGCAAGGAGCAAGACTGTGCTCTGGTATTGTGGCTGTGGCTGAGCATTTGGTAGAGAGGCTACCAAAGAGTGTTTCTGTGTCTCGGGTGGAAGTAATTCCATGTGGAATCGATATGGACATATTCAGGCCCCTCGATCGGGTAAGTTGCCGTAAGCAATTGGGATGGACTGAAGACACGTTTCATGTTCTCTTTCAGGTAACAGGGGATCCAGTTAAACGACCAGAATTGGCAGCTGCAGCAATGGAACGACTGAAGGAATTGGGCGTGAAAGCAGAACTCCATTACCTTCGCGGTATTGAGTATGAGCGAGTGCCGATATGGATTAATGGGAGCGATGTCTTGTTACTGACATCCCGGCATGAAGGCTCTCCTACCATCGTAAAAGAGGCCTTGGCCTGTAATCTGCCAATCGTTTCAGTCGGTGTTGGCGATGTTCCTAAGCGGATAGGAGAGCTGAAGGGATGTTACCTCTCATCTGCTGACCCTACGGAGTTAGCACTCAGCCTTCAGGCGGTGCGGATACACCCGGTTGAGATTGCAGGACGTGCAGCGGCTAGTTCTGTCTCAACTGAGTCCTGCACTCAACGCTTAATAGAATTTTATGCTCGGGTATTGAGGAGCTGGGACTGATTCTACGTGGCCATATTTCTCCGACTCAGAGTGAGCCGGAGAAATATGAAAGAGATACAGCCTTGTTAGTAAGTCTTTATTCCAGTGGGGGTAAGCGGAGATGCTACGGTGTTTTGTAACGAATACTCATAACCCCCGACGTCTGGAGTCCCATCCGGGACTATGGGGACGCCAGAGCTGGTTCCGCGATTGATTGAGGGACTGCTGGAACTGAGTCGAAAATCATTCGATGATTCACTGATAAAGAGAGGTGACAGTTTTTCGAAATTACTTGAAAAACTTGCGCCGGACACGCTCGCCGAAGATTTGACCATTGTATTAGACAGATTGTATGTAACGGAAATGCCGGATCCTGATAGCGACCAGGTGTGAATCATGCCACCCTGAGCGTTACTCGAAATGTTGTTTTTGATTGATGCTGTCCTAATAGTTGATCCCAGCATGATTTGTCCAACCGGTTGCCCCGTTGGACTTCGACCAGACATTGTATTGTGGTAGATGTTTAGGTTTGTCGCTGTGCCACCATAGACATGGATAGGATATCCGCGGTTCGTGTCATAGAACACATTTCGCCGGATGGTTGCATTTGAGCCACCGGAGACATATATGCCATGATCGTTTTGGTATCTAGTTGTCGAACATCCGCTCTCGCCGTTTCGCCGTCGTCCAATACTGAATATGCGGTTTTCCTGAACTGCAGGGGAAGATGCATTGGAAAGGTATATTGCCGCAAATCCATAAGAGGAATTAGAGCAAACACTCCGTCCGATATGGTGAATGGAGTTTGATCGAATGATAGTGCCAGTTGCGGCTGGCGTAACATAAATACCAGCAAAACCAACCGAGGCACCGTTATTCGCCCCTCCGCTTATATCGAACCCATCTATAATGTAATAGGGTTTTGTCAGATAAAATGCCGTGTTGAGGGTACTGCTCGTGCTTGGGATAATAAGTGAGGCTCCAAGGGGAGTCTCGCTTTTGATAGTAATGGGTAAGGAGCTGGTACCTGACGCGGAGCTACTGTTAACATAAACGACTACGGTCTTTCCCGTCGGAGCATAATAAGTACCTCTCCGCACGAGACACGTATCGCCTGCCTTAACAGGATATGCAGCACATTTTTGCGGGTTGCGCCACGGACTAGCTGATGTCCCTGAACTGGAGTCGTTGCCCGTCGTAGCTACATAGTATGTGGTGGCATTGGCCTCAACGGATTCAAAAAAAACTAGGAGAAGGCCGAACACCAAGATGTTGAGTGGAAGGAAAAACGGACTCAAGAACCAGCGCTCCCGCTTTATTATTGCCATCATCACCTCAATTCAATAAGTTAGGTTAGTTTTTCGTTGTCGACACAGTCGTCCCACCAGTAGAAATTTCGTCTCTGTTTTGATGGGATCAATCCTTCCTGTGTCACACGAGTTATGCATGAGCTGCACTACCGCTTAAGCATTTTTCGTGCCGCTAGCGTAAATCCATAACTTATCGATTGTATTAGAGAAATATTCTTGCTAGATTTATCAAAGTTGTATAGAGGAGTATGCTATTCCAGACAAGTGTTGGGTAATACATTGGCCTCTTCTGTTACGCTTATAAATTCGTATTCAAGCGTATATTGGCGTAAAGAGGCATTCTCAGGATGAGTGATTAGAAAAAATGGCGAATCAGTTTGATATTGATCTTAACTCAGAAGAGGCGCGAATTAAGTCAGTCTATGCCCAACGACAGGGCTCGGATCGGTATTCATGGTTTAATCATGGGTATCTTTTTCGCATTCAAGCACTAGAGAGAGAACTTTTAGCAAGCCTGCGCATGCACAATTATGGAAATCTCGGTGATAAGAAAGTTCTGGAGATTGGATGCGGAACTGGACAGTGGCTCCGTGAGTTTATTAAATGGGGAGTATGCCCTGAAAACCTTACGGGGATTGACGTGCTTGATGAGCGGGTAGCTCAAGCAAAGCGACTATGCCCCAGGGAGGTTCAGATTCACTGTGGCAATGCGGCAAGGCTCCCCTTCGAAAATGCGCAGTTTGATCTTGTCGTCCAATTTACTGTCTTTTCTTCCATCCTTGACCTAGCTGTTAAAGAAATGCTTGCTCGGGAAATGCTCCGTGTGATGAAGTCAGGTGGACTGATTCTCTGGTATGACTTTTTTGTCAATAATCCCTCGAACTTTGATGTTCGAGGGATAGGGAAAAAAGAGATTCTTCGGTTATTCTCAGGTTGCCATATCGACTTGCATAGGATCTCGCTCGCACCACCGTTGGCTCATTTGCTAGCCCCCTATTCTTGGTTGGGATGTTATCTTCTTGAACGAGCTCGGATCTTTAATACACATTATCTTGGAGTCTTGTGCCGTAAGTAATTTGCGTTCTCCTATATCTCTTTGCGGAAGCGAAGTCGGAGGTATAGCAAACAGCCATTCACGAAACCCTGTCTTAATACCCTATGCCACGGCTACTTTTATTGACTCAATATTTCCCTCCTGAAATCGGGGCTGCCCAAACACGGCTCTTTGAGTTGGGGCAGGAACTTTCCACTCTAGGGTGGGAGGTGGAAGTTCTTACAGCTTTGCCCAATTATCCGACAGGACACGTTTTCGAAGGGTACAATGTCAGAAAGCCCGTGAAGGAAAAAATGGAGCGACTCTCCGTGGTTCGGGTTCCACTGCGCCCTGCGCAAAAAGGGTTTGTAGATAGGTTGAGATGCTACTTTTCATTTGTCAAATCAGCTGTTCACTGGGGGCCTATTCTATGCATCAGGCCAGACGTGTTGTTTGTTGAGTCACCTCCCCTGTTCATTGGGCATGCCGGAGTGCGTTTATCCAGGCGATGGGGCATTCCGATGGTCTTCAATGTTTCAGATCTGTGGCCGGAATCAGCTAAATTTATGGGTGTTGTGAGGAATCGACTGGTGCTTGCGGGAGCAGAAGCTCTTGAATTGTCCTACTACCGGAGAGCTGCACTTGTGACTGGCACATCAAACGAGATTGTTGAATCGGTGCGAAGACGATGTCCATCAACCCCTGCGGAGGTTATTACAAACGGTGTTGATGTAGGTAGATTCGGTTCTCAGTTCGCAGATGATCAGGCTCGCGGCTTATTAGGAGGTGAGGGGCGAATAACATTTATTTATGCTGGGGTCATGGGTTTAGCCCAGGGACTCAACCTTGTCCTCGATGTTGCGGCGGCAGTGCAGGATTTGAGTCATGTGCAGTTTGTGTTGATCGGGGACGGAGCAGATCGTGAGTTGTTACAATGCCGAATTGAAACGGAGGGCCTTCAGAATGTTCGCCTACTCAAAGCCCAACCAAAAGAGAAGATCCCGGCATTGCTGGCTGTATCTGCCGTTGGATTTCATGTCCTTAAGTTTTCAATTCCTGGTGCGGTACCTAGCAAAATTTATGAAGCGATGGCCAGTGGCTTGCCGATCTTATTCGCTGGGGGAGGCGAGGGTGCTCGGCGTGTGCTGGAGGCACGTGCTGGTTTGGTCGTTTCTTATGACGATAAGCAGGGGCTCGTGAAGGCTGTCCGTCAGCTCGCCTTGGATCCAGCATTGCGCCAAGAGCTTGGTTTGGCAGGTCGGAAGGCTGCTGAACGACTGTACAGTCGGAAGGAAATTTCAAAGCGGCTCCATCGCTTGTTGCTGAGTGTGATGGGCTACTCTGAGTAACTTAGAGGGGATAGTGGTGTGCCGATGGGTTCTGGAGTCTGCCGCTGATGCGTTGCAGGCCTTTCCTGGCCAGGGACAGATGAAGCCTGAGCAGGCAGAACTTACACTCCTCAGGCGTGAAGGTCTCCAACTTAAAGGCGGAGTCGAACATCTTAAAAAAGCTGCGGTCTACTTCGTAAAAGCGGCCTTGTGAGATTTACCTCTTATCACGATACACTGCGGAATCTGGATGACGGACTGGTTGTGCGAGGGGCTCGGGGTCTTGCGGGCAGGCTTCTACGCCTGGCTGACCAGATCGCCGAGTACCCGGGCGAGGGCCAACGATCAGTTACTGACACGGGTACGAGCCGGTTCTCTCGCGAGCGGTCGCGCCTAAGGAACTCGGCGTGTTTGGTCCAATCTCCTGGCAAAAGGGGTCTCCTGCTGCAGACATCGGATTGAGCGGCTGATATGAGTAGGTGGCGTTGCGCGCCTGCCTCAGGCGTCGGCAGTCGCCGTTGGGCACCGGCGTGCGGTCGATACACGCCACCTCGCCCAATGTGCTCGACCAGATATTTATGGCCACTTCGGCCAATCGCAAATGGGTCGGTGACCTTACTTAATCTCTGGACCGCTGGAAGCAGACGCTACGTCGTGGCGGTGGTGGATTTCTTCTTGCGACGGGTCGTTGGCTGGTTGATGCATGATACGATGACTACGCAACTGGTTACCGATGTACTTGTGATGGCCATCTGGCGGCAGAGTAAACCTGGGGCCGTATTGCAGCATTCCGATTGGGGGAGAGGTACACCAGTGCGTCTTTTCAAGGATTCCTAGTTGACTACAGTGAGACCTGTAGCCTGGAGCCAAGCTGGCAACTACTGGGATAATGCTGCGATGGAGAGCTTCTTCTCCTCCCTCATGACCGAACGAACAGCGAAGTAGGTGTATCGCACGCGAGCCCAGGCAAAAGCCGGCGTGTTCGATTACATCAAGTGCTTCTATAATCGCAGGCGACGGCACTCAACATTGGGGTAGCTCAGTCCAATAGGGTTCGAACGGCAGCCGGATTTAGCGTAGGATAGTGTCAACTAAAACGTGAGTGGCCCAGCCTGACATTCGTGACAATAAGCAGTCTAAATTGTTAGTATTCCGATATGTATCTGAGTGTGGTTTTAGGATCGGGAAATCGAGGAGAACATTATGAGTGTTCCTTTACTTGATCTCAATGCACATCATGAGCCACTTCGACAGGAAATTTTGGTGGCATTGGAGAAGATCTTCAGGAGCCAGGCGTTTATCTTAGGTCCTGAGGTGTCCAGGTTGGAAGAGCGTGTAGCCGCCTACTGTCAGTCTCGATATGGAGTTGGAGTTACGTCCGGGACCGACGCGCTATTGATTGCTCTCATGGCTCTCGGTATTGGCCCAGGCGACGAGGTGATTACCACGCCCTATTCGTTTTTCGCGACGGCTGGAGTCATTGTTCGTCTTGGTGCGAAGCCTGTTTTTGTCGATATCGATCTTACAACTTACAATATCGATCCCGCTAAGATCAGCCAGGTTGTGACGACCAAAACCAAAGCCATCATTCCAGTCCATCTCTATGGGCAATGTGCTGATATGGGGCCGATCATGAATGTAGCTAAGGAGTACAAACTAAGCATCATTGAAGATGCAGCGCAAGCAATCGGCTCAGAATACCAAGATGGTCGTCGGACATGCAGTATGGGTACCATCGGCTGTTTGTCGTTTTTCCCGAGCAAGAACCTGGGCTGCTTAGGTGATGGGGGGATGGCTGTGACCAGTGATCCTGAGCTTGCGGAGCGGATGCGAGTCTTGCGAGTCCATGGGAGCAAACCCAAGTACTACCATAAACTGATCGGTGGAAATTTTCGATTGGATACGATTCAGGCAGCGGTCCTCAATATCAAACTGAACTATCTAGATGAATGGACGAGAAAGCGTCAAGAAAACGCGATTCGGTATGGAGAGCTTTTTGAGCAGAGCGGGCTCGTGGATAGGGGAAAGGTACGGTTGCCAGTACCAGTCTATCGAGAGTCAGGCGCTCGGCATTACCATATCTATAATCAGTTTGTGCTTCGTGTAGATCAACGGAATGCATTGGTGGAATATCTCAAACAGAACGAGATCGGGGCTGAAATCTACTACCCAGTTCCCTTCCACTTGCAAGAATGTTTTGGGTATCTGGGATATAAAACGGGGGATTTTCCTGAGTCCGAGCGGGCAGCTAAGGAGACGATTGCTCTCCCAATCTATCCGGAGTTAACGGCGGAACAGCAAGCAGAGGTGGTTGAGACGGTGACGGCCTTTTACCGATAGTCTTTAGAGGCACTCCATTAAGAAGGAGAGAAGTTCCGAACAAGGAATAAGCGCTTGAGTTATAACTCTAGTAGTCCGCTGAAAAAATCCTGCGCTGAGGCAAAGATTTCTGGATTTGGGATTTTGAAGGCGATTTTGGGTTGGAGTGTTGGGAATTGTGCGGCTTTTCTGCCTGTATTTCTGGTTTTTAGACCTATTCTGCCTTATGCAGCGAGCAGGGTTGTTTTGCACCACATGCGGCGTGACGCCGATATGGCGAAAGGTCGCAACGTGATCGGCGGTGTCGTACGCTGTGTCTTCGGCAACGGTGATGCGCCGCAGTTGCTCCTGGGCCTTGGCTTTGAGCATCGTTTCAGAAGCGCGGCGTTCGGCCTTGCCAGAGGCCACCGTGACGATGCCGCCAACGGCAAGGCCGTTACGGTTCTCCATCAGGGCGTGCCCCATGTAACAAAGCTTGGCCTCTTTGCCCACAGCCTTACGATATAAACGGCTGTCGGAATCGCTAGTGCTGGCATGCGTGTCGTTCGTGAAGGTCCGCGGGATCGCCCTCATCAGAACCGTCCTTGGGCCTGAAGCGTTTCTGGTTCGCCCACGCTTCGATCAACGTGCCATCCACCGAGAAATGTTCGCTTGATAAAAGTGGTTTGACTTGGGGATGGCGCAACAACGTCGTCATAAATCGCCCAAACACATCGCCGGCTTGTAATTGTTCGCGGTTCTTGGTTAACGTTGTCGCCACCCACACCGGCGCGTTATCCTGCTCCCCTTGAAATTGAGACCACCCCTAAGACAAGGTCCTAACATGGACCGAGGAGGTGGTGATGGCATCAGAAGCAGCAGACCCAATTGAACGATGGACAGCCAAACGACGTGTCACGCT